>Ga0206682_10004099_pt1 | contig 12064 bp, 7 predicted proteins | sample M240m12015metaG_FD_155444 | JGI IMG/M metagenome (GOLD analysis project Ga0206682, IMG submission 155444) | Ammonia-oxidizing marine archaeal communities from Monterey Bay, California, United States - M2 40m 12015 | ecosystem: Environmental > Aquatic > Marine > Intertidal zone | place: USA... | reverse complement strand
GCCGACTCCGTTGCGCGGAAGGAGGCGGACGCCGCGGCGGCCATCGCGGAGACCGAGGCGACCGTCGTCGAGCAGCGCGCGATGGTCGAGCACCTGACCGGCTGCGAGATCGTGGAGGTAAAGCCGAACGCGGGCGACCTCACCATGCGCGTCCGCACAGCGATCCCGCAGTGCCCGGAGGCGGCTCTCGAGCCGGTGGACGGAACGCGCGCAGCGCGCGCGCGCGCGGCGGCCGGCGGGTCGGTGGTCCCCGGCGACCCCCCCTCGGAGAAGACGCACACGATGGTGGTGTCGTTCCACCGCGGGAGCACCGCGGTGCGCGCGGTGTGTCTGGACCCGCCGGACGCGCCCATCGAGGACATCGTCGCCGACGCGCTCGCCGCCGGGTGCGACGCCGGCACGGCGCTTGCGGCGCTGGCGAGCGACGTCAAGACGCGCGTGGCGGCGACGGCGCTGCGCGCCGAGGCGCTGGCGCGCGCGGCGGCGCAGACGCCCATGGAGTGGTCGCGCGTCTCCGCGCAGGTCAGAGTGGGGCTCTACCACGGCACCGGGGGGGTCGCGGCCGTGGACGTGCCCCTGGAATGGCCGCTCGCCGGCGCGCGCGTGCGGGTGGTGGGCCTCGCCGGCCTGGCGCCGGCGGTGGTGGCCGCCGCCGCGCAGAGCGTCGACCCCGGGGGGTATGTTTCGGTGGCGGCGGCGCTGCGCGCGACGGAGGACGCGCTCGCCAAGGCGGGGCACGTAGGCCACCAGGCCACTGCGTGAGATACGAGCTTACGAGCTTTCTCACGTGGTACGTTTAGACGTTTAGAAGCCGAGTGGAGTTTTAACGTCGGGGACGTATGAAATTCCTAAAACCAACTCGCGTGATGTCTTCACCGGCTTCCGCCGCCGCCGCCTCCCCGCCGCCCTCCTTTCTGTCCTCTCCGGCCCCCGCCGCTCCTCCCCGCGCCGCCGCCTCGGCCCCCGTACCCGGCGCGGCCGGTGTGCTTCACCGCGTCGGCGCTCCGCGCGGCGAAGGCGGGCATGTCTTTTTTCCCGGCGCGCGCATCCGCGCCGTGCCCGACCGCGGCGCGCCCGCCGCGGTCGGGCACGGCGCCGATGCGCACGCGCTTGGCGGATGCGTCCAGCGCGCGGCTCGCCTCCGCGTTGACGCGCTGCGTCGCGCGCGCCAGGTCCGCGACGCGCGCGTCCCAGACGTCGCGCAGAGACACGCCCGAGCGGAGAGGCAGGACGCCCGGCGCATCGTCCGCGTCGACTTCGTTCGCCTTGGCGGACGATTCGTCGACGGACGATTCGTCGCCGAACCCCGCGCGGCGCGAGAAGGTTCTCGTCACCTCCGGGTCGTTCCGCAGCCGGGGGCTCGCGCCGAAGGCCTGCACGGTGAGCCAGGCGCGCCGCGCGACGGTCTCCCTGCGCGTGGCGTACTCAGCCGCGAGCGCGTCGCCCACCGCGTGTAGCGTCGCGAGTTTGGCCGGGTCGGCGACGACCCGCGCGGCGTCGTCGCCGGCGACGGCGGTGGAGAGATGGTCGCCCGGGAGCGCCCGCAGCGCGCGCCGCGCGGCGGCCAGCGAGGCGTCCAGCAGCGCGGACGCGTCGGGGGGCTGACTGACGTGACTGACGCTCGTTCGATCGTGCGATCGGGACCCCGACGAGACCAGCGCCTTCGCGACGCCGTCGTCGGCGGCGAGGCCCTCGGCGACGCGCCAGAGCTGCTTGGACACGCGCGCCGCCTGCGCGGGATCCAACGCGAGCGCCGAATCGGCATCCATGCGCGCGTCGCCGTCCACAGCGCACGCGTCCACGGCGCGCGTCTCGTCTGTTTCGGGACCGGGACCCGAACGTTTCGTTCGCTTGGCTAACATCGTGCCCACCTGCACGTACGTCACCAGCCGCGACATGACGGCGACGGCGACGTGCGAAGAGGATGGCGCGTTTTTTTCATCCTCAGCGGCGCCGTCCGCGTCCAGGGCGGCGGCGAGTCGCCGCAGGCCCTGCTCCAGCCGCGCGGCGGCGGCCGTGGGGTTGTTCGCGGCGTTGGCGGCGGAGCGGTATATAGCGCTCACCGCGGCGTCCACGCCCTCGCGGTCGTCCACGCCGACGCAGCCGGTGGCCACGACCGCGGCGACGTCCGACGCGAGATGCGCGCCGAGGCGCACGAAGCGCGCGGGGACGGCTTTGCGCAGCACATCCTCCACGGTCGCGTCGTCGGACGCGATGCCGACATCCGAGAGCCGCTCGAGAAGCTCGTCTGCGGCGTCTTGCAGCGCCGCAGACGCCATGGCGGGAACGCGCGGGGACGTACCGTGCGCGTCCGCGAGCGGCGCGCGCGATACTGGCGGCGAGGGTGTCCGTGTGTCGTATTTCTCAACATTGTTCGAGAGAGTCGGCGAGTCGACGGCGTCAGTTCCCGAAAGCTTCCGACGAGCTTCTTTCGTTCGCCTCGCCTCAGTGTCCGGCGCGCATGGGCGACACGCCGTCGCGCCCCGCCGCGGCGCCCGCCGGGGCGCCCACCGTGGGCGGGACCTCGCTCGAGGCGGCGCTGGCGGAGATCGAGGGGGAGCGCGCGCGCGCGGCGAACTTGCCCCCCCCCGGCGTTTCCGGCCCGCCCGAGATCGAGCTGCGCGAGGTGGAATCCGACGAGGCCGTGGCGAGACGGCTGCAGTCCGAGGAGGACGCGCGAGGCGTCGCGGCGCCTCCGGCAGCCACGCCCGCGTACTACCCGAAGGTGCCCTACGCCGTCCCCCAGCCTTTCGCTCCGGTCGCGCACCCCGCGCCGACCGCGGGACGCGGCCTCACGTCGGATGTCAACTCGGGAAACGGCGCGTACGCCGGCGCCGTGTACCCCCCTCGCGCAACGCCTTCGCCGTACGCGCGTCCGGTTCCGTACGGGTTCCAGTCAGGCGGCTTCGCGCCCCCGCACCTAGCGCCGCCGGAGTTGGACGCCGACGCCGCGCTCGCGCGGAGGCTCCAGGCGGAGGAGGACGCGGCGGCGGCGGCGGCGCGCGCCCCCGCCGGAACAGACGCCGGCGCGGCTTCGGACCCCGCCGCCATGTCTTCTGACGGCGCCTCCAGTACCAGCCGGGACGCGCTCCTCGCGCGACGTCTACAAGAAGAGGAGGACGCCGCCGCCGCGTCGTCGTCGTCGACTTCGCCCTTCGGCGCGTACCCCGGACGACCGCCTTCGTTTCGGGACCCTGACGCGTCTTTCTCGGGACGCACCTCCTCGACCCTGTGTCCCGGGTGCGCCTCGCCGATCTCGCCCTTCGCGTCGCACGTGCGCACGGCGTTCGGGAAGTGGCACAGGGCGTGCTTCACGTGCGCCGGGTGCGGCGGCGCCATCGCCGACGGCGCGCACGCCGCGAAGGACGGGCGCCCGTTCCACGTGCGGTGCTACCGCGACCGGTTCCACCCGCGGTGCTCGGTGTGCTTTGAGCTGATCCCGTTCGAGGGGCAGGACTCGTATATTCAAAGCAGCGGGGGTGTCGTGCGGTGGATCTCGCACCCGTACTGGTGCGACGCGACGTACTGCCCGAAACACGAGCGCGACGGCACGAAGAAGTGCGACGGGTGTGAGCGGATGGAACCGAGAAACGCGGCGTCGGAGGGCGCGTCGTTCGCGGCGTTGCCGGACGGGCGCAGTCTGTGCCTGGAGTGCGCGTCCACGGCGGTGGTGGACACCGACCGCGACTCGACGCCCGTGTACGACGGCGTGTGCCAGTTCATGGCGGAGCTCGGGCTGCCGCTCGTGAAGGGCGGGGTGGAAGGCGTGGCGAACGCGACCGACGAAGGCGCGCGCGCGGGAACGAAGGATACGAACGATCTGCTGTGGCGCCACCGCCCGCCTCTGCACTTGGTGTCCCAGGACGCGCTGGACGCCGCGAACGGCAAGGAGGCGTGGCACGTCGGGCGCACCAGCCGCACGCGGGGTCTGTGTCTGTTCACCGAGCACATCATCCGCACGGTCGAGCGCGTCGGAACCGCGCGGACGGGAAACGGCGGTTTCTTCCCGGTGGGCTTCGCCGGCGAAATCGCGGTGGGCGCGCCGCGATTCGGGGAAACCGTCGTCAACGCGGTGGTGGTTCTGTACGGCCAGCCCTTCGTCGCGTTCGGGGCTGTCTTGGCGCACGAGTGCACGCACGCGTACATCCGCATCGCGGGCGGCTTCCCGCGCCTGTCGCCCAAAACGGAGGAGGGGCTGTGCCAGCTCGTCGCGCTGCTGTGGGTGGAGGACGTCGCCGCGAGGGGCGGCGTCGTGAACGCGCGAGCGAACGAACCGTCGAACGACTCGGTTTCGGGCGGCGGCGGCGCGAGCGCTCGCGTTCACAACTCGTGGGAGGAGCGCAATCTGGCGGCGATGGCGGGGTACGTGGCGAATCAGATCCGCACGGACCCGAGCGAGACGTACGGGAACGGCCTGAGGGTCGCGCTGGGGGCGTACCGGCGCGTCGGGCTGCGCGCGGTGTTCGAGCACGTCCGCGCGACGGGGGAGATTCCCAACTGACGCTTCGTGGCTACCTTTATCGCTTCTTGTAGTTAGTCTATTACCTAAAGTACGTAGCTTTTATTGCTGGAAGCTCTAGCTAGCCTAGCTAGCTCGTCTTTGTTTCAGTCTCTTCACCGTCGCGACCGGTGTTCACCGCGCGTCGCTCGCTCGTCTCCGCTTCGGTCTTGAGGAGCTATCCTATACGCTCTGACGCTCTCGCGGTACGAGTCGTCCTTTCGCGCACTACGAGACGTAGCTCTTCACCACGTGACCGTGGCTGTTCCCGCGCGCCGCGCGTGGTACGCCATGCGCGCGCGCCCAAACTCGCCGAATGCCCACACCACGGCCGTCGCGCGGCCCCGCGTGACGTTCGCGACGGTCTCCGACGGCGCGACGAGCAGACGCTCGAACGTGACGCTCTGCGACCGAGGACCCGTCGCGTCCGAGGACACCGTCACCGCGCACCCCGAGCGTCGCAACACGGAAACCGCCTCGCCGTAGAAGCGGCGCGGCTTCGGCGCGTCGTACGCGTCCGTGTACATCTCCTCGAACGCGAAGGTCGCGCCGCCGTCCGCCGAGCTCGCCACGACCATGTCCGCGCCGGGCATGCCGTGGCCGCCGGGCCGGTGGACGCCCAGCGCCATCCATGTCGGGCCGGGAGAATCCGGAGTATCTGTAGTATCTGTGTCCGTCAAGGTGAGCGTGATGGCCACGCGCGAGTCGCCCGCCGCGGCGCCGGGGACGAACCGCCACGCCATGTGCAGCGCGGGGTCGGAATCCTCGGGCGTCAGGAGCGCCTCTCGATGCCCGTCCGGCTCGGGGGGCGCCGCGTCGTTTTCCGGGAGCTCTATTGAGCTCTGAGACGAAACGCGTTCCGACGGCGTCGCGAAGCACGTCCCGAACGCGCTCGGCGTTGTTCCGTTTCGGTTTTTGGAGACTGCCTGGAGACTGCTTGAGAGCCTCCGCTCGCCCGAGCGCGAGAAGACGCCCGCCTCGAACCCGGGCGGCACCGTGAACGTGAGCGTGACGTACCCCATGACGCCCTCGTACGGCGGCGGGAACGCCGCGGGGGTGTGGTTCCGCGCGTCCGCTATGTACACGGACTGCACGACGAACGCCTCGCCGCGCGTCACGCGCAACGGCGGGTCGAAGACGCACTCGGACATCTCCACCACGAAGCCGGCTTCGTCGCCGGGCGCGCCTTTGGTTTTCCCGTACCTCGGGAGGGACACGCACACCGACGGCGCGTCCAGGTAAGGCACGGCTTCGGCATCGTCGGTATCGTCGGACTTCTTCTCCCTGCCCGTGACGTTGAGGAGCCGCACGCCCAGGCCCCCCACGTGCTGGTGCCCGACCATCCTCGAGACGTCCAGGGCGGCGCCCGGGGGGAGCCGGAACGCGTGCGAGGTGGCCACGGAGACGTTCCTCTTCTCGCCCGATATCGGGTCCGTCTCCGCGCACTTCTGGTCGCGCGGGGAAGGCGGCTTTACATCGCTGTCGGTCCTCGAGCGCCACGCGCGAGCCTCTCTCGTTTTGAGCGAATCTCGGCGTTCGTCTCCGTCTCCGTCGTTCGTCTCCGTTTCCGAATCTTCCGAAGCGAACGCGGCGGCGCACGGCCGAGCGTCGTACTCGCCGGCGCAGCTCGCGCCGTCGAGGTCCGGCGACGAGCTCACCATCAGCGTCGCCGTCATGGGCGCGCCTCGCCGTAGTGTTCGTATGGTCTCGGGAAACGCGTTCCGGACGTCTGCAGACGACGCGAAAAACGCGAGCGCGTCCCGGAGTGGCGTCCAGGCGATCTCGTACAGTAACGCCACCGGCGCGAGGGATTCGTTTCCCGACGAATTCGTCGCGACGGTCGTGGACACGCGAAGCGGCCCGCACGCGCCGTCGCCGCAGCACTCGATGCCCCCCCCGCGTCGCGGCGTGTGGTCGCGGCGCTGCGGCGTGCCCGGCGTGCGCTCCGCGTACGCCGCGCAGTTGCACTGCACGCTGTCCCTGACCGACCGCACGCCGCGCAGGTCGATCGCGTGCACGTTGGCGCCCCACGCGGCGGCCGGCGGGTCGATCCACGCGCGCGCGCCGCCGAACCAGGCGGCGTCGCCCCGCGGGTTTCGAGCTCTTCTCGCGTTCTCCCGGTCGCGCAGGCCGCGCCACTCCGCGCCGCCGCCCGCGAAGAACGCGCCCACGCCGCACGGCGCGAGCACGGCGCTCAGGTTCGCGGCGCTCAGGTTCGCGGCGAGCGCGGCGACGGCGGCGGAGGCGGCCGGGTCGTCCCGGGGGCTCGCCAGTCCGCGCGCGCGCGGACTGGCGCGCTTTTTCTTTCCGCGGCGCTCGGGCCGGGAGAAGATCACGAGGTGGTGGTTGTACAGGCGGTCCAGTGGCAGGGGCTCCAGCGTCTCGCCGTGCACGAGGTCGAAGGAGACGCGCGCCACGAGCATGGGAGACGGGTCCGTCTCGTTCGAAACCGGGCGCGCGAGCGTGCCCGCGTCCGAGGTGGGGTCGGTGTTGAGCACCTCCCCCGGACGCAGAGCGCCGAGGGGCTTGACGTATCGGTCCACGCGCAGGCCCGCGTCGGTGTCGAAAACGGACGACAGCAGGCGCGCGGGAGCGACCGCGCGTGCTCCGGAAGCGCCGCCGCTCCCGCGCGCCCGGGTGTCGGCGTCCACGTCCGTCTCCGCGTCGCGCTCGGACGAGCCGAGCGCGCGCCCTTGCAGGGAACAGCCGAGGACAAACGAGAGGAGGAGCGCGACGACGGGCGAGCACCGAGCGCGCGCGCGCCCGCGCGCGGTCGGGATCATGGTGGTCGAGACGACCGAGCAGAGGGTGACGTTCGAGGGTGCTCGGCTCGACGCTCGTGTCCCGCGACGGGGAGTGCGGGGAAGGCGCGAGGAAGACGGGCTTTCGAGGCCGCAAACAGGTTTCTTGTTTGAGTCTTCCCAGACTGAAAAAAAGCCGACGATCGATTTCGCCCGGCTTTCTGACCCATCAAAGAAGGTCCAACCAAAGTCCCGACCACGGGCGTGCGCGATCTTCTCGCCGCCGAAGTCGATAAAGTCGACCGCGTGCCTTCCGCGAGCCATTCCTCATCGAACGTGCGCCTGAGGCGGCTCGACCTTCAAGGGTTCGACCGCGAGACCACGATGGTACGTCTTCCGCGACTCTCCCCGCGTCGCGCACCCCGCGGCGGTGCCGCCTGAGCGCCCCTCAGCGCGCGCCGGGCGCCCCATCGCGGAGCCTCGCCGTTTCGCGACCCGCAAAGATGCGAGTGTTCGCTCACCCCCCACCGCTTCTCTCCGCGCAGGCGCTCACGCTGTACACCAGGGATGCCGACGGCTCCGTCAAGGCGGTCATCGCCGCGAAAGCGGGCGGCCTCGACCTCACCGTCCTCCCCATCGCGCAGTACACCGGCTCGGCGGACGCGTCTCAGGTACGGATCGCGGCGATCGCCTCTCCCAAACCCCGGCGAAGAAACCCCGAGACGGGGAGACGCGCGAAAGCGGTCGGGCGAAAGTGTCGGCGGGCGAAAAAGACAGCAGGCGGGATCGCGTGTCGGATGCTGTTTTTCTTTTTCGTTTTTTCGTTCGCGATCGAGAAACCGTCGCGTGATGTCGTCTGACGCGACGGTTCGTTCCGCGCATCACTTCTGGCCGCCATCCCGTTAACGTGTCCCTTTTCCCTCTCAATAACCCTGTTTCACCGAAACGCAGGCCCCCGTCTTGACCGGCGCCGGCGCGGACGTGACCGGCTTCGACGCGATCAAGGCGGTCGCGGTCGCCGCGAACGCGCCCGTCGGGAACGAAGATCTGCTCGCCATCGAGCGGGACGTCCTCGCCGCGCCGGCGGCGGCGCTGCGGAAGATGCACGCCGACCGCGCGCCGTACGTCCCCGCGCAGTACGACGCCGCGCTGGCGCAGATCGTCGACGGACTCGCGCAGGTGGAGCGCGTTCTCGCGAGCGGCGGCGACGCGGCATCGGGCGGTGCGGGTGGCGAGAAGCTGACCCTGGCGGAGATTTGCCTCGTCGCGACGTTGCACCCGCTGTTCGCGAAGGCGCTCGGCCCGGAGGCGCGCGCGAAGGCGCCGAGGACGACGGCGCTTTTCGAGCGCGCCGCCGCGCGCGGCGAGGCGCTCGGCGTGCTCGGGAAGCCCGTGCTGTGCGCCGCGGTGACGCTGCCCAACGTCGGGAGCAGCGGCGGGGACAAGCCCGCGCCGAAGGCTGAGGCGTCCGCGGGCGCGGCCAAGCCGCGCTCGTCGCGCTCGGCGCCCAAGAACGTGGAGATGGGCCCGCCGCAGGGCTCGCCTGAGGAGATCGCCGCGGCGGACGCGGCGGCGAGCGCGCAGGGCGCGGCGGTGGCGGCGCTTAAGACCGCCAAGAAGGAGGGCGACGCGAGTGCGACGGACGACGTGATCAAGGCGGAGGTAGCGAAGCTCCTGGCGATGAAGAAGGAGGCGGACCGACTGCGCGGCGTCGTGGAGAAGCCCGCCGGCGGGAAGGGCAAAGCCGGCAGTAAGCCCGCCGGCGGTAAGCCGAAGGAGGATAAGAACAAGAAGGGCTCCAAGGAGACGGGTCTCGGTTTGAACGTCTCCATGGAGGAGGATTTCGGGGCTTGGTACTCGCAGGTGGTCGTGGCTGGTGAGCTGATCGAGTACTACGACATCTCGGGGTGCTACATCCTGCGCCCGTGGGCGTACTCGATTTGGGAGCGGATCAAAGATTTTTTCGACGCGGAGATCAAGAAGCAGGGCGTGGAGAACTGCTACTTCCCCCTTTTCGTCTCCGCGGCTCGGCTCGAGGCGGAGAAGGACCACATCGAGGACTTCGCGCCTGAAGTGGCGTGGGTCACGCGGAGCGGCCAGAGCGAGCTCGACGTGCCCATCGCGGTGAGGCCCACCTCGGAGACGGTGATGTACCCCGTCTTTGCCAACTGGATCCGCTCGCACCGCGACCTTCCCATGAAGATCAACCAGTGGTGCAACGTGGTGCGGTGGGAGTTCAAGCACCCGACGCCGTTCATCCGCTCGCGCGAGTTCCTGTGGCAAGAAGGGCACACCGCGTTCGCTGGTAAGTCCGAAGCCGACCTGGAGGTGCGCCGCATCCTCGAGCTGTACCGCAGAGTCTACGAGGAGCTCCTCGCCGTGCCGGTGGTTCCGGGGGTGAAGTCCGAGAAGGAAAAGTTCGCCGGCGGGCTGTACACCACCACGGTGGAGGCTTTCATTCCTCAAACCGGGCGCGGCATCCAGGGTGCGACGTCGCACTGCCTCGGACAGAACTTCGCCAAGATGTTCCAGATCGAGTTTGAAAACAAAACCGGGGGGAGGTCGATGCCGTGGCAGAACTCCTGGGGGTGTACCACACGCACCATCGGCGTCGCCATCATGGTGCACGGCGACGACAAAGGGTTGGTTCTGCCGCCGCGCGTCGCGCCGCAGCAGGTGGTGGTCGTCACCATCCCCAACACCAAGCTCTCCCCCGAGGACGCGCAGAGGCTCAGAGGTACGTCAGACGGAAGAAGCTCCCAGTCCCGCGACGCTCCCGGGTTTTCGTCGCTCCCGTCTTTCCGAGGCTCAGAGGAGAGCGTTTTTTCAACTTCTTCGAGAACCCGGCTCAACCTTTCGCGACGCGCCGCGGCGCGCGGCCGTTCGCGAACGACGCGCGTTTTTTAAGAAACGTGCGTCGAGCCGGAGAACCATCTTACGGCTCCTTACCAATGGCGCGGCGTCGGCTGAAAAGCACATCGTCGCGCCATAATGTGGCGCCGGAAATACGACACGACGCGTTTGTTTTTTCTTTTTCGCGCTTTCGCGTCGGCGCCGACGTCGCCGACGTCGTTCGACGAACCGACCGAACGACGTCTCGTTTCGACTGACTTCTCGCGTTCTTCCTCGGTTGCCATCGCAGACACCGCGCGCGCGATGACGGATGGTTTGCTCGCCGGCGGCACGCGCGCGAAGCTGGACGACCGCGACAACTACACGCCCGGCTGGAAGTACAACCACTGGGAGCTCAAGGGCGTGCCTCTGCGCGTGGAGTTTGGCCCGCGCGACATGGAAGCCGGCCACTGCGTGGTGGTGCGCCGCGACACGGGCGCCAAGGAGACGGTGCGTCTGGACGCGCTCACGCAGCGCGCCGCGGCGATGTGCGAGGAGATGCAGGCGGACATGCTGGCGCGCGCGACGCAGCGGCGCAACGAGAGCGTGGTGACCGTGACGTCCTGGGACGGGTTCGTGGAGGCGCTGGACGAGCGCAAGATGGTGCTCACGCCGTGGTGCGAGACCAAAGAGAGCGAGGAGCTGGTGAAGAAGCGCACGCAGGGCGAGTCCGAGGGAGGGGCGGCCAAGACGCTGTGCATCCCGTTCACGCAGCCGCCCCTCTCGCCAGGGACGAAGTGCTTCGTCACCGGCGCGCCCGCCACCACCTGGGTGCTCTGGGGCAGGAGTTACTGAGAGAGTCCCGCGCGCGACGCGACGCGAGAAGACGCGCGACAAAAAGCGAGCCATTCATCAACACCCGGAGACCCTGATGAGTACATATATTACTCCTTTCGCGTTTGATGCGGTACGCTCTACGCGCGCGCGCGCCGCGCGTTCACCCCAGCAGAACCCCCATTTTCTTCTTCTTGTTCGTCTCCTGCAACGACCGCAACTCTCCGAGCCCCCCCACCCCCCCCAGCCCCGCGACGGGGTTCAGACCGCCGCCGATCCCGGGTCCGCCGGCCGCCGCCGGTTCGCGCCCGCGTCTCTTGATGACGTGGTGCACGCGCGCGGCGAGGCCGACCGAGCTCATCGCCGTCAACGCCAACGCGAAGTACAGTCTGTGCGTCGCGAAAGCAGCCGAGCCGGAGCCGTGATGCGTCGCTTCATCAGAGTGGATTTCGGAAGCCTCGTTTTTCAGTTTCGTGACGTCGTACAGGTTCCATCCGATGTACGAGGTCATCGCCGTGCCGGGCGCTAAGCCCGCCAGCGTTCCGGCGAGAAAGTCGCTCGCCGAGACTCGGCAGGCGCCGAAGGCGAAGGAGCACGCCGCGAACGGGAACATCGGGGACAGTCTGGAGAGCATCACGATCCCCGCGGCGCCGCGCGTCTCGCTCACGGCGTGGTCCAGCGACGTCAACAGCGGGCTGCCGCTGATTTTCCGCCGCGCCCACGCGCGCCCCGGGCCGAAGCGCGCGCCGGCGAAACACAAAACGGCGCCGGCGGTTGCGCCCACCAGGCTGACGATCGATCCCAGCCACACGCCGTACACCGCGCCCGCGCCCACGTTCAGAGGCGTGGTCGTCAGGAGCATGGGCGTCGCCACCGCGGTGAGCGTCGCGAGTATGGAGCAGCCCAGCTGCGTGCTCACGTCGCGCCGCAACCACCGAATCAGCTCGAGCGTGTGCTTCCCGTAGTCGACCCGCCACGCCGCTCTCGCGGCGACGAAGAGCAGGCACGCCGCCAGCGCCGAGACGAGTGCGCGTTTCGTCGCGCGCCTCGCCGCGGACTTCAAGCGGCCCCCGAGGGTCTTGGAGCTCGCCATCTCCAGAACCTCCTCCGTACCCATGCACGGATCACCGTCGACGAGACGAACCCACCGCCGACGCCG
>Ga0206682_10004093_pt1 | contig 12070 bp, 10 predicted proteins | sample M240m12015metaG_FD_155444 | JGI IMG/M metagenome (GOLD analysis project Ga0206682, IMG submission 155444) | Ammonia-oxidizing marine archaeal communities from Monterey Bay, California, United States - M2 40m 12015 | ecosystem: Environmental > Aquatic > Marine > Intertidal zone | place: USA... | reverse complement strand
TACTCAAATTATAATTTTAGCTATTTTTGAGTATGTGATAGTTATACCATGGTCTTACATGTATTTTAGTCTTTATCAATCTCAAAAAAGCTAATAGAAATAACCTTAGCTTTTCTCTTTTATCTTTGATAGATAACAGTTAAAATGCCATTCCGTTTACAACGGGTCTGTAGCTCAGCTTGGTTAGAGCGCACCCCTGATAAGGGTGAGGTCGGTGGTTCGAGTCCACCCAGACCCACCATTTCTATAAAAAACCCTAGTCTTTTTTAGTTTTATTTTCTCCAGGCACCTCTTTTTAATGCTAAAACCATTAGAGCACCAAACAAGATCATTGCAATTGCCGATGAATAAAATATCCCAACTATGCCAGTTGATAGCCAATATACAGAAATTATTGCTGCAACTGTAAATACGATAAATCTTAATGCTGTAATAATAATAGGCCACTTCATAGCATTTGCTCCCTGAGATGCAAAGTAAAGAGATAATCCAAACCCTTGAAATAAATAACAAACTCCAAGTATTTGAATGTACTGTTTCGTTACCATGAGTGTTGCTTGATCTGAGGTAAAAATTTTAATCCAAATATCAGGAGTCAAGGCTAGAATTAGTCCTATTGCTCCTGAAAGCAGGCCTGCTGATGTAGCCCCTATTATTCCAATTTTTTCGGCCCTATCAATATTATTAGCGCCAATATTAGTTCCAACCATGGTTGTCATGGCAGTACCAATACTAAATACAATAGGTATAAGTAAGAACTCTACTCTAGAACCTATTCCATATCCTGCGATTGCAGATGTGCCAAATTGACCAATTAAACCAGTAAGCACAAGCACAGTTCCAACTGTAAAAATTGGTGAAAGAGATGCCGGAAGTGCAACAGAAAAGATATCTTCAAATAGATTTTTTTCAAAAGAAATTTTCTGGATTTTTAGTTTCACAGAACTGTCCTTGCTAATAAGTTTTATGATGCATGCTAAAGCCATAAATGAAGAAGTTGCTATCATCGACCACGCAGAGCCAACTAAGCCTAGCTTAGGGAATCCAAACCAACCAAGAATAAAACCCGCCGATAAGAATATTTGTATACCCGCACAAACCACAGTAAGCTTTGCTGGAAACTGCATATCTCCCATACCTCTTATAGCTGCAGTTAGACTGCCTGATAGCCATACAACTAATCCACCCGATAAATAAACCAAACAATATGCCAAAGACTCTTTTAGTAAATTCCCAGATCCACCTAAAGTAACTAGAAGCCATTCACCAAAAAAGATGAAAACTAAAAAGAAGACTAATGCTCCTAAAAATGAGATATATAAAGAGTGCCATAATAGCTTCTCTGCTCTATTTAAATCATTTGCTCCTAAGCTTCTTGATATAGATGAAGAGACAGCACCGCCAAGTGCTCCAAAAGCCATTTGTTGTGTAAGCATAATTGCAGGAAATGCCAATGTAATTGCCGCTAATGGAATGATACCGAGCTGGCCTATAAACCAAAATTCAGCCAAAACTACAAATGCATTTATTAAAAATGCTACGGTATTTGGAGCAGACATCTTTATCAGAAGAGGAAAAATTGGATCCTTTAGAAGTTGCTCTGTTCTTTTATCCATATAAGTGCACTTCCTAGTTTGTATATGAAGACGTTATTAAAAGTCTCATATTACCTGAATAGAGGTAAAGAAACTTAATTAAGATTGTGTTTTGAAAATAATTATTATTATGTTCCTTGATTCTAGTTAAATAGATTTATAATATTAACTAACTGTAAAGGGGTGGCAAAAAAGCCTGAGATCTTCGGAAACTCTTTGAACCTGATCCATACAATAATGGCGGAGGAATTACATGAAAACCATTAAAAAGAATTCAATCTATTTAACATTCTTAATATACTTTTTTAGTATAGGAATTAACTCTCAAACTATTGAAGAAATAGTTATCAAAGGTAACTGGAGAGATACCAATCTTTCAAAAGAAGATTCTAGTATTGCTGTGCTAGATTCTAAAACTATAGAATCTCAGGCTTTAAAACATTTTGAAAATCTTTCCTATCTAGTGCCAAATTTAAATTTTGCTGCAAGTGATTCTAGGGCAAGACATTTTCAAATAAGAGGAATCGGAGAAAGATCAGGTTATGAAAGAACTCCAAATTCAGCAGTAGGTCTTTTGATTGACGATATAGACTTTTCTGGACAAGGAGGAATTGCCACAACTTTTGATGTTGACCAAATAGAAGTCCACAGAGGTCCCCAAGGAGCAAGGATAGGGTCTAGCGCAATGGCTGGGCTAATATATATTTCAACAAAAGAGCCAACAGAAAAATTTGAAGGCAAGAGTGAAATAGTTATGGGGACATATGGAACTATTAATTCTGGAATTGCTTTTGGCGGCCCTATAAATTCTAATAAAGACCTTACATATAGGTTGGCTATAAAGAAAGATTATTCTGATGGGTTTAGAAAGAATATATTTCTCAATAAGTCTGATACTTCTAAAAAAGATGAGAGCACATTTAGATTAAAAGTGAATTGGATATCTAACAACCAAACCACTTATAAATTTCTAGTATCTCAAATAGAGTTAGATGACCCGGCAGATATATGGACTATAGACGGAAGCCTAAATACCTTATCTGATAAGCCTGGAATGGATTCTCAAAAAAGTAATGCCTATGGAGTAAAAATTTATCATCAATTTGAAAAATTTGAGTTTCAAAGTCTATCAAGTGCAACAAATACCGATGTCGTTCTTAGTTATGATGCTGATTGGGGCAATCCAGAGTCTCATTCACCCTATATTTATGACTATTTTTCGGAAACATTAAGAAATAGAGACACTTATAGCCAAGAATTTAGACTTGTATCCCAATCTGCAGATAAAAATACAGAAAAAAGCATCGAATGGGTTATTGGGGCTAGTTTTTTAGATATAAATGAAACAAATGCTAAAAAAGATATTGGTATTTATGGAGACCCATCAGATCCATATGGTCCTTACTCTAGTAATTCTTCTTCTTTGAGTGATTTTTCTTCTAGAAACTATTCTTTGTTTGGAAATATTGATTATTTATTTAACGAGTCAACCAAAATTTCATTTGGTGGAAGATGGGAGAATTTTGAATCTGATTATTTTGATTCTTATAACGAATCATTCTCGCCCTCGAATAAAATGTCTGGTGGGAAATTGTCACTAGTTAAAACCCTTAATAATGATTCTAATATTTATTTTAATATTGCTAGAGGTTACAACCAGGGTGGGTTTAATTTAGGACTTGGTCTTGATAAAAATTCATTAAATAGAAATTTATATTACGATCCAGAATTTTTAACTAATTATGAAGTTGGAATTAATAGTAAATTTTTTCAGTCAAAATTAAATCTCGGAGCAGTTCTTTTTTATTCTGATCGAAAAGATCAACAGGTTTTAATTTCAACCCAGGTTGATCCTTCAGATCCCAATACCTTTTTATACGTAACTCAAAATGCTGCAGAAGGAATCAACAATGGCTTAGAGGTAAATATAGATTTTGCATTGAGTGAATCTCTGGATGTATTTGCTAATTTTGGATTGCTAAATACAAAAATAAAAAATTGGATTTCAAGACCAGATATTGAAGGTAGAGAACAAGCGCATGCACCAAAAAATAGTTTTTCATTAGGCATCAATTGGAAGCCAACAACCCAATCTTATTTATCATTAAATATTGTTGGTAAAAGTAAGTTTTTTTATGATGATTCTCATAACAATACTTCTGAGTCATACCACTTAACAAATATTAATTATGGATATGAGCACGGGCAATGGACCTATTCACTATGGGCAAGAAATATTTTTGATAAGTACTACTCGGTAAGAGGTTTTTACTTTGGCAATGAGGCGCCTAATTTTATAGACACACTATATAGAAGGCATGGAGACCCAAGGCACATAGGAGTTATGGTCCAATATGATTTCTAATTTTATAAGTGAATTCTGGATGGAAATGTCAGCTGTTTTATTTGCCATTATTTATTTATTACTTGCTGTAAAACAAGACGTAAAGTGTTGGTTTGCGGCTATAATTAGCTCTCTGTTATATTTCTTTATTATGTATGATGCGGGCTTGTACATGGAAGCTTACCTACAAATTTTTTATATCATAATGGCTTTTTATGGGCTTCAACAGTGGAGAAGTGGTGATACTAACGCCCCTCAATTTATTGTTAGAACATGGGATAAGAGGTTGCATATCAAGGTCATTATATTAATAATTTTCATGACTTTAATCTCTGGATTTTTACTAGAAAAATACACAAATGCTATCTTGCCATTCATAGATGGACTAACTACATGGGGAGCAATAGTTGCGACATACATGGTTGCTAAAAGACTTCTTGAGAATTGGATATATTGGTTTGTTATTGATTTTATTTCTATCTTTTTGTTCATGTCCAGAGGACTTTATTTAACAGCAGGATTATTCTTTATTTATCTTGTAATAATATATTTTGGTTACATGTCATGGATAAAAATCAGGGATGATATTAGTGCAGAATCTTCACAATAATTTAGTTTTAAAAAACCATAATCTAGAGGTTATTAAAATAATTAAATCAGGCCCTGTGTCTGAAATATCTATTTGTAATTTTGATAACATCAAAGCAATCTTAAGAATTGATTATCCATGTGCAAGCGAAATAAATGTAGATCGAAAAAATGAAATTTTTACACTCAACCAACTTAAAATTTTAGACAATACGCCAGAAGTTTTATTTAGTGATTTACCTCATGGAATTTTGGTGTGGAGGTATGTCGAGGGTATTGAATTTTCATTTGATGAGAATTCGAGTTCAGATCTTTTAAAAGAACTTGGAACCGAAATAAAAAAAATTCATGATGTTGATATCCCCAAAAATAAAAAAAAGTATTTTAGTAACGACATAAACTTCTATAGAAATTTACTAAATAATTTTCCTAAAAATATAATTCTCCGCAAAGGTTTTGATTTATATGACAAACTTAATAACTCTGATAATTATGTTTTTTCACATAATGACCTAAATAAGACAAATATTCTTTGGAGAAATAAGTTCTTTTTTTTAGACTGGGAATACTCAAGTTTTAATCATCCTTTATTCGATATTGCTGCGATATCAAATACTTATAATTTATCTAAAGCTGATAGGCTTATTTTATTGAAAGCCTATGCAAATAATCAATCTTCAGAACTAAATGATAAAAATCTCAGAGAATGGATGCTTTTTAACCATTATTTAGAGTACATATGGAACATTTCGTTAATACAAAATGGAAATATTGATCAGAATGCCCTTAATCTAAAGAAATTAGAGAAAAAATTAAAAAATATTATTTAAACCACAAGTATTGCGCACTCTTTAGTACTTGTTTTACTATTGTGTAAGAAATTTACATTTAAGCGGGGGGGGTTGATATGAAAATTTTATGTGTCTTATATGATGATCCAAAAACAGGTATGCCAGAAAGGTATGCTAGAGACGATTTACCAAAGTTAGACAAATATCCTGATGGAATGACACTTCCATCTCCAAAAGCTATAGATTTCACTCCTGGTGAATTGCTTGGTTGCGTATCTGGAGAACTGGGGCTTCGAAAGTTTCTTGAAGATGCTGGCCATACATTAGTTGTTACTTCTGATAAAGATGGGGATGGGTGCGAGGCCGATAAAGAATTGGTCGATGCAGATATTGTTATATCCCAACCGTTTTTTCCATATTATTTAACAAGAGATAAAATGAAAACAGCGCCAAATTTGAAAATGGCTATCACAGCTGGAATAGGTTCTGATCATGTTGATCTTCAGGCTGCTATGGATAATAACGTAGATGTTGTGGAAGTAACTTATTGTAATTCCCGCTCAGTAGCCGAACACATTGTGATGATGATCTTGTCAATGGTTCGTGACTATCATACTCAGCATAGAATTGTTAAAGAAGGTGGATGGAATATAGCTGATGCAGTCCAACGATCTTATGATGTAGAAGGTATGCATATTGGAACTGTGGCTGCGGGTAGAATTGGCATTGATATGTTAAGAAAAATGAAACCTTTTGATGTGCATTTGCATTACTTTGATATACACAAGCTCTCTGATGAAATTGAAGCAGAATTAAATCTTACTTATCATGACTCTGTAGAGTCATTAGTTGCTGTTTGTGATGTTGTTAACATCAGCTGCCCACTGCATCCTAAAACTGAACATCTATTTGATGATGAAATGATAAGCAAAATGAAACGAGGAGCTTATATTATTAATACTGCTCGTGGAAAGATTTGTGATAAGGATGCTATTGCAAGAGGTTTAGAATCTGGTCAATTAAGCGGATATGCTGGAGATGTTTGGTTTCCTCAACCTGCACCTAATGATCATGTATGGAGGACAATGCCAAATCATGGAATGACTCCTCATACTTCTGGTACATCATTGTCTGCACAAACAAGATATGCTGCTGGTGTTAGAGAAATACTGGAATGTTTCTTTGCAGGCGAGCCTATTAGAGAACCATATTTGATTGTTCAAAATGGTGACCTTGCAGGAATGGGAGCACATTCCTATACAAAGGGTACTGCTACAGACGGCTCAGAAGAAGCAGCTGAATACAAGAAATAGGTTTTAAAACTTATTCAATCTGTTTTTAATAATAGAGTCTGCCTCTGCCATAATGCCGTGGACTAATTCTTCTACTGTGGGTATATCATTGACTAAGCCAGCAACCATACCACATGACCAAGCACCAACCTCCATAGTACCCTCATGCATAATTTTTGGGTAAACACCTGCTACCTCATCAACTATATCCTCAAACCTCAATTGATCTCCGAGCGCCTTTTCTTTTTCCATTAATCTTTCTACAGCTTCATTATTAAGAACTCTTTCAGTATTTGTTAACGATCTCATAATAAGTCTTGTATCTAACTCAGATGCATTAACTATAGCTTCTTTAACATTCTGATGGACAGGAGCATCTTGGGTAGCAATAAATCTGGTTCCCATATTCATTCCTTCCGCGCCAAGTGACATTGCAGCGACTAAGCTTCTCGCATCTGCCATCCCACCAGATGCTACAAAAGGGATTTCAAGCTCATCAGCAGCTCTAGGCAATAAAATAAAATTAGGAATATCATCCTCTCCCGGGTGACCTCCACATTCAAAGCCATCAACTGATACAGCATCGCAACCTATTGCTTGAGCCTTTAATGAATGTCTAACCGAAGTGCATTTATGGATTACTTTTATACCAGCGTCTTTAAGTGCAGGAAGGTATTCAGCAGGATTTCTTCCGGCTGTTTCAACGACAGGAACTCCGGCATCAATAATTACTTTTATTAGTCCTGGATAATCTGGCGGAGTTAAAGATGGAAGAAATGTTAAGTTAACAGCAAATGGCTTATCAGTCATTTCTTTACATCTTGCAATTTCGTTTGCTAATTTTTCTGGAGTGCCCTGAGTGAGCCCGGTAATTGTTCCAAGTCCCCCAGCATTTGAAACTGCTGCAGCAAGTTCAGCAAATCCAACATGATGCATCCCACCTTGGATAATAGGATGTTCTATACCAAATAATTCAGTTATTTTTGTTTTCATTTTATTCTCCTATTTATCTTCCATTGGGGTTAAAAAATCTTCATATTGAACTTGTAATCTTTGCATGCCAGCTATCCATCTATCTCTGTCATTTCCTTTTCTTTTTACGTACTCTAAAACTTCATCATGCGGGGTCACTAAAAACCTCTCTTCTTCAATAGCATTTAAGACATCTTTTGCTACAACATCGGCTTCTATCATCCCATCAACGCCGGCAACACCAGGTCCATTGGCTGTCATAGCAGTTCTTACTGCTTGAGGGCACAAACATGAGACACCTATTCCCTTATTGCCATATGTAATTTTAATCCACTCAGCAAAACTAACTGCTGCTGCTTTAGTAACAGCATAACCCGCTGCTCCTAATTGAGTTAGAAGACCAGCAGCAGAAGAAGTATTCATTAGATAACCTTCTCCTTGTTCTATCATTTGAGGAAGAACATGTTTAGCAGCATGGATGTGAGATTGAACATTAACGCCCCATATCATTTCCCAATCAGATGTGTCAGCTTCAAAAAACCCAGGCTTGCCACCAATTCCTGCATTTGAACAAAATATATCTATACCACCAGCAAATTCATTTGCTTTTTCAATAACATTAATCACATCTTTTTCTTTTGAAACATCAGCGCCTACTGCCAATCCATGAACGCTTTTTGCAGTTTCTTCTGCACCACTTAAGTTCATATCAACACATATAATTGAATCTGCACCAGAGGCATGAAATTCTTCACAGAGTGCTTTACCTATTCCACTAGCGGCACCTGTAACCACAACTCTTTTATTGTTAATTTTCACAACCCCTCCCTTTGAATTTTAATTTTATGTTCAAACAGTTTATTACAAAAACTCTATCCTTAGTATTTTAAAATTGCGTCATGCATATGCATAAATTTATTGTTATTATTTAATGCTGTTATATTTAGTTAAATAATTATCATGAAAAACATCGTAGTAATTGGATCTTCAGGCGCTATAGGAAAAGCATTTGTTGAAAGTTATATAAAAGATACTGATGTTGAAAATATTTTCTCTTTTTCAAGATCAGATCTTCCAATTAAGGATAGCAAACTCCATAGCTTTTTTATTGATATTGAAGATGAACAGTCTATTGCAAATGCTGCTAGTAAAATAGATAAATCTTCAATAGATGAAATTATAGTTGCAAGTGGAATATTGCATAACGAAGATTTTGGGCCAGAAAAAAGCATCAGAGATTTAAATGCTGATAATTTAATTAAAGTTCTCAAGGTCAATACTGTAGGACCAGCAATAATTGGAAAATATTTTATCCCTTTGCTTAACAAAAAAGATAAAAGTATTTTGGCATTTTTAAGCGCAAGAGTTGGAAGCATTTCAGATAATAAAACAGGCGGCTGGTATGCTTATAGGTCAAGCAAAACAGCACTAAATCAAATTATAAAAAATTTTAGTATTGAGCTGAGGAGAACTAATCCAAATGCAATTATTTTTGGGCTGCAACCAGGAACAGTTGACAGTAATTTAAGTGAGCCTTTTAAAAGAAATGTAAAAGAAGGCAATCTATTTACACCAGATTACAGTGTCTCAATGCTCAAAAAAATCATCAATGAAGCATCTCCATGCAATTCAGGCAGTCTGATTGCTTGGGATGGGGAAGAGATCAAGCCTTAGAAATTGATCAATAAGTAAAATAAATTAAATGAATTTTTTCGGGGGAAAGTATGAGTATTAAATATTACGATTGGTCTAAATTTCAGGCTAATACTAGGCCAAATAAAGTTGCTATAAGAGAATTAGATAACAATAAAATCTATACTTATGGAGAGCTAGATAAGAGGTCTTCAGAGCTTGCAGCTCACTTCCAGAGCTCTGGTTTAAAAAAGGGTGACCGTGTAGCAATTTTATCTTTAAATTGTTCGGAATTTTTTGAGCTTGAATTTGCATGTGGAAAGATTGGTGCGATTGAGATACCTCTAAATTGGAGATTAACTAAGCCAGAACTAAATTATATTTTAAATGATAGCGAGCCAGAGGTTCTTATTTATGACATCCAGTTTGAAGAGATGGTTAAGGAGCTTAAGGAAGAATGCAATATTCCTCAAATTATTGCTCTTGATCAATTTAACGAAAATAGTGAGTATGAAGAGATTCTTTCAAGTTCTGATGGGCTCTATGTTCAGGAAGAAGTTGATCTTGAAGACAATATAATGATTATGTACACATCTGGAACGACAGGACATCCAAAGGGTGCAATGATTAATCATAAAATGCAGCTTTTCAATGTCATTAACTTAGGCATTTCTGCAGCAGTTTCTCCAGAATCAGTGCATCTAGTTGTCTTGCCATTATTTCACACCGGTGGCATGAACTGTTATTCAAATCCAATACTCCATGCAGGTGGCGAGCTAATACTATTAAAAGAATTTGAACCAGGAAAGGTTCTTTCAATTATTGGAGATACTAATTATGGGGTCACTCATTTATTTGCTGTTCCAGCACCTTATCAATTTATGATGAATCATCCTGACTTTGATTCAACAGACCTGTCTGGTGTTAAGTATGCCGGGGTGGGAGGCGCTCCTTGTGCAGAAGCTATTCTTAAAACATATATTAGTAAGGGCGTTTCAATGCAGCAAGGCTGGGGTATGACTGAAACCAGTCCTGGCGCAACTGGCCTTGAATCATCTGAGGCAGAAAGAAAAATAGGTTCTGCTGGAAAGCCTCTTTTACATACTGAAGTAAAAGTTGTTGGAGAGGATGGCAAAAGTCTTCCTGCTGGAGATGTTGGCGAGATTTATATAAAAGGACCAAATATAACTCCAGGCTATTGGAGAAAAGAGGAGGCTACTAGAGATGCTTTTGAAGACGGTTGGTTAAAGACAGGTGATGCTGCATATTTTGATGATGAGGGTTTTTTATATATAGTTGATCGTTGGAAAGATATGTATATCTCAGGCGGAGAAAATGTTTATCCTGCCGAAGTGAAAACGTTATCTACCAATTACCTCAGATTGCTGAGGTTGGCGTCATTGGAATTGAAAGTCCTAAGTGGGGTGAAACAGGAAAAGCTTTCGTTGCTTTGAAACCAGGCCATGATTTATCAGCAGAAGAGGTTATAGACCATTGTCTAAAAAACTTAGCTAAGTATAAAATCCCTGAAGCAGTTGAGTTTATTGAAGCGCTTCCAAGAAATGCAACTGGTAAAGTTCTTAAAAGAACATTAAGAGATGGCTAATTTTAATTAAAGACAAAAAAAACCCAGCATATGCTGGGTTTTTTATAACTACTTAAAGTTATCTAATGCTAGGCATTAGAAGATTCTTTAACAGCAACATTCCATATAATTAAACCAAATAGAATCTTGTTAACAAAGTCAGCAAGGTTATAAATAAGGTTTAGATTAAGAGCTGATCCACCGTCACCCATTAGGTAACCTGTGAAATAACCTACAGGATAAATTGCCCAACCAAAGATGATGATATACATCATTGTGTTGTAAGCTGACTGTACAGCAGGACTTGCAGTATTACATGCAGATTTTCCTTCACCAGCCCATAGTTCATAAATCATATATACCCATGCTAAACATCCAACGATGAATGCAGGCCAAGCCGCCATTATTCCTGCTTCACCCATGTAACCAAACACAAGCATCACAAGAGAACCAACTAGCAATTTCTTAAATAATGAACCAGCAACATTAGTAGCTGCAGCAAGTATTAGATAGAACTCACATATTAGTAAAGGTACAGTTAATAACCAGTCGATGTATCTAAAGACAGTAGGCGAATCACCAGTTTCTATCCATACACCTCTCATGTACATATAATGCCAAAAAGCAATACCAGTAACTAAACCAGATACTGTTAATGAAGTTTTCCATTTTGCAGACACTCTATCTCTTTCAACAAAGAAGAATACAGTAGACGCTAATAGAGCAGCAGTAACTAACCAGAATGAAACACCAGTGTAGTCACTAGCATCAAGATCGCCACCGCCAGCAGCAAATGTTGGAAGCGCGATAACACTACCCAATATTAGTAATAATTTCATAAATAACTCCTATAATAATGAATAAGAGGCATTATTGCCTCCCCCCTAATTAAATATGAACCTCAATATTAACTAATATTTTTAAAGTATACAAATAAAAAGCATCTATTTTTTTTACTAAAATTAGTAGCCAAAACACAATATTTTTTTGTTAATAGCTATTTTGATTAATGTTAATAGTTTAGTATGATTGGAATTATGAGAGTTGCAATTTACCCAGGTTCGTTCGACCCAATTACCTATGGGCACATGGATATCATTGACAGAGGGTGCGGTCTTTTTGACAAAATTGTTGTTGCTATTGCTAAAAGTGAATCGAAAAACCCACTTTTTAGTCTTGAAGACAGAATCAACCTAGCTCAGTCAATTTATAAAGATAACGATAAAGTTGAGGTTGTTGGCTTTCCAAGAAAATTAACTGTTGATCTGGCA
>Ga0206682_10004088_pt1 | contig 12079 bp, 20 predicted proteins | sample M240m12015metaG_FD_155444 | JGI IMG/M metagenome (GOLD analysis project Ga0206682, IMG submission 155444) | Ammonia-oxidizing marine archaeal communities from Monterey Bay, California, United States - M2 40m 12015 | ecosystem: Environmental > Aquatic > Marine > Intertidal zone | place: USA... | reverse complement strand
CAAATATTCTCCCTCAGGCGTTGTATTAGCATGTTTATCAATGAACCCTTGTATCTTTACAAGGTTTTCCATTCCTTGGGGTGGATTTATTCAGGGGAGACTTAGGTATTCTTTTTTGTTGAATTACTTTAGATGCTTAGATATGCTTCTACATTCAGAGAATTAGGCAATGTAATGCTAAAATACAAGTCTAGAGGTGAAAAGTTAATTATGGACTATGCTAGAGAAAATTGTTCCCTTAGGGAAGCACAATATGTTGAAGATGTGACGCGAAGAATGTTAGATACTTTTCCCGAGGGTTCCATGTGCGCTATAAAACTCACAAGTTTTGGTTCTAGAGAAAATCCCGATAAAGCGTATATAAGTGCAGATAAAATAATAAATGATGCATCCAATAAAGGTATAAAAGTTTTAATAGACGCCGAAGATGTATTATACCCCAATATAGTGAAAGGTCTCATGCAAGATTATAATACTAAATACAATGCCCATGTTTATCAGACATATCAAATGTATAGAATAAAGGCTTTAGATGAATTATTATATGACATTGAAGATGCACATAATAAAAAATATATGCTTGGGGCTAAAATAGTGAGGGGGGCATATCTCAATAAACAAAGTTGTTTATTTCATAATAAAGACGAAGTAGATAATGAATATAATAAATCACTTCATTATGCGTGTGTAGCTCCTCATGTACATACTATAGTTGCTACACATAATTCAGTATCTCTTGAAATTGTAAAAAAATTTGAAAAGGATAGGTATTACACCGCTAATCTAATGGGTATGGATGAACATAGGCGAGTAGATTACCGTTATATCACATATGGGGGGTTATTAGAAGTCGCTCCTTACCTCATAAGGCGTCTCCGAGAGCGCTTGTCTTGGTCTTAGAAAAGTAGTCTCAAGTCTTCAATTTCAGCCGAGTGCATGGCTCTAATCCTAGCCATGTGAGCGTTAGCAAACTGCAGATAGGGCATGTAAAACCTTTCACGCTTACGCTTCTCATTATCACCAAAATCTCTCTTGATCATTTCGATTATTTCATCGATGTTATTCACATCCACACCATTAAACTTGGCATATTGCTGCATAGCCAAGATCTTAAGTCTTTTGGTCAAGCGTGTGAAACCAGCGTGCTCCTTGATCATTTTTTGGTGATATTTAATACGCTTATGAATTTCAGTGATAGTCATCATGAGCCTAGGGTCTCGTGGAGGAGAGTTCTCAATTTCTTCTGACCCATCATCTGATACAGTATCATACAATGGCATGTTTTCCATCCTATTGTAGATGTCTTTGAGTTTGTTGCATGCGTTGAGATATTCTCCCTCGGGGAGAGCCTCTGAGTTTCTGTCCAAGAGGCTTAAAACTTCACGTATGGCATCCATTATTGAGTATTATCTCAAAATAAAGTCTCATCCAACTTAGGTTGTCAAATTTGCTGCATTTTCAAAATAACCAGGTGCCTTTTCTAGGGTCTCTGTATAAGCAAATTTTAGTATGTCTCTTTCACCTTCGCAGATTGGTGTAACACAATGTTGAACATCATCTGCTTTTATGACGATGGCACTGTTTGGTTTGGTTGTTATTTCTTTTACTTTACGATCATTGGGATCAAACCAACAAGTTTTAGAATCTGATGTATTTTCTATTGTATAAACAACTTCATATTGGGGTTTTGTATATAAAAGTGTATCATTGTGCCAATCCATGGAACTGCCAATTGGATACTTTCTATATTCAATTGGAACATCACTTGGAAAAGTATTTTCTGGGAGTTTTAGTTTTTTCTTTGTTTGTGGACGCTCACACAAATTAGTTATTCCAGTATCTTTGGGAACAATTGTTGTTAATCTACCCGCTGCAGTTGTATATTTTTCTTTTGTAAGAAGTTGTTCTAATTTTTTACATTCATTCTTAATTATTTTGAATTCATCTTCTGTAAAAAAGTTTTCAATATATGTGACACCATAAAATTCTTTTCCAAAAAATAAATATACTACCAGCGTTACAATTATCCCAATGAATATAAATATCATCTGAATTATATTAATATTATTTCACTTTGAATTTCACTTGCCCCTAGGGGAAAATTAATAAGTATTCCCTTTTTAAGACCTGTTAAATTCAAATAATTCCTAAGTTGTATTCGCATCGCGTCGTTGAGGGTTCGTGTTGATTTGAGTTCTACAACTGTGTCCCCTATGATGAGGTCACTTCGTACATTTCCAATAACATGATTATTAAAAGTTATAGGAACTATCCTTTCACTCTCATAATCAACACCCCTGTTTCGGAGACATACTTCAAAAGCTTTATGATATACACATTCATTATACCCCGAATCAAGAGCATTCATTATTTCTTGAGCGCATTCAAGTTCTAACATTACTATACATTCTATCTATCCTTTTATATACTTGTATCCCACCCAAAAAACAAAATTTCAAAAACAATCTGACACATGATGTCAATAACATATCCATAATATCTCTCAAATATGTTACACCAAATACATATGTCAAAATAGTATATTCTCTTTTGAGAGACAAAGGAGATGTATATGAAATATGTTCTATGGCTGGTTTGAAAGTTATTAAATTATTATTTGCAAAAAGTCCAAAAAATAAAAGCACATATATGTTTGTGAAACTAAACAGAAACATATCAAGCATTGTTAAAAATATAACAACAGCTGTTTCATCTCCAAATAAATCATACAATTTTAACAAAAAATTGCTATAAATTTGTATGATTTTTATTTTCGTTTCAATATCACTGATAATTTCATACATATAGAAATATCGTTTGAAAACTTTAAGAAGTTTCAAAGAAATCATCATCATCTACATCCGCCCAATTTGTGGGTTGGACGGTTAAATTTCTGAGTTGTGCGATAAGTTCTTGGTCTTGGTCTCCTTCTTCTTCACCCAAGGGACTATGTGGTTTTGGTTGAACTGGTTTTGGTTGAATTGGTTCTGGTTGAACTGGTTCTGGTTGAACTGGTTCTGGTTCGATGATAGTTTCACTCAAAACAAATCTCCTGTCTGGTAATGTTGGGTCAAGAATATCACCATGAGTTTCACATAGACGACAATACACAACAGGTGTTTCACCAGGAAGATGTGTATGAGTTGGTGGAGGAGCTTTTTTCTTTTTCTGTTTCTTTTGTTTGGGTTGAGAAGTGCTTGGTTGGTCTTGTGATTGGTTCAAGTGCATCTTACACCTTCCATTTTCAACAGCCTTATTTTTGCATTGAGTGCCTTTTGCGGTAATACCACAACATTGTTGTCTTTCAGCGCGAGGTTGTTTCTTCTTTGGTGGTGGTGCTCTTATCGTATTTTCAAATAAAGAGCGAAGATGTTTGTTTTCTTCAATGACACCGTCCAATTTTTCATGGAGGGAATGAACCAATTGTGTAAGTTGAGCAAGCTGAGCTTCCATTGTCAGAGGTATTTTGAATTGACCCCATGAGAATGTGAGATAAACTTAGGTGTTTGAATTACTTTAATTTTAACAAATAAAGAGTTGATTTAATTAAACCCTCAATATCATCTTGAATGTTTTTAAGAGCATTATCCTTTGGAAGTTTTATTTTCTTAACCCTAGCAAGTAAATCCTGGAAATATTTCTTAGCCTTTTTAGGGTCTCGAATATAGCGAGAATTTGGCTGGTTTAATGTCATGCGACCATTTAGGGTTCCAATATATGTTTCCGCGTAACTGTCAAGGAGAGGCACAATGCGTTCATAGTATTTTTGAAGAGCCTTGTGCTGAGCGTATGAATTAGTTGTCAAGTGGAACATATGAGCTTGGTTTCTTGAGTTCATAAGTAGCATTACAAATTTTGATACAGACATTTTATACTATATTATTAATGCAGATATTTGTTTGAAAGTATGTTAATGTATTCTATTAAAACCTTTTCACCCGCTTCGTTTGTAGCATATTCCATTTTAGTTGGTAAATCATGTGGTATCTCTGGGGGTGGAGATGGTGGATGAGAGTAATAATCTTCATCTTCAAAAAGAAATTTTAAAAAAGTTACAACCTTTTCATACATTGTTTTATAAAAAAAAGATATTTATTTCACTGACTTAGGTTTCCGTGGAACACACGACAGAATTCTTTCAATTTGGGTATAATTTCTCTGTCCCATTTTTCATCGTCTCTCATAATAATATAACTTTTACGCTCATTATTATGTTGTTCAACTAAACGGGCCATATTCAATTTAACCATTTGTAAATATGTTTGAACTTGAATAGATTCATATTCCCTAACGGTATTGAAAAGACATCTCGTCCGATTTTTAATTTCAACCAATGTCTTTTGATTAAAATCATCAATTTCAAATCGGTCAATTCTCCCAACAATTTCATATGTTGTTCCCTCAATTTCACATACTTTATATTTGTAAAATGTATCATCTTCATAAAGGTTTGCTGAATCGGCATTAGCTGTTTTTGATTCATTTTTAGTTCCAAAATTGGTAAATAAAGTTTTTCGTAAAAAATCCTTAACACCGTAGAAATCTCTCAATTGAAGACTTGAAGCTGCCTTCAAACGAATAGAAACCTCATCCATTATTTTCATAACTTCTGAAGAATTCTTGGGAGATGCCCGTTCTACTTCCTTGAAAATTTCAGTTGCTTTTTGATCAGATTCAATTGCTTCCATCGCATAGTCATCCTTTGTTTTACCCTTGAATGTCTCGGGTGAATATTTTTTCCACATATCATCCAATACCTCTTGGGGTCTTTTGTATTGATTTTTGCCAATACAAGCTGCAACCTCAGATGCTTTGAGTATAATCTTTTTTTGTGGAATAGATTTGTAGTTTCTTGGATCATCTTTGATAATAGCATATACCTCTGCACAAGCCTGTGTATCAAACAATGCATTGTGAGCTCCTTCAAATTCCTTTCCAAACAATTCTTCGTAAATAACAACAAGTTTCTTTGGTTTTCCATACCATTTCTTTACGAGATCCAAAGTACATACTCGTTCAAGTGATTCAAATGGTGAAAAGTCAAGTTTTCTTCGTATAGTCTCAGCTTTTAAAACATCAATATCAAACTTTAAATTATGTCCAATAATTTTTTGGGAATTATGGGTCATATCAATAAACTTTTTGTATGCTTCTTCAAACGGAATACCATTTGTATTAGCTTCTTCTTCAGTAATTCCATGAACTTCTGTTGCGGCAACTTTGAAGCCGTCGGGTTTAACAACTGTATAGAACCTAGATAGTTCTCTACCACGGGATGAATATGTTATAGCGGCGATAGACAAAATACGACACTCGTCCCAACATTCTAGGTTATCTTTGGTTGGCGATTGTCGTGTTTTGGGGAGACCTGTAGTCTCAGTGTCAAAAACTGTGTATGACATTTAACTACATTACAATTGATTCTTTTTCTTAAGTCATGTAAATCCAAATCCACCTTGGGTGTATGTGTTTTTTGATTTAAATTTTTTACCAACATTCCACTGAGATTTCATTAATTCTAAATTCCAATTTTTTATTTTATTACTCTTTTTATTATTGTTTCGAGGGCCCTTTGATATTTTTTTCATAATTTTTAATTTGTGGGGACTTAATTTATTTTTATATGATTTTTTGGGGACATTTATATTTATTTCTTTATTTTCAGCTTTCCATGAATCTGAAAGGGCCAATAACTGTGACCTGTTGACCATTAATATATACTTACAAATTTTTCATAATTATATTATTTATTTTTCTAATGATGTATCAATAAAAAAATTCTTCATTTTCTATGAATACCCTGATTTTTTTTGGTGCGGGGGGACATTCTGGTTCAAAGGTTTTGAGATACATATACCAAATAACACGTTGAATATCGGGACATAGTTTTTCAGTTGCCCGACAAAATACGACTCTCTGTTCATCTGTGACAAGGGGGATGAAATCAGACATTTTTCTTATTGTACCAACGGTGTATTCTTTTACTTAGGTTATGGAAATACAGATCAACATCTAACCATGTTCTCTTAAACCATTTTGGTAAATTTAACCACACCCGACTTAGTGATGTTTCTTCCCTGTGTTGTCTCACATAATATGGGGGTTTGGGTCTAAATTTGTAATAAAGAGCCAATACATAAATCCAGAATGACGCAAGGTGCGAATACATTTGTTGAAAAGGGTGTCTATTTTTTATATTGATACATTACAGATGAAGCTTGACTTAAACGAACTTCCTAAAAAGACACAATATGTCATTATTGATTCAGAAATGGTAGATGTTGTAAATGGTGATTTTACATTTGATTTGAGTTTAGAATCAAATTTGCATATGGAAGACATGTCCAAAGTTATCGGTTTCAAATTAGTTGATTTTTACATAACAAATGTTGGTAAAAATGATTCTGGTTATGTAAATGGTGCAAAATTTATAAACATCATGTGTGATGATATACCAAAAAGAGCACAACTTTTAGATGAACGAGAAGGTCATGTATTGGCTAGAATTGCCCTTGATAGAAACTTTACAGGTTCAGCTAATGATATTGTAGTAAGAGATAAACAATGGCAACCACATCACAGAAAAACTAATTATTTTAATCCCATATCAATGCAGAAATTAAATTTTAGATTACGAGAATACCAAGCAGACGATGATTATATTCCATTGAGAGCGGCGTGTTATTTTTACATGATTGTAGAAGTCACAACAATAGATGTAAGACAAAAACCACCAGATAGGGAAGTTCAAATGCTTCAAGCATTAACCCAACTCAATAAAAAAATTGATGAACTCAATGCAAATGTTGTAAAAATTCCAACCCAAAAAGAGATGGAAGAGGCACAGAAGAAAAAATATCCATTTGTATATTTGATGTTATGTGTTTTTATGCTTGGGTTGAGCTACTTATTTTTCACACGACAAAAAAATGTATAGGTAAATTATAAAACAGTACGATAATGGAAACTTGGATACTTGTTAGTCTACTTTTTATACTAGGTGGTCTTATAATTTTTATTCTTTTTGCCACTGGTGTATTGGAAACCAAAGACGAAGATGACAGTTCCAATACTACACCAACTTCTAATACTTTTACCGTTACTAGTAGAACATATGGTTCATCAATAGGTGAAGATGATGGAGAAGTTGATGAGGTTGACGAGGTTGATGAGGTTGATGAGGTTGATGGGGTTGATGAGGTTGATGGGGTTGATGATGGGGGTGATGAGGTTGATGAAGGGGTTGTTGGGATAGATGAAAGTGAAGAAGATGAGGAAGATGAGGAGATTGAAGAAGGTGACACCACACCAGATGTCCCACCAACTAGTTCTCCATCAGCGCCAGCACCAGCACCACCAGCACCAGCGCCACCAGCACCAATTAATTGTGTAGGTGATTGGGGTGATTGGAGTCCTTGCAGCGCCAGTTGTGGTAATACAGGGAGAAGAAGAAGAACTTACAATATAACACAAGAAGCTAAACATGGTGGTGATATATGCCCATATTCCCAAGGTGGAACTCAGACAGAAAGATGTAATCAAATACCATGCCCAATTGATTGTGCGGGTTCATGGTCTGAATGGACTACGTGTAGTTCTGGTTCTGGGGCTTGTTGGGAGTCAGTTGGTAGTCCCAATCAAAAACCAACCATGTCAAGAGAATTCACAATTTCAAAACATTCAGCAAATGGAGGAAATGTATGCAAAGATAGCAAGGGAAATGTCCTCATAGGTGGTGAGATAGAAACAAAGGAATGTGATACATCCCCTTGTCCCATTGATTGTGAGGGTTCTTGGGGTGATTGGACTGATTGTTCCAACGCGGCTCAAGGAGACCAAAAGCGTATTTATAACATTGCCAGAAACCCACAATATGGTGGTAAATCATGTCCCAAGAATAATGGTGATCAAGAGATACAAATGTGTAATACAGACTCTGAAAGAACATCTCCATCTGGAGACAGTGTCAAAACATATACAATTCCAGGTGTAAAGGGAACAGCTGGAGTTCTTGACATACGTGCTCGTTGGTGGAAGGGTTCAGGTGTGAGAAGAACTACTGGTATCGATGTTTGGATTAATGATAAGCACATGGTTCAATGGAAGCGTAAAGAATCAAGTATGGGTTGGAGAAGAGGTGATGGTGTATTAGTTAGTGCAAAGTCTGGTGATGTGATCAAAGTCCGAGACCACGGTGATAGAACATTTAATGCGAATGTATATTGGAGATTTAAACCTGGAGAGACTGGAGGATCTTCAGATATGCAATATCCAGCGGGTCATAAGGCTTAAACAATTTAGTTATTTTTATATTAGTATGAGTATCCAAGTAATTGGCCCAGGTCTTAACTCAGGTATCGGCCAATTATGTAATAAATACGCGGAACTTTTGGGGTGTCCCTATACAATCATGGGTCATCACCCAATCAAACCTTCTGACAATATATTTATTTTTGCTCTCCCAGTGCCCCATTGGTTAAATGTTATTCCAAGGTTGCGACAGATTTGTAAAAATATGGTATGTATGTCAATTTGTGAAACAGAAACAGTGCACCCAGATTATGGTAAATTATTTAAACTTTTTGATAAAGTTGCTGTTGCAAGTGAATTCTGTAAGCAAGTTTTTTCAAGACAATTCCCAGACACCGAATTTTTCTTGATACATGCACATGTTACAATTAGACCGTTTCCACCTATTATAAAGGAAAACAAACCATATATATTTTATCATATTGGTAATGTTGCGGATCAGAGAAAACAATTTAACAAGATATTGGAAGCATTTGTTCGGATGAATAATCCAGATACACACTTGTTAGTAAAAGCAACATGTAACCAACCAATTCAGATAAATATCCCAAGGGTCACTGTAATTAATCAATTATTGTCTGACGAAGATATGGATAAAATTCATGCCGAGGGTGATTGTTATGTTGCATTTAGTCATTCCGAGGGTATTGGCATGGGAGCTGTAGAAGCAGCACTCCACAATAAACCAGTTATTTTACCAGAATATGGTGCAGCTGGTGAATACATTAACAGTGATTACACTATTAAATGTGGAATGACAACTCTTCCAAGTGATGATTTCTTGTTTCAAAAAGGTATGGAGTGGGGAGACCCAGACTTTTCCCAACTTCAAGAATTTATGCAAGATGCGTATGATAAACGATTGCGTCATATGGATCATAGCCATACGAAGGAATTGTTGAATCCAGATAAGATTAAGGAGCAATTTAGGCTTGCCTTTTCATAAAATAGTCAGTGAGAAAAACGATGAGACCAATTAAAATTGTTCCAGTCATCATGTATTCCCTCTGAACAATTGACATCTTGACAAGGTCATCTATTGGTTTTACATTAGTTGGTTTTTTTATAACCATGGGGGCGGCATATGTTATGGCGATGAACAATGCCATGGCAATTATAGATGATTGTAGTTTCATTTAATATATATATTATAAAAATAAATTTATCTTCTAACAATTTGTGTTTGTCTAGAATTTCTTTTGTTTTCGCATTCACTCGTGCTTTTTCTCATCCGTTCCAAGGCTCTTTGGAGTTTTTCGTTTTCTCCCAAAGCAGGAGCACCCACTGGTTTCCCTTGGGGTGGATGAAACTTCTTCACCTTCGTCCTCGTGTTCCCAGATTGCTCCTTCACAACTTCCCAACGAAGGGGTTCCTTCAGCCATGTCGTAGAGTTCATTTCTAATTCTGATGTGCTCCAACCACAAAGCCCAGAAACTTAGGTATTGAAAAAACACATATGCAAATAAAAACTTATGACCTGGGAACATCATTTAAATATGTAACGGTTTGTTTCTTTAATTGTTTCCCGCAATTGATGACAAATATAAATCAATTTCGCCTTGGAGAGCTGGTATTTTCTGAACAACTTTTTTAGTCACTTCTTCTTGAACTTTCATGATATGTTCAATAAAAAGTGGAACATCTATACCTGCCACCCTGTTTATTTGTCGATGAGAAGCAATACTTGTTAAAAATTCAAGATGAGCCATAGAATAATTTGCGTGCATAACAGCAATAAGTGGGGCATCACTTTGTTGTGCCATGGTTGCATATTTTGCTGTCTGTTTGACAAGTTTCTCAATGACAGATGGCTGACTACTTCTCATAATCATAAGAATCAACACAAGGATGATAATAATTTGCCAAAGCATTCTGTAATAAAGAAATAAAATAATACTATTATATGTCATTCAGATGGGAAAGACGATGCTTTCAGTGCGGTCGCCCTGTTGATGTATATTTTGATGATAATGGGTGTCTTCATACAATGATAAAAAGCATGGCATTTTTTATAAAAAATCCAATTGATTTGGATTACAATGCATCAATGTTGAAATTTTACGGAATGAAAGTAAAAAGAGTTTGTTTGGGATGTTTTCAAAATAAATTACATTTCAACCCTAATGTTATGAGAGAAAGGGAAACAGGTATGAAACCAAAAAGGCAAATATTACCCAAAATATACACTCGGACAACAGAACAGATATGTCGTTGGAACCTAAGGTTAGATAAATATTTAAAGAATAGTGTATAATAGATTGTAATGATTACTCAGTCTCAACAATTATTGTTAAATTCTCTCAATAAATTTTACAGTGTTTCTAATAACGCGGACAAATTGCTAGATGTTATACACCACAGAAAGGGAGTGTCCTTGAGGAACATTGAGTGGTTTATAACGAACTACGCTAAATCAAATCAGACAAGGTATAAAACGAGAGATGGTAAAGACTTTCCTGTTCATATCCAATACAAGGCGTCCTTGGATGGATACAGCAAACGCGCATTTGACCCATTTTGCCGAACCGAGAGGATTGATTTCAATCTACCTGGGAAGGAAATAATTTCTACAACTGTTAGTCAATTGAACTTTCTCAGATGGTGTATAGTCAATGATATAATCAGTTATATCGAAGATAATAAACACATCCTTAAGAAGTAGGGAATTGTGGTAAAAAATTAGGCCTCATAGCCGCATCTTGTTGTGTCTTTTGACATGCGGGACAATCATGTTTAAATATAGGTGGGAATGAGTGATTATGTTGCACATCTGAAACAATCTGTATAGGTTCCACAGATTTTTTCTGATGAATATGAGTTAAACAATACCCATCTGTCTTGGATCTCCTAGAGCACCTCTTTCCATCTTTTAGAAGACCTTGGCATCTATCATCCCCTTTGTCGTCCATTGGCATATCCCTAAGGAGAATTCGTAAGGGAATACCATGCACTGCTGATATATTTTCAGCATACTTGGTAAGTCTATGGGTCATGCGTCTCTCAACCTCCCCATCGACAAGTCTTTCAAGCTCATCAAATACTGTCATGCCTTACTATTCATTAGCTCCCATTTTTTAAATATGTCTAACACGCTCGGTTGGTTTTTATCTGGAACTAACTTCTTCCTCCCCCTAACCTTCTTAACAATCAAATCTCCAAATATATCTTCCTTTGGGTTCTCAACCAGAGGCTCTATAAGGTCACAAATTGGATTCAAATATTTTTTATCAAAATAGTACCGATAGTCAATGGGTAAATTATGTTCTTTAACCCAAACTGGATCTTCTGATTTCTCATAACCCTTGGCACGGGGGTCCCCTGTATCAACCAATAAATACGGAATTCTATCCCCTGATTGGGGTTCTGAACCAGGACGGCGCGCCCTCATCTTATCCCTAACTGCAACATGTGGTAAATTATTGTTTTTGTATTTATCACCCAATTGTTGGGACAATAAAAGTTTTTCATTCTCAACAGAACCATCTAAAAGTTCAACTGCCCTCTGATGCGCTAAAGCTTTAGCTGGCTCTGGGTCATCTGTTGATAATAGAACATCCAACAACTCTTTACATACTTCCCTAACATATGGCGTATTATCTCGGCGTACAACTTGAAGACCCTTGATGTCAATGTAATCCATATTCATTTTATCGTCCTTGCCCTTAGTCCATAGTTTAGCCGCATAACGCTTCTTTGAATAAAGGAAGTAAGGACAATACACTTTCTCAAGTTCAAGGTTATTTGGGGCTTTGAATAATTTTGTGCATTC
>Ga0206682_10004084_pt1 | contig 12088 bp, 7 predicted proteins | sample M240m12015metaG_FD_155444 | JGI IMG/M metagenome (GOLD analysis project Ga0206682, IMG submission 155444) | Ammonia-oxidizing marine archaeal communities from Monterey Bay, California, United States - M2 40m 12015 | ecosystem: Environmental > Aquatic > Marine > Intertidal zone | place: USA... | reverse complement strand
CTGTCTATCAGTGACAGCGAACTGGGCGGGGCTAAGGTTGCACTGTACTTTCCAATTAGAGGCGCGTGAGAGAACTTTGAGTGCGGCTCATGTTTTTTTTGTCGCCTAGTTTTGCCTAATAGTTCTGCCTATTAGTTCCGTCTCATAGCCCATTCCATTTAGCGTTTACCTAAACTCTTTTCTACCGCTCGGTAAATTAACTTAACCGGTGCTCTAAGGCTTTGAAAAAGCGTTTGCGCAGAGCATTGTGTTTCTTCAGCTTGGGCCCAGTGGCGCACCAGCGATCGATAAATTCTTGGTTATTTATAAGCTGCATGTTGCGCCGCCCGGCATTCATCAGTTCAACCTGTAGAGCCATTCTTAGGGCCTGGTCTTTCGCTGGACTGGCTAGCTCGGCCGCGATCTCCGCTTCTAGCGTGAGCTTTTCTAAATCTTCATCTGCCGAGACGCCATTGATGCGACTGACAAAAATGGTATGAGGTGAGGCAATGGGCTCATTGCTTTGCTCGCCCTCACTGACCGCTATATCCCAGTCATTCCATTGTTGCAGGCGAGATTTCACTTTGGCCTGTTTGGCAGTTTGTTGCAGCTCTTCCATTGAAGCGCGTAGGCCTTTTAGCTTTCTTATTTGTTCGCCAGTGACCTCTGTTTGGTCAGCCATCTCTGCTAAGGTTTCGAATTCGGCTCTAAACACGCTGGGATCAGTTTGCTTGGTATTGAAAGCAGCAATGGCCTCATCCAGCAACTTTTGCTGTTCTTTGTCAGCCAGTGCGGCTGCATTTTTGGATGTTTCTAGGCGCTTGAAAATTTCATCGCAGGCGGCGCGAAATTCTCTCCATAAACGTTGGTCGATGCCCCTAGGTGTGCTGCCAATAGTTTTCCAGCGACTCTGCAGCGCTTTTGCTTGGGTCGTTTGAACTTCTAGGTCTTCAAGTTCTAAGAGCGCTTTAGCGTCTGCAACAACCGCCTCTTTTGCCGCAATGTTATGGTCTCTAGCATTTTTGATGTGCTGGTATAGCTGGGCTTGGGCTGCTTCAAATTCTTTTTCTACGGTTCTGAGGGCTTTGATGTCGCATGGGTGATAGGTGCGCCACTCAGTTCTAGCTGCGCGCATTATGCCCTCAACAGCCTGCATGTCGGCATTTGCCCAGTCGGTGTTTTGTAGATAATTTTGTACGTCCGCGCACAGTGCCTTACGTTTTTGCAGGTTAGCTTTCTTGATGGTGTTTTGCTCAGCATAGTGTGTTTTACACACTGCAAAAGCCTGATCAGCCAGCGTGTCGAAGCGCGTTTGAAGTTCAGTCTCTTCGCGGCGAAGAACACCAAGGGCATTCCACTGACGTCGCAAATCTTTCAGGCGATCTGCCTGGTTGATCGGGTCCAATGGGTTGTCCACTAAGTGCTGTAAGTCAGTAATCAATTGGTCGCGCTTTGGGTGCGTTGCAAAATCTTGCCAGTCGCGCATTTCACCCACCTGGGCACTCAGCGCGTTTATGTCTTTTTCAAAGCCGGAGATGCCGCGTTTTTGAATGGCGCGCGCTTGGCTCAAAGTTTGGCTTGCAGGTTTCAGCCGACCGTCTTCAATCGCAATTTTTATGCTTTTGATCATGGCCTCTAGTTCAGAAGTTAGCCTTTTTTGCTCAGCGGATAGATCAGCAACTAGGGTGGCGCATGATTGTATTGACGCGACAAAATCTGTGAGGACCGCCGGTTCTGTAAGTTCTTTTGGCCATGCAATTTGTGACAATGTTTTTTCTGCCTGTGAAGTCCATTTTCTATTGGCCTCCAGCAAGCGCTTAATATTTTTTTCGCCAGATTGCGCAAACACTGTGAGCGCGTTAGGTGCCACCGCGCCCAGTCTCTCAGCGGCATTCGCAAGCTGTTGTACTTGTAAGTTGACGCCTCGGTAAATATCTTCTTGGCTTTGGTTGGGTGGAAATTGTTCTGAGGCAACTGACCAAGCTTGTGAAATATCTTGTTTTTGCGCAATGAGCTGCTGCAACTTGTCTAATGCGTTTTCTTCCTTAACGGCAGCTCCAATCTGTTCTAGTCGTTTAATTAGATCTGGATAAGGGTTGCTCGAGGCATCTGGTACAGAGATGTCTATATTGGCGAGCGGGTTAGCCGCCAGCGCATAGGTAGCTTCGCCTTCTATTGATGCGTTTAAGTCAGCCTCAGACTGAGTGATAGCGAGTGCGGCCTCACTGCGTTTTTCATTCAATAAATTGAGTTTTTTCCGCTGTACGATGAGGGCATCTAAATTAGTGGCCTTTATCTTTAGAGTCTTTGTGATGTTGTCATCTACAGCCGCGAGGCGCTCAATATTTGCAGCTTTGGATGACTTTGCGTTTCTAATGGATTCTAGCTGAGTTCGCGCCAAACGGTTGGTTGTCTTGTCGTGTCCTCGAGAAGACTTCTCCAACAAGGTAAGCGCTGCTTCGCTGCGCATTTCTGTTTTACTTAGGATGCTATGCAGAGAGGTTTCATTGCCGCGCATGGCTAATTGGCATAACTGTTCTAGTGAACTTGCTTGACCAATTAAACCGTCCACCTCCTCAGCCGAAGCGTTGGCGATGCGCGCGCTGATTATTCGCGGGTCAGCCATCAGTGGGTTGCTTTGATCGCTACCAACCAATGCAATGATTTTTGCAGCCGCTGTTGGTGCAAGGTTGTCGTCGTTCAAGAATGCTTCTAACAGACGATGATCTTCTATTAATTGCATTGCGGACTTTCTAACTTCGTCGTTAGACGAGGATTGCAATAAGCTTACAACAGCTTGTTTAAGCGGCTCAGCCAGCGCCTCGGAAGTTTTCTCTCGCGCTAGCGTCCTAAGAATATCTATTTTCCCAGGATCTTCGCTAGTTTCGAGTTGGACCACCAATTTTTGGGCTGACCTTTCGTCAGAGTTGAACAGACGCTTAAACATGAGCTTACTAATCCTGCGGCAGTGCGTTATGAGCGCCGTCACAAAGAGGCGCACCCTTTGTGTGCTTGCACCCACAGAAAAACATAGTCTTAGTTTTTTCCGCGGTATAAGTCATGGGTAGAAAGTCCGTGCCTTCATGAGAACCATCGCAAAGTGGTTGTCTTGCGCTTTTTCCACAAGAGCACCAAAAGTACTTTTTGCCTTCAACGACGTCGACCGGGTAGGGAGATTTTTGTGCTATGACTGGATTGCTCACATTCGTTCCTTATTTGTAACGAGGTAACTTAGATTATGAAGCGGATACTAGGCTTTAGCTGACCGCAATAAAAGGCCTAGTACCAAGTGTGGTACTAGATCTATAACTTGGGCTAAGTGCTTAAGTGTCTTCAGTGGATTAAGAAAATTCTCGAGCTTCCCACCAGGGGAAAAATTCAGGCATGTCGGTTGAGACTTTACCCGGAAATTCTGCCGGTCTTTTTTCTAAAAATGAAACCACGCCCTCTTTAGAATCTGGCGACTTACCGCGATGATAAATGCCACGAGAGTCAATTTTATGTGCTTCCATTGGGTGATCTGCACCTAGCATCTTCCACATCATATGGCGGACCAAGGTAATGGATACTGCGGAGGTATTGTCTCTGATCTCGGCGGCGATTTTTCGCGCCTCCACCAATAAGTCCTCAGGTTCGTGCAAACTTCTTAGTAGCCCGCCTTCCATAGCCTCACTCGCTGGGAACACTTTGCCGGAGTAACACCACTCCAATGCTTTACTGATGCCCACAACTCGGGGCAGGAAGTAGCTTGAGCAAGCTTCTGGAACAATGCCTCGGCGCGCAAATACAAAACCGAATTTGGCCTTGGTTGAGGCTAAGCGAATGTCCATTGGCAAAGTCATGGTTACGCCTACACCCACCGCTGGGCCATTGATAGCGGCAATAATGGGCTTGTTCAGCTCATATAGGCGCAAGGTTAAACGGCCACCGCCATCACGGCTTAGGCCGTTTTCTTTGTCTTCTCTAGAGTCGTAGTCAAAGGCATTGCCGCCGCCGGACAAATCGGCACCAGCGCAAAACCCCCTGCCCGCACCTGTGATGATAATGGCTTTCACATCGTCGTCTGCATCGGCTTTGTCGCATGCATCTATGAGTTCAAAAAGCATCTCGTTGTTGAACGCGTTCAGTGCTTCCGGCCGATTTAATGTAATGGTCAGAATGCTGTCTTCAACTTCGTAAAGAATGGTGCTGTAGCTCATCTCGTCTCCCCTATTATTTGATTTTTGCTTTACCCGTATGGTGCCTATCTTGGCTAGTTTTAGCTATGGGGTTTAGCCCTTTGTGTCTTAGGAGAAGGCAAAATCTCCAGCTTGGCGGTATGCTTACCAGCGTTGACTTGAGGAAAAGTTGAACAATTGAAATACACAGTAGAGAGAGGTTAAAGAAAGCAGCGTTGCAGATTCAATTTTCTCAACAGGAACAAGCGTTTTGCGCGCAGGTAGATGAGTTTATTGCTCAGTATTGGCCCGCGGAAACCGCTGTGCTGAGCGCCCGTGGTCCAGGTCAAACGCAGGTTTGGTACAAGGCTGTGGTGGACGCGGGTTGGAGTGTGCCTGGCTGGCCAGCGCAATTCGGTGGCACTCAGTGGTCGGCGGTTCAACACTATATTTGGCAGAGTCGCTGCATGGCGGCGAATGCCCCAGCAACCCGAACTTTTGCCACGGAGCATGTTGGGCCACTGTTGTTTGAATATGCAGCTCAAGGGCTGCTGAGCAAATATTTACCAGGCATTCGCGACCTCACGCAAGGCTGGTGCTTTGGTTGGAAGGAAGCCCAATGGCCTGATTTGAGCCAACATATGGCAACGACGCTTGTGCACGCAGACAACGGTGAATACCGATTGAATGGTGAGAAACGCGCGGTTTTGGGTGTGGTAGCCGCTCGCTGGATGTTGGTGGGCTGCGTGCTAATTGCAGAGGCCGGGAAGATGCAAGCTCGTGGTCAGAGTACGGATCAAAGTACGGATCAAAGCAATGATCTGGATGAGGAGGAATATGGTCTGTGTATTGTTGATCTAACCGCTCAGGGCGTTGATGTGCGGCCCTCCAGCGCCAGCCAAAGTCAGTTTGGTGCAGTGGTTTTCACCGACGTTGTGCTCGACCAAGCAGATATTTTACCTATTTCCGGTCAAGCCTTTATCCAGCGCATTGCTCAACGGTCCGCCAGTTCAGCGCCTCAAGGCGAGGTGGCGGTAGAAGTAGCCGGTAATATGGGCGCAGAAATCCAAGTAACTGCGCCTGCTTTGCAGCGCCAATTGACCGATATACAGGGTTACATCGATCAACAGGGCTACATTGATGATGAGGAACTCAGCCGTGACATGAACGAGTTAGGCGTCGATTTGGCCGTGCTAAATGCTCTAGAGCTGCGGGTGCTGGCTCAAAACCAAAATCCAGACCCAAAAGGTGGTCAATCTGAAGAAAAAACACTCTCCCCACTGATTTTACAAATTAGCGCAGACAAAATTAGGGCGAAATTAGGTGCTCTACAAATAGCGAGCTTCGGGTATTATGCTCTCCCGGATTTTGATGCACGCTTGTTTGATAACGAGGGTCCACTCTATCCTCAAGCGCACCTGTTTGAACAAAACGCCTCAAGTCTTGTTGGACAAGGGCTGGCAGGCATAGGTGGCGGGCGCGAGGAGTTCGAGTTAAAGGACGTTTTGGCGGGCACCGAATTAGGATTGAACGACACGTCTGAAGAAAACAGGTAATCTTGGGCTTTCAGTCTAGGACCACTATGACTCCAGAACGTGGCGACCGACGCTCGCATACTAGGGTCGGTGATGGTGAAGAGCGAGTTAACGGAGTTAACAGGGTTAATAGAACTCATTGAGAATATTTAAGTCTCAGACAAATGGAGTGCCAGAAGTAAATAATTTCTGGACTCGTAACGAAAATAGTTTTGCTAAACAAAAGGGGTAGGTTGATGGATTTTTCCTTCACAGAAGAACAGACACTGTTACAAGAAAGTATTGAGCGATTTATTCAGAACGATTACAGCTTTGACGATCGTCAAAAAGCAGTGGGCTCTGAGCAAGGTTACAGCGAGCAAAACTGGCAGACTTTTGCAGAATTAGGCTGGTTGGGCGTTGGTTTCAGTGAAGCTGACGGCGGCTTTGGCGGCGGTGCAATAGAATGCATGGTGATGATGGAGCAGTTTGGTTATGGCTTAGTGATTGAGCCAATGCTCGGCACTGTTATTCTCGCCGGTGGCGCAATCAAGCACGGTGGCAGCGAAGCGCTTAAAGCTAAGTACCTTCCCAGCATTATAGATGGCAGTGCGCAAAGTGCGCTGGCTTATGCCGAACCACAAGCACGTTTTAACCTAGCCGATGTTACCACCACTGCAACTGCAGACGGTGACGGCTTCGTAATCAACGGTCACAAAGCAGTGGTATTGAACGGCCCAAGCGCAGATTTTGTTGTGGTCAGCGCCCGTACTTCTGGTGATCAGCGTGACCAAGACGGTATTACTTTATTTGTAGTCGATACCAAGACAGCGGGTCTTTCGCGTAGAGATTATCCAACAGTAGACGCCTTCCGCGCCTCTGAAATTACCTTTGATAATGTCAAAGTTGGTGCAGACAGCGTTGTTGGTGAAGTGGGTCAAGGCTTTGCAGTGCTTGAGCACGCAATTGACGACGGCATTCTTGCAGTTGGCGCAGAAGCAGTGGGCTGCATGGAGAAGCTCTACAAAGAAACAGTAGAGTACTGCAAGCAGCGTGAGCAGTTCGGTCAGGCCATTGGTAAATTCCAAGTGCTACAGCACCGCATGGTAGATATGTTCATGGAACATGAGCAATCTAAGTCGCTCATGTTCATGGCGGGCATGCGTATCGACGAAGGCTATGGCCCTGAAGCGCAAAAAGCGATCAGTGCATTTAAAGTGCAAATTGGTAAGTCTGGCAAATTTGTTGGTCAAAACGCAGTGCAATTGCACGGCGGCATGGGCATGACAGAAGAGCTGAATATTGGACACTACTTCAAGCGTCTGACCATTATCGAAACACTATTCGGCAATGTAGACTTTCACTTGAAGCGTTTCGGTAGCCTATAACTTCAACTCCGTTAGAGAGTAATTAGAAGAAAGTTGAAATGGGTGAGCGGCGAGGGGCTGCTCACCTGTTGTAGCAGCCGCTTTAGCTAAGGGCTTTAGAATAAGCGTTTAGCTAAAGTTGAAGATGGTCAAAAGATCCCATAAAGAGATCGAAAAACCAAAAGAGATAAAAAGACACCGTGAGGGGGGCATATGGCACGTTGGGATAAAAGTGAAGGGCCAACTATCCCTGACTGGTTTTGGCAAGCAGTAGACACCGAAGCGCAGTCCCGCACGGTAGAAGTGGAAGAGTGCGATGTTGCTTACCGTTTTTACCCATCCCCGGGTAAACCAGGTCTTCTCCTAATACACGGCATGAATGCCCATTCCAGATGGTGGGATTTTATCGCCCCACAACTCTTGGACAGATATCAAGTTGCCGCCATGGACCTTACCGGCATGGGCGATTCTGACTACAGATACGAATATTCCAGTTCAACCTATGCCAAAGAAATAGTCGCTGTAATGGATGACGCTGGCTTTGATACTAATGCCCTCATTGTCGCCCATAGTTTTGGCGGTTATATGTCGGTGAAGGCTGTGAATCTATACCCAGAACGCTTTGGCGGACTGGTATTGGTAGATTCAGGTATTCGTCATCCGGACGAACCCATTCCTGATCCGCCAAAAATGGGCGGCGCCACAGGCAAGGTCTACCCAGACCGCGAGTCCGCGTTAATGCGGTTTCGTTTGCAGCCGCCTCAGCCGTGTGAGAACGAATATATATTGCAGTACATTGCGAAAAATTCTTTGATGCGCGATGAAGACGGTTGGGCTTGGAAGTTTGATGAAGATCTGCTGACCACGCTGACCGATGTGGAGCGCAAGCCAGAAGATTTTCAGGCCATTAAGATTCCACTAGCATTGATCTATGGTGCGCAGAGTAATTTGTTCTCAAAGCAGACCTTGGCTTACATGCAGGAAATAATTCCCCAAGATTTTTCCGTGCGAGAAATTGCCGATGCGCAACATCATTTATTTTTGGATCAGCCCTTAGCGTTCGTTGAAGCGTTGGGTGAAATCTGCGCGGAGCTAGCGGCTAAGTCCTAGCGCTTTACCCCGTTTCGATTACTAGGACATTTTTCAGTAATAGGCCTAGTAATCCGCTACATAGATTTCACTAGAAACCCCAGTCGCTATTGGCCTATTTATCAGTTTGGGGCTCCGACTGGAGCAGCGGGTAATGCTGCTCTGGCTTTTTGCGCGCTACTTTTCAGGTTCTCCTTTTCAACCTCTATCTTTTGATCTCTACTTCTCAGGCTCTACTCCGCAGGTTCAAGGGTAATGGTAAACGCTTTGTGCGCTTCCACTCTGGCTTTGGAATAAACCATAGGCAGATGACTGTCTGTGGCCCAGTTCTTCAGCAGATTGTCATAGTAGGGCGAGCCTGGGTTACCAGACTGTCCTGGTGCGTTGGTCATTTTCGCCTCGTCCCAATTACCCACATCTACCACCATCCTAAAAGAAGCACCGCTTCTAACCAGAAAGTTGTCTGGGTTATAGCCGGTATTGTTGGTGGTGTTTTCACTGCCACCACGAGGGTACTCGGGAATAGCCATTTGCGTTTTCAATTTTCCCGTGGCCATAGCCAGCAAAGGGTGCGAAAACTTAATCTTGTGTAAATCCCCCCACTGCCAATCACTTGGCTCATCACCCAAAAGGTCCTTGGTTTCATTCCAAGCAGCGGCCAGCGTATTTGACGCAATACTTTGGCCCTTCTCAGTTTTCAGCAATTCCAACACAGTCTGTGTATCTATCCTTGGGCTGGCAGCACCGGGGTCCTTAGACAGCGTTTCGCCCAGTGCGGGCCCAAGGTGACGGTAGTACCAAACATTCCATAGCGCGGCGGCAGGGCTGTCTGTGGTGAGCTTATGGTCCCAGCCAGCCAACAACTGCGATTGCGCCGCTTTGCGCGATAAAAGCACCGGCACTTGGGCAAGTACAGAACGAGCAAAAACCGACTCGTAGTCTCTTTGTAGCGCTAACGAATCTTCCATGGAATGCTCGTCATCTGCCTCAAGTACCTCCCACAAGCGGCGGTAGCGCCAAGGCGCAGACCATTCAAAGCCCACCTTATAGGTTTCAATAGGATAGTTGTCAGGCAAGCTCATAGCGTTAGCAGTGCCGCTGAAACCCCGTTCAGGGTTATATTCTTCAGGCAGTACATCCATGTCGAAGTAGCCATCCCACTCATAGCTGCCGTCACCCGGCACAGGCAAAAGCCCATCCCAATTGTCGCGCTTAGGGAATCTACCCGCAGGCTTGTAGCCAATGTTGCCGTCAGCGTCTGCGTAGACCTGATTCTCAGAAGGCGCACCCCAGCGATTCAATGCACCAACAAACTCGCGGAAGTTCTGGGCGCGCATATATTCAATGCTGCCAAAGTAGGGCGACATACCCGGTTCCAACCAAGCAGCGCGCACAGCAAAGGCGTGCTTTTTAGTTTGGTTAACAATAGGGCCGTGACGCGAGAACAACAGCTCAACGCTCTTGCTAGGCGCGCCTTTAACTTTGATAACTTCAGTGACCTTAGTAAAAGGCTCAACACCGTTCTGGTAGCGATAGCCGTTCTTAGCCTTGCGGTAAACGTAAAGGTCTTCTTGGTCGATAGGGAAAATAGTTAAACCAAAAGCAATTCGCTCATTGTGACCAATAGAAATGCCCGGCAATGCAGGTTCTCCGGCACCTATAACATCAATGCCCGGACCATTAAGGTGGGCTATATAACGCAGGGACGGCACCGCATGACCACGGTGAGGATCATCTGCCAATATAGGACGGCCAGTAGTGGTGCGATCACCAGCAACCACCCAGTTGTTACTGCCCACGTCTAACCTATGGGCATCAACCACAGCTTGGGCCAGCGTCTGCTGCTTTGGGTTCGCCTGAAACTTCACTGGCGCCTTCGCCAGCAAGTAGTTGTCTAAAACATCATCAGGAATCACACAAGGGTCCAAACCCTTAGGCACTTTAGCTTCCCAAGACGGCTCTAATACCTTCCATTGAGCCGCTTCTTTCAATTGATCTTTGCATGCGAGTCTGGCGCGCCATACTTCAGTAACCACATTACGCCAAAGACCATTGCTGCGAATACGCACAACATCCTCAGGCTGCCAAATAGAGGGGGCATAACCTAGTAACGCAAATTCAGGAGGCATTAGATCAGGGTTTTGTTGTGCCACTTTAACAAAGGCATTTATACCCGCAACAAACGACTCCGTAATACGCTTGGCATCGTTGCCATAAGCCAGCCACTCGCTGTACATGTCCTTGCGGTAAAGAAACATACGCGCGGCTTTATCTTGAGCCACATAGTCAGCACCGAAGACTTCCGACAACTGACCCAAACCACGACGACGCCAAGTATCAATCTGCCAAAGGCGATCGCGTGCAGCATTAAAGCCTTGGACAAAAAACACATCGTAATGATCGTTAGCGTAGATATGCGGCACCCCCCACTCATCCACAATTATCTCGGCGGGTAGCGAAAGCCCAGCAACCTTGTAGGTTGAATCCACCGTTAGAGGATTAGGTTGCTCGGCAATAACGGCGGCACTCGTACAAAGTAGCGAAAGGGAAAAAGCAAAGTTTAGAAAAAAACGACCCATGGGACTCTCCAGACCAAGTGACTATTTAGAGGGGTAAACTGTAGCAAAATGGGCGAATGAGAGTGGAGGATTGTTAAAGGGTGATTAGCTCTGCTGAGATACAAGCCCGCTTATATTTGGCGTGGCAATTTATCTAGGGGGCTGGTGGTTCCAGCATAGTGCTGGCCTAGTACATGAGTGTATATTTGGGTTGTCTTTACATCATTGTGACCAAGTAATTCCTGCACAGTTCTTATATCCGTTCCCGCCTCAAGGAGGTGAGTAGCAAAGGAATGCCGAAATGTATGACAGTTAACCTTTTTGTTGTAAATTCTCGCCTGCTTAACCGCGCTGTGTAAAGCCTTCCTTATGACCGATGTGTGCAAATGGTGTCGGCATATAGTGCCGGTAAGGGGGTGGTTGCATAACCCAGAGGAGGGAAAAATAAATGCCCACTGGGCTGATCGAAAAGCATTGGGGTATTTTCGGTCCAAAGCAAAAGGCAACGAAGGGCCTACACCCTGCAAGTTATCGCTCGTTAACAGTTCTGTTGCGTTCTAGATTGCGGACGCCATCGCGGGAACAACTCTCAGGCTAAGTAGTGTTTGACGATCCTTATTACCCTTACCGTCTTTAACCGTAATGCATAGGCGCTCAAGATCAACATCTAGGATGCGCAATCGCAGGCATTCCGAAATTCGCTAACCGCTGCCGTAGAGTAGCTCAACGATTAACCTATTACGCCCTTTTAAGCGTTCTATAATTCTATTCACCTCATAGACACTTAAGACGGCTGGTAAAACACGTTGTTTAGTGGCTAATGTGAACCCTAAGTCGCCCAGTTGAATTTGAAAAAATTTGTGATAAAGAAATACTAACGCATTCAATGCGACTTTTTGCGTGTTTGCGGCCACGTGACGATCTACAGCAAGGTAGGTAAGAAACGCTTTAACTTCAACGGCACCAACTTCTGATGGGTGGCGCTTATCAATAAAATAAATAAAACTGCGAACCCAATATATGTAGGTTTTTTCAGTACGCATACTATAGCCGCGTAACCTGATATCTCGTCTTAAAGTCTCCATGAATGGGCTAGTCATAGGTTTCCCCCCTCCGAAAGCGCTCTGTATAAATATGCAGTATATTTTCTAGGTGTTACATGAGCGTGCGCCTTTGATCCTCGGCGTGTGCGCATTTACACAACGTATATGGCTATAAAGCAGGAAACTCCCCGCCGGTTAGTTTCTCTAACCGGATGCCGTCTGGCGCAAAAAACATTCCAACTGTCTGAATTTTGGTGAGCGCAAACTGATTCCATAGTCCTCTGTTCGTGTAAAGGACTACATAAATCGCGGGGATTGTTGAAACGCATGCGCAATTTGTTTTGAACGGAATCGCGTGGCCCATGAATTATGTCCAATAAA
>Ga0206682_10004081_pt1 | contig 12098 bp, 7 predicted proteins | sample M240m12015metaG_FD_155444 | JGI IMG/M metagenome (GOLD analysis project Ga0206682, IMG submission 155444) | Ammonia-oxidizing marine archaeal communities from Monterey Bay, California, United States - M2 40m 12015 | ecosystem: Environmental > Aquatic > Marine > Intertidal zone | place: USA... | reverse complement strand
TAACTGCCGCCAGTAGCAATGTATTCCGAGTCACAGCCCACCATCTCCATAAAACGGTCCGTGGCATCGCCAAAGGCTTGCAGATACTTCGCTTCATTCATGTGGCCGTTATAATCGGTCCAATCCAAAGGCACCGTGCGGCGCACAGTCATGATTGGCAAAGACACATCATCAAGCTCATCAATGCGTGCTGACAGAATTGTGCCACTACGCAATCTGCCCTCGTGACCGTTCATTAATGCGCCTACACCAAAATCTTGGCCCTTCAGCGCACGGATCATCGCAACCAAATTGTTGTCACGAATACATAGCATGTCTGAAATCGACATGTGACCCGACTGTTCATCAGATTGACCAGCGATCAGTTCGACCAATTCATCCGTAAACTCAGGAACATCCATTAATTTGGTCCAAGGCCATTTCAGTGCCGGGCCAAACTGCGCCATAAAGTGGCGCATTCCAGCTTCACCGCCAGCAGTACGATATGTGTCGAACAAACCCATCTGCCCCCAGCGAATGCCAAAGCCATAGCGGATAGCGTTGTCGATTTCTTCGGTTGTTGCAATTTCGTCTTTGACCAACCACAATGCTTCACGCCAAACAGCTTCCAAAAAGCGGTCCGCGATATGGGCGTCAATTTCTTTGCGCACGTGTAGTGGGAACATCCCGACTGAGGTGATCACTTCTTTGGCCATCTCAACCAGTGCAGGATCAGTGATCTCGCTTGGAACAAGCTCAATAAGCGGCATCAGATAAACCGGGTTAAAAGGGTGTGCCACCATGATTTGTTCAGGACGTATTGCGCCTTCCTGCAATTCGCTGGGTTTAAAGCCAGAAGTTGATGACGCAATAACAGCATCCTCAGCGCAATGTTGTTGCAAAGTCTGAAATACCTTCAGTTTTATCTCCAACCGTTCTGGCACGCTTTCTTGGATCCAGCTGGCACCCTCGACAACTTCTGCCATCGTATGGTGGAACGACAGGTTGCCAGCATCAGGCAGCGCCACATCGATCAGCCCCGGCATAGAGCGGCGGGCATTGCCCAACACCTCTTCAAAATTGCGTTCGGCATTGGGATCGGGATCAAACACACGCACATCCCAGCCATTTAACAAGAACCGCGCGGCCCAACCGCCACCAATTACACCACCGCCAATGATTGCTGCTGTCTTTGTCATCACTTTGTCCTTTGTAGTCGACGGGTGTCCCAACCGTAGAATTTTAAAATCTCTGTCGCCGCTTTTAGGCGGTCTTTTCTTGGATTTGGTTTGCGATCCAAGATGTAGCCTACCCGCCCCGATGGGGTTCCCAAAACGGCGGTGCGAAAGCCCTCGTCCACCCACATCATCATCAAGGGCTCACCGCGTGTAGAACGCAAAACTGCCGTTATACCGACGTCGATTTTCACCCTTTTGGAGCTTGCTTTGTCAGCCCCAATTTGTCGCGCACCTGTTGGGCACCGATCACACGTGCGCCCATGTTTTCGATTATTGTTTCAGCCCGTTCTACCAGCTGCCAGTTCTGCGCCAACTCACCTTTTCCTAGCCACAAATTGTCCTCAAGGCCGACACGCACGTTGCCCCCCGCCAATACAGACGCCGCAACATAAGCCATCTGATTGCGCCCCAAACCAAACGCTGAAAACGTCCAGTCGTCAGGCACATTGTTAACCATAGCCATAAATGTATTTAGATCATCTGGTGCACCCCAAGGCACCCCCATGCAAAGTTGAACCAAAGCAGGCGAATCCAGAACGCCGTCTTTAACCAGTTGTTTTGCATACCATAAATGGCCTGTATCAAAAGCCTCGATTTCGGGCTTTACACCCAATTCAGTCATCATGCGACCCATCGCAGTCAGCATACCGGGCGTGTTTGTCATGACGTAATCAGCTTCGGCAAAGTTCATCGTGCCGCAATCCAGCGTGCAGATTTCTGGTAGGCATTCTGCAACATGCGCCACACGTTCAGTTGCGCCAACCATATCAGTTCCATTTAGGTTCAAAGGCAACGGAGCTTCGGGCGAACCAAAGACAATATCCCCGCCCATTCCTGCCGTCAGGTTCAGCACAACGTCAACATCTGCATCGCGAATGCGATCCGTAACCTCCCGATAGTACGTCAGATCTCGTGATGGTGTGCCTGTTTCAGGATCGCGCACGTGGCAATGAACAATCGCCGCCCCCGCCTTACCCGCGGCAATAGCACTGACCGCAATTTCCTTGGGGGAGCGCGGCACATGTGGGCTACGATCTTGTGTTCCACCAGATCCGGTCACCGCACAGGTGATGAAAACTTCATTGTTCATTTCCAAAGGCATCGCATTTCTCCCATGCGTAAAATTGTTGTCCGTGTCCGCGCTCCCTACCCGATCGCGGACACGTCTTTAGTAAGGCATTGGATGTTGGCGATGAGTCGCGTCGATCTCCGCCAGAATCTCGTCGCTTAGCGTCACATCGACATAACTCAACGCCTGATCCAACTGATCCATCGTTGTTGCCCCGAAGATGACACTGGCCATGAATGGCCTGGTCATGCACCACGAAAGCGCCATGTGAACCGGATCAATCCCGTGCTTCTTTGCGATTTCCAAATAGGCATCAACCGCCGCAAACGCGCGTTCCGTTTTGCGTCCCCCCAAATCACCATTTAGCGCCATCCGCGACCCTTCAGGGATTTGTCCATTCTGATACTTACCGGTCAAAAGCCCAACAGCTAAGGGAGAAAATGAAAGCAAACCAACGTCTTCATTCGCGCTTACCTCTGCCAGATCCGTGTCATACATCCGGCACATAAGCGAATATTCGTTTTGAATTGTCGCAACTCGTGGCCCACCTGTACGTTCAGCGGCGTTGACCCATTGGGTCGTGCCCCATGCGCTTTCGTTGCTCAGGCCAAAGGCGCGGATCGTGCCGCGTTTCACTTCAACTTGTAGCGCCTCAAGCGTCTCGTCCATATGAGCCAGCGTTTCTGCGCGGTTTTGTCTTGAAGGGTCATACCGCCAATTTTGACGGAACATATAGCTACCGCGATTGGGCCAGTGGAATTGATACAAATCGATATAATCCGTTTTCAGACGGGCCAATGAACCCTCAATCGCTTGCGAAATCGTCCCTGCAGAAATTGGCGCACCATCACGAACATACTTCACGCCTGCGCCAGAATGCTTTGTCGCAAGGATCACGTCCTTACGCCGTCCATCACGTTCGAACCAATCCCCAATAACCTCTTCAGTGCGACCTTGGGTTTCGGCACCCAAAGGGTTCACCGGGTACATTTCAGCGGTATCAATAAAGTTGATCCCTGCCTCTAATGCACGATCGATTTGGTCATGCCCTTCTTTGGTCGTGTTCTGCGTTCCCCAGGTCATGGAGCCGAGGCATAATTCGGAAACTTCAATATCGGTTCGCCCAAGACGATTCATCTTCATCGTAATATCCTTTTCAACGCATTTTTCTCACGTTAGCGCCCGCCAAAACCACCGCAAGCGAAAACCGAAAATCATCAAAGGTAAAACGCGACTACTCCCCGTCGGATATATCTGCGAAGCTTCCCTTAACCTCATTCAAGGAATAACCTATCATGCGTCTGTTGATCTCTTTCGCAGCTCTATTTTTATCTGTGCTACTTTTGCAGCTCAGCTCTGGTGGTGTTGGGCCGCTCGATGCGTTGTCGGGCATCAAGCTTGAGTTCACAACTCAACAGATCGGCCTGTTGGGATCATCACATTTCGTTGGTTTTTTCATTGGCTGCTGGTGGGCACCGCGTTTGATGGGCAGCGTTGGACATTCACGTGCCTTTGCCGCATTCACAGCCACGGGCGCGATTGGATTGCTCGCCCATATGTTGGTCATCGACGCCTATGCATGGGCCGCGATGCGCGTAGCATCAGGTCTGTGTGTTGCCGGGTGCTACACGGTGATCGAGGCATGGTTACAAGCCAAAGTGACCAATGAAACTCGTGGTCGGGCCATGGGCACCTACCGCATTATGGATATGAGCGGGTCTTTGATGGCGCAAATGATGATCGGAGTTTTGGCCCCCGCAAGTTATGTATCTTACAATGTTTTGGCGATCTTATGCTGTGCAGCTTTGCTGCCTTTGACCCTAACCAAGGTACCGCAACCTGAAACACCCAGCGCACCGCGCTTGCGCCCACGATTGGCGCTTGAGCGTTCACCATTGGCCGCCGCCGGTGTGGTCGTCGCTGCAATCTCAGCTGCCTCATTTCGGATGGTTGGGCCGCTATATGGTCAAGAGGTTGGTCTAAGCGTAGGCCAAATCGCGTGGTTCTTAGCCGCATTTGTCTTAGGCGGTGCATTGGCACAATACCCCGTGGGTTGGCTGGCAGATAAATATGACAGACGTTGGGTTTTGATCTGGTTGTCAGTCGCTGCTATGCTCAGCTGTGGCGTGACTGTCATAGCCTCTGGAAACGGCACCGCTGGCATAATGCTGACGGCATTATTGTTCGGCCTTACCTCGTTTCCAATCTTTTCAGTTGCAACCGCACACGCGCACGATTTTGCCAAAGACAACGAGCGTGTCGAACTAACTGCCGCCTTGATGTTTTATTATGCTCTTGGAGCAATTGCCGCACCCTATGTCGCATCCGTCTTAATCACCACCTACGGCCCTGCGGCCTTGTTCAGCTTAATCGCTGGCGGGCATGCGTTGCTGATCATATTTGGCCTAACCCGTATGTTCGCGCGCCCAGTCTCTAACGAGAAAACGAACTATGTCTACGCACCTAGAACATCCTTTGTGATCGGACGTCTAAACCGTAGAAGACGCAAACAGGACTGATCTGTATCAAGCAGCCACTTCCCCCTGCCCACATCCCCTGATAAAGCTGCACAAAACATGACCAAAGGCGCCAACATGACACGTCACCTGATCACATCAGCTATTCCCTACATCAACGGGATCAAACACCTTGGGAATCTGATCGGTAGCCAGCTGCCTGCGGATTTGTTTGCGCGCTACCAGCGCGGTCGTGGGCGCGAAGTTTTGTTTCTTTGTGCGACAGATGAACACGGTACCCCTGCTGAATTGGCCGCAAAAAAAGCGGGTAAGCCGGTTGATGAATTCTGTGCTGAAATGCACGACGTACAGGCCCGCATCGCTGAAGGCTTTCGCCTGTCATTTGATCACTTTGGTCGCTCATCTTCCCTTCAAAACCATGCACTGACCCAACATTTTGCAGGTAAGTTGCAAGAAAACGGATTGATCCGCGAAGTCAGCGAAGAACAGGTTTATTCTCATGCTGATGGCCGCTTTCTTCCTGATCGGTACATCGAAGGGACATGCCCGAACTGTGCCTATGACAAAGCGCGAGGCGACCAATGCGAGAACTGCACAAAGCAGTTAGACCCAACCGATTTGCTAGAACCGCGCAGCGCGATTTCTGGTTCGACCAATCTAGAGGTACGCGAAACCAAGCACCTGTTTCTGCGCCAATCCGCACTGCGCGATGATTTAGACAAATGGATCGATACCAAAACTGACTGGCCTGTTTTGACCACATCTATTGCCCGTAAATGGCTTCATGATGGCGATGGTTTGCGCGATCGAGGTATCACCCGCGATTTGGACTGGGGTATTTCTGTTAAAAACGGTGATCAAGACTGGCCAGGCATGGAAGGCAAAGTGTTTTATGTCTGGTTCGACGCGCCCATCGAATACATCGCCTGCGCTGGCGAGTGGACCGAGGCCAACGGCCTATCAGAAGCAGATTGGCAACGGTGGTGGCGCACCGACAAAGGGGCCGAAGATGTGACCTATACCCAGTTCATGGGCAAAGATAACGTGCCATTTCACACCATTGGTTTTCCGGCCACTATCCTTGGCTCGGGCGAACCGTGGAAATTGGTCGACCATCTGAAATCCTTCAACTATTTGAACTATGACGGGGGGCAGTTCTCAACCAGTCAAGGGCGCGGCATATTCATGGATCAGGCGCTTGAATTGTTACCTGCAGATTACTGGCGCTGGTGGCTACTGAGCCACGCACCAGAAAGTTCTGACGCGGAGTTCACGTGGTCCAGTTTCCAGCAAGACACCAACAAAGACCTGGCAGACGTGTTGGGAAATTTCGTGTCCCGCGTCACCAAATTCTGCCGTTCCAAGTTCTCAGAAGCGTTGCCAGAGGGTGGAGAAAACGGCCCAGAGGAAATCGCGTTGATCGCTGATTTGCAAGAACGTTTGGGACGTTATCAGCACCATATGGAAGCCATAGAAGTGCGCAAAGCCGCTGCTGAATTACGTTCGATCTGGGCTGCTGGCAACGAATACCTGCAAGAAACAGCACCCTGGACAACGTTCAAGACAAACCCTGAAAAAGCGGCAGTTCAAATTCGGTTGGCCCTAAATCTAATCCCATTTTACGCGACATTGTCAGCACCGTTCATCCCTGATGCGGCTGCAAACATGCACGAAAACATGGGCACTTCACCAGAATGGCCAGTGGATGTTAACACATCGTTGCATGAGTTGCTGGCGGGTCACCCTTTCACCGTACCTGAAGTACTTTTTGCCAAGATTACAGATGACTCCGTAGCGGATTGGGAAATTCGTTTCTCTGGAACACGGGACTAACGTTTTGACGGCGCCAATCTTATATTCGTTTCGCCGGTGCCCCTATGCCATGAGGGCACGGCTTGCGATATTGTCTTCAAAAACACCTGTTATGCTGCGCGAGATACTATTGCGTGATAAGGCACCTGAGTTTCTTGCAGTGTCCCCATCGGGCACGGTTCCTTGCCTTATCACACAGGACGGCGTGATAGACGAAAGTATTGATGTCATGAAATGGGCACTAGCGCAGAATGATCCGGATGGGTTGCTGGCTATGCCCGACACTGGTTGGGACTTAATTGCAGAAACAGACGGTTCATTCAAGCAAGCCTTAGATCGCACCAAGTACGCAGCCCGTTTTCCAGAGCAAAATACGGATGAACAACGCGCAATAGCAGGCGATTTTCTGTTGCGACTTGATCAACAGATTAACCAGTGGCTGTTTGATCATGCTACGATTGCAGACCTAGCTATTTTACCATTTGTGCGTCAGTTCGCCTTCATCGACAAGCCATGGTTCGACGCTCAACCTTGGCCAAACCTTCAGGCTTGGCTTAACCGATTTTTAATTTCAGACGAATTGACAAGCATTATGCCTAAATATGAGAAATGGTACGCCGGCAAGACTGATTTTTATTTTCCAAACGCAACGCTCCTATAGAAACCGCACAATCTCTTTAATGCGAATTCTCATTTTTGGTCGTAGCCCAGAAGTTTTTTCAGTTGCCGCCAATCCGACCAATAATTTCTCTACCACCATTGTCCATCAAAATGCGGCAATCGGCAAAGCTGTAAGCACCAGCTATATTTGCTGGCTGAATAATATTGGGCGCATGCGCCCAACCTCCAATTGCTCCCGCAACCTAGGCTAAACTTTGGGGCTCTGATCTAAGTTGGCGACCCTAACAACTTTTTAGCACTTATTGTGTGGCTATACACCGCCTACCCTCGATGCATTCATTAATGCTAAACCATTCACACCAAAACCTTCGCGCCGTTTAAAAAAATAAGGCTAGCCGCAAAAAATTTTGGCCCATAATTATCACGTTAGCGTTTCGACGAACAAAAATTCCTTGCTTTATTCAGCCAGAGATCGAGACAGAAGAAGTAAACAAATTGAGCATCTGGGCAAAAAAGAACTGGTCACTTTTGCCGCGTGCTGGGTTCGCAACGAAAATGGTCACGAAGACAACCTTTAAAATTCTTAAGCAAAAACTTTTTGAGGCATCCAAATGGATCATTTGTAGCGCTTATTATTCTGCAGCCTCTGGCGGGCTGGATATCTTGGTACCGGATGAAAATGCACCTATAATCCCCGAAAAACTTGAGCTGATATAATACTGCGCCATGAAGACTGCAGGCACAGTCAGAACAATGATGACGGTACCGAACAACACCCCGTACCCAATAGACACCGCTAACGGGATCAAGAACTGAGCCTGTAATGAGGTTTCCATTATCAACGGATATACCCCTAAAAACGTAGTCAAAGATGTTAAGAGGATAGGGCGAAACCGCTGTTTTGTTCCTTCTACAACCGCATTACGCACATCCATTCCCTCAGAGATATGTTCGTTATAAACATCAACCATCACTAGCGAATTATTGATAACAACACCCGCCAAACCAATGATCCCAAAGATCGACAAAATAGTTAGTGGAATACCCATGATATAATGGCCTGATACAGCTCCGATCAAACCCAATGGGATAGCGATCATAACAACAACAGGCTGTACATAGGAACGGAATACCAACGCTAACAGAGCATAGATGATAAACAGAGCTACACCAAGGGCTTGACCAAGTGCAGCCTGTGCGTCCCCTTGTTGACGTTGTTCACCACCAAGGTTGATCAATAGATCGCTGTATTTCTCCTGCAATGGCTTAATTAATTTTGCTTCAATTACCTCATTCACTTCTGAACTAGTCGATACGTTGATATCCAAATCAGATATCAACGTGGTCACCTGTCGTCCGTTACGGCGTAGGATTTGAGTTGGTGACAACCCTTCTTCGATGTAGGCCACGACGCTCAAAGGAATTTGATCACCAGAGGGCGTAGCTATCCAAGTCGAAAGAAGGTCTGACAAGCTGTCGCGTTGATGTGCAGGATAACGTACCATGACGGCCACGTTATCGGCCCCACGTTGCACGCTGGTCGCCTCGATTCCAAAGAAACCAGCACGGGTTTGGTTGGCCAAATCAGACAGAGTGACACCGTACAGTCGTGCCTCTTCACGCAAAGCTAATCGATATTCAATGCGCCCTGCAGAATTATCATCTTGGATTGCAAATACGCCCGGAATATCGCGTAGACCTGCTCGTAATTCAGTCACAACAGGAGTGATGTCTTGTCCTTCGGGCAAAGACATTTCGATTGAAATTGGATCACCTGCCCCTATCAATTCCGCAGAAACATTAAGTTTGTTAACCGACGCAACGTCGCCGATCTTTTTACGCCAGGCCGCTTCGAACTTTTTGGCATCCCAATCACGTTTAGTTGGGTCCGTAAGCTGAACAACAACATTGGCCAACGTCGCCCCACCCGCAGCAGATCCGCCTTCAGGGCCGCCAGCAGATACGCCTTGACCGACAACCACGTTTACACCGACAATTACCTTAGGCGCATTGTTCGGTAATCCAGCCTGGATATCATCCCCTGCCCTAACAGCCGAAGCACGAACATGTTCCGCAACCTCTTGGGTCATTTGGAAAGTTGTGCCATCGTTCATCTCAATGCTTGCAGTTACAAAATCACCATCGATGGACGGAAAAAAGTTAAATTTGACGTAGCCAAACGACAGCAACCCAACGGTCATGATCATCATCGCAATAGAGAACGCAATAGGAATCAGAATAGCAAACCCCTTTGTCGTAAAGCGCAATACAGCATCCAGCGGCACGCGAATAAACCATTGCAATACTGCATCAACAGCTCCACGAATTAGACTCAAAAGACGGAAAACTAAGTTAGGTTTGTGGTCTAGGGACACGTCCAAACGCGATAGATTACGCGGTAAAATTAATAAGGCCTGTAGCAATGACAAGCTGAGGACTACGATTACTACAACTGGAATATCCGTAAGAAATTTACCCAAAGTGCCAGGCAATTGGGTCAACGGCCAAAAAGCGACGATGGTGGTTAGAGCAGAAAAGATAACTGGGATCGCAATGCGTTGAGTGCCTTTGATAGCAGCCTGCATTGGCAAATGTCCATCTTCACCGTTCTTGTAAATGTTTTCACTAACAACGATAGCATTGTCGACCACTATACCAATCGCAAGGATAAAGCCAAAGAGCGATATCATGTTTAGCGACATCCCGAGACTACCCATAATGATAAATGCCCCCGCGAACGACACGCCAATACCCATCGCAGACCAAAACGCGAGACGTATATCAAGAAACAGCGCAAGACACAGAACAACAAGCGCTAGACCGATCGCAGCGTTGTTCACCAACAGATCGATACGGTCCTGAAGGTCTTTGGAGTCATCCTGCCAAATCGTCGCGTTGATCCCGTCCTCCAGCGAGGGGCGGTAAGTCGCCGCCAAATACGCGCGGGCATCTTCAACAATGGCTAGAACCTGCTCATCACCGACACGAAAAACGTTTACAGAAACGGAACGGTCACCGTTGAAATTGGCGGCTAAATCCGCATCCTCGAAGCCATCCACGACTTTTGCGATGTCACGTAAATAGACGCGGCCGCCTTTGTCGTCAGTCCTCACGATGATGTTCTCGAAATCACTCTGAGTATAGTTGCGTCCTGTCGTGCGGATCGGGATTGCGACGGTATCAGTATTGATTGCCCCGCCCGGCAACTCCAGTGAATTTTGTCCGATTACACTGGCGACCTCAGCCATAGAAATGCCATAGGCGCGTAGGTTGTCACGTTCAACCTCGATTGAGATTTCGTATGCACGGACATTACCAACTTCGACAAATGAGATACTACCAAGAGCTACCAACTCGTCCTTGAGGCGCTCAGCCTCTTCTTTGAGCACCTGTTCGGATGCATCGCCGTGAATGGCAATTTCAAGCACGCGCGAGCTGTTGCTGGCTTGAATAACAACTGGATCATTCGCATCTTCAGGTAAGACTGTGATCCGGTCGATCTCCGTTTTGATTTCCTCCAGTTTTTCTTTGATGTCTTCACCACGTAAGAACGACACCGTGACACCGCCACGCCCTTCGCTGATGGAAGCAGTAATGCTGTCGATCCCGTCGATGCTAGAAAGCTGGTCCTCAATGGGTCGAACAATACTGTCTTGGATTTCAAGCGGTGATGATCCCGGATAGCTGACCGAAACGCTAACAGTATCTAGCGTGAACTCTGGAAATGTCTTTTGTGGCAGCTGAAATGCAGTCAGCATGCCAACCACCACGACAAAAACCATTGTCAGGTTGGCTGCAACGGGATGTTCGGCCATCCATTTAATGACATTGTTCATTGCTTGTCATCCGATACGTTTGCTGCCACATCGCGTAATTTCATGCCTTCTTGAGGGGTTGAAAGAGCCGTGGTGATTAGGCGCGCACCCTGAGGGATAAATGCTGAAGTCACGTATGAGGTTTCATTATCCACATGCACTAAGCTAGCAGGTACGATTTTCAACGTGCCCTCGTTAGCCTCTGATGCGGTAAGCAGCCACAATTCTTTACCACCACGCAATGCGGTTGAAGGAACCGCGTAGGTAGAAGCGGGCCGAGGCCCTTCGATCACGACGTTGGCAAATGAGTTTATAAGTGCAGGCGGCGCTCCAGAGGCCAAAATATTAGTCCCTGTGGCACGCGCCCCCGCAATGTCAATTAGTTCCAATGTTACAGTGAGCGTCCGAGTTCTTTGATCCAAAGTTGGCGCAACTCGTGTTACCTTTGCATCCCATTCAAAAGCCTGGCCTGCAAACCTCACTGTGGCAGTTGCGCGGGGAGAAGCGTCCTCAAACAATCCAGGGATTAAAGCAGCGTCAGCTTCGCGAACAGGCACGTCGATTTCCATGCGGTCTTCTGTAAAGATTTCAGCTATCGCCTGACCCCCATTTACAACTGACCCAATGTCCAAATTTTTGGACAATACTGCACCATCAAAAGGTGCCGATACAACTTTACGCCCGAGGCTCACCTCGGCTACATTTTGCGCCGCGATCAAACTGCTTAGGCTAGCAGATAGTTCTTGCTGGGTGCTGCGTACCTGATCTAGGGATGCCTGACTGGCCGACCCGCTGCTGCGTAGTTTTTCAGTGCGTTCTAGCAAAATTTGGTTGAGATCCAAGCGGGCGCGTGTGCCGTCAATGTTCGCTTGAGTTTGGGTAAGGGTCGCGCGTTCAGCACTGTCATCCAAACGAACCAAAATTTCACCCTGTTTAAACGCACCTCTGTCTGTAATGGCTGGATGCAATTCAATCACTTGGCCGCTAACTTGGCTGGCTAAATTTGCAAGCCTGTGGGGTTTCATGAATCCTTCGCCCCGGATTGGAATCGGTGATTCGATAGAACGTATTGAGGCAGTCTACACCA
>Ga0206682_10004080_pt1 | contig 12098 bp, 11 predicted proteins | sample M240m12015metaG_FD_155444 | JGI IMG/M metagenome (GOLD analysis project Ga0206682, IMG submission 155444) | Ammonia-oxidizing marine archaeal communities from Monterey Bay, California, United States - M2 40m 12015 | ecosystem: Environmental > Aquatic > Marine > Intertidal zone | place: USA... | reverse complement strand
CCAAAAGTAATTCTTCTATACTTTCATTAAACAGAATTCCTTTTGGGATCTTTTCCAATTTATTGTCACCACAACAGAATACTTTCAAATTATTTAAGTTTTTTAACTCTTCGGGGATTTCAGATATTTTATTTACATTTATATTTATATCTTCCAAGTTTGACATTTCAAGTAATTCACTTGGAAATTCTTTAAACTTATTTGAACACAAATTAATTTTTTTCAATTTTGTGAGATTTTTAATTTCTGTGGGAATTGTTTTTAATATGTTAAAACTTAAATTTAAATTTTCAAGATTAACTAATTGAAAAACATTTGATGGTATTTCATTTATCATATATCTATTATGATTCAATACCAAATTTGTTGTTGTTTCAACTGGGTATTCTTTTCCTAAAATTTCAACACTCATGTTTATATAAAGTATCTAGATTTTAAATTCACACATAAAGCGTAGGATTTATATAATTGTATAAAACAAAATGTTCGCCTTGACTACCAAGTGTACATTGTCTCCAGTTGTTTGCTCTTCTAAGAAGAAGCTCGCTAAGAAATTTAAGAAGTTTGGGAAGCGTATGTATCAAGAGCGTCAGCTTGACCTTGAGAGATACGGACAGCGTTTGAAGGATATTTCTGTTGAAGAACGCAAGCGCACCCAACAACTTTTTGAGGAACATCGTCGTTTCATCCAAAAGAACCTCGTTGATTCATACGATGAGGATGAGCCCACTGCTATTGATTTTTTCGAGAAGTAAGGGCAAACCATGCAGCTAATGTCGCAAAAAATACAAGCACATATTGATTTTGTTGCTCCAAAGCAACGAGAGTGCATAATATACTATATTGAGCATACCGTATCTCCCTCCTCGTCTTCTTCAACGACCTCTTTACAGCTGCTCTGGATTTCTCCAAACTCAGAACAGCCGTGCTTAGATTTTTGACCCTCGTAGGCATTTCAGCCACCGTTTTAACCATTGATTGTATGTCAATACTTTGTGAAACTTCGTTTTTAATAATTGGTTCTAAATATGTAAAGTAATTAAATTCTGGATCCAATTCTAAACAAATACCTTCAACTATAGAGAAAGCTTTTGCTAAGTATATGAAACTTGATGGTATGACAAATGGTTTTTCTTTAGCTAGTTCCATAAGTATTTCATCATTCACAATGTCTTCTGCTAAATTCTTTGGGTCTAATTTTTCCATGTATGACAAAATGGATTCAAAGAATATTTCAATGTCCCCAAGTTCTGTTTGTGGAATAATAATTTTTAAGTCTACAAGTTTTTGAACAATACTTTTTGTGTCTCTTTCAACAATGTGTACTAGTAATTCCATGAAACCATTTTTGAGTTCATCACTTATTGGAACACAAAGTCCAAAGTCATAATAGACAAGTTTTCCTTCTGGTGAAAATCCAACATTACCTGGGTGTGGGTCTGCATGAAAAAATCCATCGTCCATTGTTTGTTTTACATAACTTGTTATGAGTGCTTCACAAATTTTCTTTTTATTGACACCTTTTGTTTGAATATTATTTAGTTTTTCTGAGGGAACATATTCCATGACAAGAATGTCTTCGGTACAATATTCTTCATACACTTTTGGAACTATTATCCAAGGAACATCTTTAAAATTATTATAGAACTGAATTGCATTTTCTTTTTCTTTGACATAGTCTGTTTCACTGATAAGATTATCAATGGCTTCATCAAGAATAACCCCTGATCCTGTTCCCGTGTCAATATTAATTCTTTCCAAAAATTCTACAATGTCTTTGATATTATCTGTATCGTTTGTCATAATTTCTTTCATGTTTGGTCTCTTGACTTTGACAATGACTTCTTGATTATTTTCTTTGAGAGTTGCTCTATAGACTTGTCCTATACTAGCACATTTGAAAGGTGTAGTCATATCAATGTGTGAAAATATATCATATGGTATTTTTGAATCGTCATACTCCACAACAGTGACGTCGTCCTGGAGGGATTCAAGTTCTTTGACGAATTCCAGGGGGTAAAGGTCTCCTCTTGTTGAGATGAATTGTCCTATCTTTATAAAAGTGGGTCCCAGTTCAAGGAGTTCTTGTTTGGTGAATCGTCCAAGTTCGGCTTTATCTTTCATGGTTGCATTTTTGAATAAGAACTGCGCGGCGAATTTCCAAGTCTTTACCTTCCGTGTTTTAGGGGACCTGATAGTATTGATGGGTCGTGAGCTGGCGAATGCCAACATTTAAATAAACAGATATATTAAAATATATGGATTTGGAACAGGGCATCAAGGCTCTATCAATTTTTGGTAATGCCTTAATACTCATTGATAGTATTAAAAGAACTATTAATAATAGATGAGTCATGATGTTCTCCCTCTCGTTGGTGGAATGGTTCTCTTATTTTTTGGGGGATTGGTAGTATGCACCTCAACAGGAAGAAGAATGGATGAGGGTCGTCTGGCCGGAGCAATCAGAAGTTCAATGAGCCAAAGACAAAATTTAGATGTATAGTATAAAAGAATGGAGACTTGGAAAATAGTATTGCTTGTAATCTTAGTAATTATTGGAACATTTTTTGGATTAAAAATGTTATATGATATGATTTCAAATTCTGGGAATGGATTGGGCAATTATTTTTATCTAACTATGTAATATACAATGTCTACACCTCAACCCCCCCAGGAATCAGAAACAGTTTCAACGGGGGCCTTGGTAGGTATAATACTAGGTGTCTTCTGCTTTTTGTTTGTTATGGGATATTTTTTGGGTCCCTCCCTGTCACTCATTTTTATGCGCTAAAATAACTTAAAGAAATTCCAGTATACTATTATATACGCTCTCATAGTGGGAGCTTATCTGGTCGTACGCAAACTGGTTAGCGGACAGATTGTAGCATAAGTTATGTAAGTATCGTAAAAGATATCAGTATTCTGTTGTATGCACGTTCGAATCGTGCCGATCAGACCATTCACCCATCTTCTAGTGGTTAGGAATGTCGGCTGTTATTAGGGTTAAATCCATTATAATAGGTACCGATCAACCAGAGTTCGAATCTCTGTGGGTGAGAATACTTTTTTAAATGTGTTGTTCCATATTTAAAAAGATAACATTTGTGCGCGATTTTGAATAAATAAATACATCATACTATTGTAAAGCCCCCATAGTTCAAAGGTAGAATGTGGATTTAGTAATTTATCTAAAGAGTCCAAGAAGAGAGATCGATACTCTCTGGGGGCATAGGGTGTAGAACAATTGCCTTCCCCTAGGGCGAACCCTAGGGTAATGAGCGTTCTAGAAATTTCCCTACTTTTTAAATGTGTTGTTGCAAATTTAAAAAGTATGTTTGTATAATTTAAAATGATATTCTCATGGTTGTATAATAAAATTCGTATTCCCACTACTCGTTCTTATACATATCTTCTTGGGGAGTAGGAGATAGGTCTGGTTGTATAATTACAGGGGGTGCTTCTAAAATTTCAACGTTGAGAATGTTTTCTTTTTCTGTGGGTCTGACTGTAACAATTCTACATTCCCTCGCACTCGCATAATTTTGTGGAAGAACAATTATTGGTTTGCATAGGAGTAGAGCACTCATGTATATTATGAGTTTGTGTATAACCTATAAGTAATTATTAGGCTGTATATAATCTATAGTTTGCAGAGCCCCAATACCATTCCCAACCATCATTCCAAGTCCAGGTTCCTGAATCAAGTAGCCCAACACCTTCGTGAGTGGCACCATCGTTACCGTTTGTGAATCTAGCACCAAAAGTTATAACCTGCCCCGCTGTAACAGGAACAGTAAATTGTCCTGAACAACATTCTTCAGTCCAAGAATTTCTACCGTTACGCCTGAAACCATGTGAATCATGCATCAAGGCATCTACAAATAATATTGGTGCTGTATAAAGATAATCATATCCCTTACCCCCCGTGATTCTAGTTCTATGACACGCACCCGCAAATAAAATCCCATCAGAACCCACTGTGCCAGTAAAAGTACGCGATGCTGGCGACTGACCTGCACCTGGCCAAACGCTAAACATAAGACTACTTGTTCCGTTAACGTGTCTATGTCCTTGAAATGGAAGCCAGAATGTTTCGTATTCTGTTGCTGTATAAGTATCACCTGCACCAGCTAAAACAACTTGTTTTAAATTTGTACTTAAACCATTCTTGAATGTAATTGTTTTTGTTGCATCATCCCAGGTAACATCTGTAAAAGCGGTTGTAAGATTAACTGCCATTGTTGTAATTTATACAGAAAAAAAAACTCTATTATTAACATAATGGTTCCTGAATTACTCGCGATACAACAAGAAAGAATGATTGCTTCACACTGTCTTCAGGTAGTTAGAAAAAATACAGACGCTATATTACCCCATCGTGGTTCAAACTTACATGTTTATTATAAGATTTATGCACCTAAATCTTTTACTGTTCCAGCTAGAGGTCGTGCTACTATAGATACTGGTTTAATGATAAATGTTTCTGGTGGTAATTTCTTGAATGTGTACGCAGATAAGAGTATGGCTGATAGAGGTTTATTAATGAGTACACACACAAGGTGTTGCGATTGTCAACATCCAATAGAATTAATGTATTTTAATATGACAGGTAAAACCGAAACTATACCTAAAGGAAGTTGTATAGCAAGGTTCAATATTGTTTCTTGTATAGTTGCTAATGTTATGGAAATGGAGTGTGAAGATGATTTTATTAATTAGCTTCTATATGTAAATGCAATCATGTTTCTTCTTATATCTGAATTATTTCCACATCCTGCATGTAATAATCTTACATCAAAAAGTATGGCATCCCCCTTTTTGATGGTGGCTTCATAATATTGGTTTTTTATCATATCACCAATTCTCATGTACCTCATGTAATTTTCATAAAATACGTCACTGTTTGTATATGGTAGGAATACAGGTGGTCCCATTTCATGTGTCATATCTTGTAAAGCAACAAAAATACAATACATATCATGTTCTGCAAAATCTCTGTGATATGGTTGAGTTTTTGAACCTGGATCTGACACAAAACAAGTTATTGAGTGTGTATCGTAATCTGTTTTTATAACAGTGTCATGTAAATGTTTTATCATATCAGCGACTGGTCCTTCGTTTTTTAATTTAAGTTCATACCTACCCAAACCAAAACTTAATTGTGTGCAATCATCATCACCACGTGTTTCAAATTTTTTATTTACAACATCGTTTATTTGATCACACAGTTCCTCTGAAACTGCATTTTTTATTTGTCTTATACCAATATCATCATAATATTTATCTGGTAAATCTTTTATAATTTTTTCTTTACTTCTCATTTCGTCTTGAGCTTGTACAACTAATTCATCCTGGGTTAGGATACAATGTTTTTCAAATTTTTTAATAAATTCATTGTCAAAATCAAATGGTTTTGTTTTCATGAAATCATACCCTCTTTGTTGTCTTCTTATAAATTCAACATATTCCGATGTTTGATAATCAATTACAATCATTTCCTTAGTGATTTGTTTTTCGGTTCCGTCCTCCATTGAAACATGTGTTAGTCCTGTTTCGTCATCCTTTTTTATAAATCTTCCAATTTTAAATTCACCATTTTCTTTGAAATCGATGAAACTCATTTATAAAAAAAGTGTATATATTCTTTAAATTTATTATTCGCACCAAGGGACTTCAATTTTATTTTTTGGTTTATAATAAAATTTGGAACCAAACATAATTCGTCTTTTTTGTGTTACATTTTCCAATCCACCGTGTAATGTATTTGTTTCAAAAATGTATCCATCTCCTTTTTTTGTAGTTGCTATACAGTTTGGTCTATTTATTGTTTCTCCAAGTTTATCATCATCCATATATTTTTTATATAATTCATCACTTGCTGTTCCAGGTATTAATATTGTTGGTCCATTTTCCATTGTTACATCTTGAAGTGCAACAAATATATAAAATGTGTTTTCTGTTTTAAAATCAATATGTAATATTTGTCTAATTGAATTTGGATCGCTTACAAAAGAACTTGATTCTGCATGAACATATTTCTCCTCGCTTAAATTTAATTTTTCACGAATAATTGATACTGCCTCATCAACAATTTCATCTCCAAATTTGAAACCTAATTCAGCCCTATTTTCCCAATAATCACCAACACCAATGAATTTTGATTCAACATGTCTATCTCTTTTACGGTGTTCACAATTTAATGCTTCTTCAAATTGTTGATTTGTATATTTAAAAAGTTTTTCACACATGTTTTCATCAAATATGTTATAAACTCTTGACAGCCCAAACTTAATATCATACACATCTGGTATTTCAATTGTTTCATTTTTATCTGTAATTTCTTTTTGTTTTTCAACGGTCCAATAAATTTTCAAAATTGTTGCGTAATCATCATATCTTTTAGCCTTTAATGCAGTATTTTCAAATTCTGGGTCATCACACATTGGATCCATATCTTTAAAATTTTTAGACTGTAATTTATATAACTTATCTTTGTTTTTTGTGTAATGTTTAAAATAAATTAATTTATTTGGTATTGTTCTTTCTTTTCCATCTTGTAAAACAAGCGTTGTGTCGTCATCATTTTCTTTAATTATTTCTCCTAAGAAGAAATGACCTCTTTCATATATGTCAACAAAGACCATTATGTATTTATTGAGATATATCTTTAAGGTATATACGCATCTTTGGCCAACACAGCATTTGTGTATTTCATGGCAAGTTGGAAATGTATGTAAGCAAATTCCCTGATGTCTGTGAAAATGACTTTCATTGGATTTTGGGTCATTAGGTGAATGATATCACTGTTTTCTCCTTCCGTGACTTTTGCCATTCCTTCACCTAATGATTTTAACCACTCCACGTGGGACTGTTCTCTAGGATTAAATTCTTTAACGATTGAGCTCATTACTATTTATAAGAAAAATATTAATTGAATAATCTTCTACCTGGAGTGATATTTCTTTCTATTCTTTTAGAACCAGATGGTGTAACATTTAATTTACTAGGTGTTAGACTTGAGACTATTCTTTGCTTTCTAAGGATATTTTTTACTTTAGATAGATTCATTGATTTTTCACGTTTAGAACCTGGTTCAGAACTTAATTGTTGAATTTTCTTACCTAAATTTATTATTTCTTTCTTTTCAACATATTCTTTTAAGTTATAAAACCAGATTTTATATCCAGACTGCACACTGAATTGATTTCCAATATATTCTAAAAATAATATTCTTGGTATAATAAGTTTTTTAAGAGCTGGTTTTAATGCATAATTGATATATAATTCACTTATAAAAGAATAAATGATAGCTGCATTTTTATCAATGGTACCAAATGCTGTTTTTCTACCAACCATGTTATTGTGAATAACAGAAATTATTTGTGTAAAATCACCCATGAATTTTCCAATTTTATCATAAGCAGAACCTTTAGCAGCACCTTTAGCTGTTAAAACATTTATTTTTTTACCATTTATGAGCACATTTATTTTTTCTTTGGGATTTGTTGAATATTTAATTTCAAATTTACTTTCAAATTTATCTCCCCCTCTTATTGTAAATTCAATGTTATCTGTATTAATAAATATTTTTTTCTCTTTTGATATATTACATATACTTTTTGCTTGTTGAACACAAAGTCCAAACATACTAGTTGTTAAATTATCACCGGGATCATATAAGCTGCCTAGAGTTTTTAATATTTTAATATTTTTATTTTTTTGGATTACATAATTATATATCATATTTTGATTGTCGGAATCTAAAACAACATATAAGTCTTCAACATTATTTTTAAATTGTATTTCTGGCATGATTGTTTTAGATGATTGAAAACTTGCTGTTCTTTGCATTCCATTATAAGTTTTTTTGAAAAATCTATTTTTCATTGTTTTTTGGGCGTTCTTTTCTATTTTTGCTTTTGATACTCCTACATCTGGTTTTATTTTTGATATATACATTTCACCAGTGAGTTGTTTTACCAATATTGGTATTATTTCATCTTGAAAATATTTATGTTCCTGTTCAAATGATTTTTTAGTGCCACCTATAGTTCCATCGTGTATCATATCCCTGAATATATATTCTATAAACCGTCTATAATCATCTTCCGAAACATTTAATGTTTTTATTTTATTTACAGCAGTTTTTATTAAATTTTGTTTTTCTAAATATTTTGTAATATTTTCTTTTGTTTTGAGATCTTTACTCTTTATATTTTTTTCAACCCTAGTCAATGGTGCATTTGGAATAATTTTTTTTTTCACATTTCCAGTTTTATATTTATTTAGTGCATTTCTTATATTGTAATTTAAGTTTTTCACATTTGATAATTTTTCAACTAATATGTTTAATGTATTATTATTAGATAATCCTAATTTCAATCCCAATCTACTTTTAATAAAATAGAAGAGTAGTTTTAGTTTTTCTTTTTTATTTACAGTTTTTATTAAATCAATTTTTTGTTTATTTGTAAGTATATCTATAATTTTACCTATAACATAATCTGTTGATCTTGTCCTATTTTTGCCACCTAAAAGTTTAATAATTTCATTTCCCAATTCTTTACTTATGACAACACCGCCAACCTTTTTACCACTTGGTAGTGTAACTATATTTCTAGTTAATGATTTTGGTGGTTTATTATTTCCAAAATATATTGAATATATATTATTTGAATTACTTTTTGTGTTATTTTTATTAGTATTTGAATTGTTAGTATCATATACACCGAAGAGTCTACTAGTTTTTTTCTTTAATTTTTCAATGTTCTCACTTTTAATGTTTTTTAATGCTTCATTATTAAGTTTAGCTGAGAACACAAGTTGTAAATTTTCTAATTGGTTATTTAATTCTTTTATTGGTTTTGTTTTTGAATAGTCACCAGTGCTTAAAATATTACCTTTGTAATTTAAATTTCTAATTTTTTTTACAAGTTTTTGAGCCAAAATTAGGTCTGTCATTAGACCTTTTTTATTTATTTTAGTTGAACCGGCATAATTCATACCAACTGCTTTTATTATTTTATTGAAATCTGAATTATTCACAATATTTCTTTTATACTTTTTATACTCACTTATTATACTTGGTAAAACTTGTTGTCTTTGCTTTTGAGCCCTTGACCTATATTCTTCATTTTTTTCTTTTTTCAATGACAATTTTTTTTGTTGTGACAATTTCCCCGTTCTTGGATCTGTGTTACTAATGATTTTAGGTCTATTTTTAGTTGTATTTGGAGATATATTTTTTGGATTAATTTCTCTTGTTGGTGTCATTCTTGGTATCATGTATGGAGAACCAATTGGTGTCATTAATAGTGTATTATTTTGGCTTCCAGGTGGTGTTAAATTATTATTATTATTTTCAATATTTGAATTTTTGTTTTTTTTATTCTCCAAAATTAATTTTGGTAAATTATTAGTTTTATTTGGTATAATTTTTAATATTTTTTTACCTCTGTATATTGCAACGGGATAATTATTTGGAACTATATCACCAACTTTTAAATTTTTAACATTTTCTTTTTTAGGTCTTTTAGTTTGTGGTTTCTTCGCAGTTTTTTTAAAAAATTTTTGATGTCTTTCTTTAATTTTATTAACTCTTTTTAGTTGTGAATTTATTCTTACATTGATTGGTCTATTGTTTATTTTTGGTCTATTTGGTCTATTTGGTGAAACATCTGGTGTAGTTCCTCTAGAATTAAAATTATTCCTATTCCTCTTTTTATTGTTTGAATTGGTTCCTCTCGCATTACTGTTTGAATTGGTTCCTCTCACATTACTGTTTGAATTGGACATACCTTCTTTTCCAGATGATCGTTTAAAAAGATTAGAAAGTTTAGTGCCTTTTTTAGGAGATTTAGTTGAAGTAGGTACAATTTTACCACTTATCCCCAAACCTTTTAATGCACCACTTACATTGTTATCTCTCATCCTTAAATATTTTGCCAACCATCCATTTGAAGAAGCTCCCAATTCTTTTAATGCAGCAGTTACATTGTTATTTCCAGTATTCCTGGTGACATTAGCATTCCCCTTTTTTTGTTTAGCGGGTTTAGCTACTGCCGTGCCACCGGCAAAGACATTATTATTGTTTGATGCCATATAATTATAGTTATATTATTTTTTCGTCTGTATCTTAATAAAATTGTATGTGTTATAATTTTATTAAGAGAGCCAACTTGGACTAAATGTTTTATTAATATGTTTCATAAGGTTTTTCCAAGGTCTTTTCCAAAACAATTTGAGTATACTTATTTTCATTTCCTACCTATTGTAAATTTGAGATTTTTTAAACTACTAGAAAACTTTGTCCAAGGAGACAATTTTTGTTTTTTAGATTGTGGTGATTTTTTCTTTGTAATTCTTGGACTTGGTGTGTATTCTTTTTTTCTTTTTGGTGCTTTTCTAGTATTTTTTTTAATGGCAGAAGATATGCTTCCTTTTACTGTTCTGCATGAGAAGAATATAAATGTTTCTTTTTTACCTGGATTTTCATAGAGAAATGAAGACATTCTTTTTCTTGGTGGTGATCTTTTTGGTGAAACAGACATATCTGCTACATGTTTCATTATTCCATTTTTGAGTTCCTTATCTGGTAATTCTTTTGTTCCTGTCCACACATTTTTATCATAGAATTCTATAAGTGTATCAATAAACTGATCACCTTGTTTGAGAACTCTGTAGTCATTATTTTTTAATTTTGCTTCTTTTAAAAATTGTTTAACTCCTTGTTCTGTGTGAAAATATTTTTTAGTAATTCTGTCAACTTCTTCATATGTAACAACATTTCCAATTTTTGTTGTGATAATTATAGTTTTATTTTTAGGAACAGATGTTACAGGTTGTAGTGATTTTGAATATGCATGTCCATGACCCACGACTAAATGTATCATTATTATTATCTTGAGATTATAATAATAGAATGGCTGACTTTGATAATGTAAAAAGGTCCGCAGCCAAGAATTGGAAGATTATTCTTGTTTCGGTAATTCTCGTATTATGTTTTTTTAGTTCTATTTCAGGTGGATCATCTACTACTGTTACTAAAAAGGATAATACATCTAATGTTATAACTAACAATGAAACATCAGGAACTAATTCCACTACAACATCATCTGGTGATACAGGGACTACTAGTATTTTAAATACTAATGTAGACATAGGTTCTCCAACTACAACTACTCCAACTACAGCAACCACTCCAACTACAACAACCACTCCAACTACAACAACTACTCCAACTACAACAACTACTACTCCAAGTGTTACAGTGACTCCAACTGATGATCCATGTGTTTTAGATGCGGAAGATCCACTTGGTAAGAATTACCTCATAGATGACGATAGTATAAAAGAAGAGATTACATCTGGAACAGAAGGTTATGTTTCTAAAGTGTATTCAAATCCTGTGGGTGAATCGTGTCCAAGTGCTTATCTTGCTCACGAAAAGCATTGTTTGATAAACCAACCAGAAAAATTTGAATTTATGTACTCCTATGATATTAGATACCAACCATACACACCACGATTTTCTACTGAAATATGTAATGATTTCCAAACCTGTTTGTATAGAGCTAATGCTGGATACAGGGGAAGTGTGACTGAGATTAAAAATGCGAATGGTGTTTCATTGTTGAATCAGATGCGTCGTGATATTTGGTGTGGTCGCATTAAATTAGAAAACTTTGATGAGGTTCTTCAACACATGAAATGGAATGGACAAACTGTTGTTTACAACAAGAACATTGGTCCATTCAGAGAAAATTATCCCGTTAGACCTGGTGATATTCTTGTAAACAAATTGAAGAAGGATGCTAGTGGTGCATGGGATCCAAACTACAATTACGGTCTTCAATTGTTACATATATTGATGGTTATGAAGAGAGATGGTGTTCCTAAGCCAAAGAAGATCCGTATTGATTTTACTCTTGGTTCAAAACATGCCTAAAGTTTACGATTGTTAATAAACCAAATGAAAGACAGTTTCATTACAAATGGATTAATTATTGGTAGTATTATCACTGGTATTGGTGAGATTGATCGTCTTCTTAGAGAGTATCACAATTCCCGTTGGTCTTAAACAATTTTTTCTGTTATAT
>Ga0206682_10004072_pt1 | contig 12109 bp, 5 predicted proteins | sample M240m12015metaG_FD_155444 | JGI IMG/M metagenome (GOLD analysis project Ga0206682, IMG submission 155444) | Ammonia-oxidizing marine archaeal communities from Monterey Bay, California, United States - M2 40m 12015 | ecosystem: Environmental > Aquatic > Marine > Intertidal zone | place: USA... | reverse complement strand
GTGGAGAGTCTCAAGGAGAAGACGAGCACGGAAGAGAAGGACCTGAGCGTCCAGAAGGCTGGCATCGAAGACGAGCTCAAGGACGTGCAGCCCTTGATCGACTCGGCTCGAGCCGCGGTCGGCCAGATCAAGTCCGACAACATCAACGAGATCAAGTCGCTCCGAACGCCGCCGGAGGGTATTCTCGCCGTCCTCGAAGCCGTGCTGCTTCTGATGAACAACCCGGACACGAGCTGGGCGGGGCAGAAGAAGTTCCTCGGGTCGCGCGGCGTGAAGGAGGAGATCATCAACTTCGACGCGCACGTGGTGACGGCGAAGAACCGCGAGATTGTTCGGAAGATCCTCAAGGAAAAGGAGGAGCTGTTCGAGCACAAGAACATCCTGCGGGTCTCAGTCGCGGCGGCGCCGCTGGCCGCCTGGGTCAAGGCGCAGGTCAAGTACTCGCTGGTGCTGGAGAAGATCGCGCCGCTCGAGAAGATCCTCGGGCAGCTCTCCGACTCTCTGGACACGTCCACGCGTCGCGTGGAGGAGTGCGAGCGCGAACTCGAGGCGCTGGACCGCGAGGTTGTCGAGATGAAGGAGGAGTTTGGCCGTCGCACGAGCGAGGCGGAGGCGCTGAAACTCAACTTGAAAAAAGCGGAGGACCAGCTGGAAGCCGCGGAACGGCTCCTCGGCAAACTCGGCGGCGAGAAGGACCGATGGTCCGAACAGGTCATCTCCATCGACGTCGCGCTCAAGGCTTTGCCGCTGAACTCGTTGCTCGCGGCGGGGTTCATCGCGTACCTCCCTGCGGCGGCGGAGGACCGGCGCGCGGCGACGACGTCGCGGTGGACCGAGTACCTGGGCGTCGAGCGCTTCGACCTGCGCCGGTTCATGTCCAGCGAGAGCGAGATGCTGACATGGAAAGCGGAGGGCCTGCCCGGAGACGAGCTCTCCATGGAGAACGCGGTGGTCATCTTGCAGTCGACGCAGGCGCCGCTGATCATCGACCCGTCTGCGCAAGCCTCGGAGTGGCTCAAGGCGCACGTCGCGAAGGACAACGCGGCGTCGCTCGAGACGGTGACCGCGCACGACGCGCGCTTCGCGAACAAGCTCGAGCTCGCGGTTCGGTTCGGGAAGACCCTGATCGTCGAGGAGGTGGACAAGATCGAGCCCATCTTGTACAGCGTGGTGCGCAAAGATTTGGAGCGCCAAGGCATGCGTTGGGTCGTGCATGTGGGGGACAAGACGGTGGACTACAACGAGTCGTTCCGGATGTTCCTGGTGACGCGCAACCCGTACCCGGCGATTCCGCCCTCCGCCGCGTCCGTCGTCGCCGAGGTGAACTTCACCGTGACGCGCTCCGGCTTAGAGGGGCAGCTCTTAGGGCTCGTCATCCAGCACGAGCAGCCCGCGCTGGAGAAGCAGAAGAGCCACCTGCTCCGCGTGGAGGAGGACCTCAAAGTGCAGCTCGCGGGGCTGGAGAAGACGCTCCTGGAGACGCTCGCCACGTCCACCGGGAACATCCTCGAGAACGAGGCGCTGATCCAGAGTCTGGACGAGACCAAGGCGAAGGGCACCACCGTGAAGGAGTCGCTGGAAGAGTCCACGACGCTTCAGAAGTCTCTGGACGAGCAACGCGAGGCGTATCGCCCGATCGCCGCGCAGGGCTCGAAGATGTTCTTCCTGACCCGCGATTTACGCGCGCTGAACCACATGTACCAGTTCAGTCTGAACTCGTTCATCGCGTTGTTCAAAAGCGCGCTCGCCGAGAGCGCGCCGTCACCGGATCTCGACCGACGGATCGACATGCTCTCGCACGCGCTGCTTCGACTCGTGTTCGCGCACGTCAGCAGGAGCATCTTCAACGCCGACCGACTCACCTTCGGCATGCACTTCGCGCGTCACCTCGCGAAGGAGCGAGCCGACGCGGATTCGTGGAACTTTTACTTCGGGCTGGACGCCGGCGACGCGGCGACGCGAGGCGGCGCCGTGCCCAGGTGGGTCCCCCAGGAAGTGTCGGGGCGATACGCCAACCTGGTCGGCGCGTTCCCCGCCATCGCGTCGGCGTACGACCTCGAAGATGGCGGGAAGTGGAGCAACTGGATGCGGTCGCCGAACGCGGAGGCGTGCGTGCCCTCCGGCGCGCCGCACGGCGCGAGCGTTTTCGCCGAGCTCCTCTTGGTGCAGGCGATGCGGCCGGACCGCCTCGCCTCGGCGATGTCCGCTTTCGTGTGCGGCGAACTCGGCGTCGAGTCCATCGCGCCCGCGCCTTTGTCCATGCACCGCGTGTGCGAGGAGGCGAGCGCCTCGTCGCCCGTGCTCTTCATCGTCACGCCCGGGTCGGACCCGAGCCAGGAGCTCGAGGAGCACGCGGCGTCGCGCGGCGAGGGTCGGTACCACCAGCTCGCCATGGGCCAGGGCCAGGCGGAAGAGGCGTTGCGCCTGCTGCGCGAGTGCGCGCGGACGGGCGACTGGCTTTGCCTGAAGAACTTGCACCTCGTCGTGTCGTGGCTTCCCACGCTGGAGAAGGAGGTGTACGCACTCGACGCACATCCCGAATTCCGCCTGTTCTTCACCTCGGAGCCGCACGACAAGTTCCCGTCGTCGCTGCTCGAGGGGTGCTTGAAGGTGACGTACGAGGCCCCGCCCGGTTTGAAGCGGAACGTCAGCCGCACGTACGAGGCGTGGTCGCCGCAGTACGTCGCGGAAGGCTCGCCGCTCCGCGCCAAGTTGCTGTTCCTGCTCGCGTGGTTCCACGCCGTCGTGCAGGAGCGCCGCGCGTACGTGCCGCAGGGCTGGTCCAAGTTTTACGAGTTCTCCTTCGCCGACCTGCGCAGCGGCGCCGACATCATCGACCAGGCGTGCGAGAACGGCCAGACGCCGCAGTGGTCGCAGCTGCACGGGCTGCTGGAGCGTGCCATCTACGGCGGCCGGGTGGACAGCGCGTACGACATCGTCGTCCTGCGCACGTACTTGAAGCAGTTCTTCTCGGCGGAGATGACTGGCGGCGGCGGCGTGCGCGTGCGCGCGCTCCCTGGCACGGACATCGCCCTGCCGCAGACCGCGAACCACGGCGAGTTCGTGGCGCTCCTGCGCCAGCTGGACGAGGCCAACTCGCCCAAGCTCTTCTCGCTGCCCGTGAACGTGGACAGGACCGTGCAAGTGGCCGACAGCGAGCACGTTATCGCGTCGCTTCGCGCGATGGCGGCGGCGGCGGGGACGTCGCTCGGCTTCGACCGCGAAGCGTGGTCCGTCGCGCTCGCGCCGCTCCTGCGCGCGTGGGAGCGCCTGATCGGCGCGCACCCCGAGCTTCGCGAGCGCACGACGGGTGCGGTCGGCGCGGCGTCGACTGCGCCGGTGGACGCGTTCGTGGATCTCGAGCGCGCGCGGGGCCAGGTGGCTGTCGAGGAGGTGGACCACTCGCTCTCGACGCTGACCCGCGTGCTCGCCGGCTCGGAGCTGCTCACGCCGGCGACGTTCGCGGCGGGGAAGCTCCTGATGGAAGGCGCCGTCCCGCCCTCGTGGGAGAAGCACTGGGAAGGCCCGGAGGAGCCCGTCGCGTACTGCAAGGCGGTGGTCGCGCGGATGCTCGCGGTGAACGCCATGCTGGACCGCCGCCGCGACCCGGGCGGACTTCTCTCGCGACCCGCGAGACTCGACTCCTTTTTCCACCCCGAGACGTTCCTCAACGCGTTGCGGCAGCAGTCCGCCCGCGAGGCGCGCGTCGCCATCGACTCGCTCGCGCTCGTCACCGCGTGGGACCCCGACGACGGAATCGTGCGCGGAGGGTGCGTGGTGGAGGGCCTGCGATTGCAAGGCGCCGTTCTGAACAGCGGGAGGCTGGAGGAGCCCGCGCCGGACGCGCCGCCGTTCCAGACCCTGCCCCCGGTGCGCCTGGCGTGGCTGGCGCCGGACGCGCCGGGCGCCGAGGGGCCGCGCGGGGGCATGGGAGGAGACCCGCCGCTGCGCGTGCCGCTGTACCTCACGGCGACGCGCGAGAAGGCGATCGCGGAGGTGCAGCTGCCCGTCCTCGACGCCGAGGAGGGCGCCAGGTGGGTGTTGGCGGGCGCGGCGTGCTTCGCCGAAGCGGATTGAAAATAAAGTTAGGCTATGTGACATACGTGTGTGTTGTGATTTAAAGGTGCGCTGCCTATACGAGTCATCAGACGACAACGCCTCCCTCGTGGGCCCACTCGTGCGCGGGCGCGGCCGGCGCGTCGGTCGCGATGTTCAGGAAGCGCGCGAACCTTCGCGGGGGCAAGAAGGCGGAGGCGCGGGATGACGACGCGGAGGAGGAACCGGGGGTCCTGTCCGCTTCCGCGACCGCCAAATCGGCGAAAGGCGGCACCGGAGCGAAGGATGCCAAATCCAAGAAGCCCGCGGCGAAGGCGGCGCTGCTGAGCTTCGAGGACGACGAAGCGGACGCGGACGTGTTTCAGGTGAAGAAGTCGAAGGCGAAAAAGAAGTCCATGCGCGCCCCGGACGCGCGCCTCGCGGACACACAACCAGCGGCCTCAGCGGCGGGCGGGGCGTATTCGTCTCAGGCGCTTCGCGAGCTCCACGAAGCGCAGAAAAGCTTCGGCGCGCGACCGTCGGAGCACCTGGATCCGAACGCGCCGGTGGAGATCAAGCTTCGCGGCGCGCTCAAGGTGGCCGATGGCACCGTACTGCCCCCGCCGCTCTCGCGGGATCCCGTGCGCTACGTGCCTCCACCCCCCCCGCGAGGGGCCGAAGTCGGGGGCGCCTCAGCGAATCCCGCGCCGGCGACGGTGGACGTTGAGATGGCTGACACGGCCGTCCCGGACGCGGCCACCATCACCGCCGCGAAGGCCCAGCGCGAGCAGATGCGCACAGCGGCAGCGCGCGGCAAGAAAACTCCGGATATCGCGATGACGGACGTCGTCGCTGAGGCGGACGGCGGCGAGTGGGAGGACCAACAGCTCCGCAAAGCCATGAGCGTGCGGGGCGCCGCGCCGCCGCCGAAAACCGGCGCCCCCCGAGGCCCGTCCGGCGCGCGTGGCGTGAACGCCTCCGGCACCGAGGAAGACATCGTCGCCGGCGGCGCGCGAGCGCTCGCCTCGCTTCGCGGCGGCGCGGCGAACGCGTCGTCCACGTCGCGCGCCGCCGAGGAAGAGTTGAAACGCGCTGAGGCGTCCCTCGCGTCGTCAGAGGCGATGCTGGAGACGTACCAGGAGCGCCTGTCCTCGGCGGGCGAGCGCTACGCGTTCATGCAGGAGTTGCGGGATTACTTCCGCGACTTGTGCCAGTGTCTCCACGACAAGGAGCCCATCATCGCGGAGCTTGAGACGCAAGCGCACCGGCTCCACGAGGCGAGAGCCGCCGCTTCCGCTTCCGCGGCGGCGACGGACGCAGCGGACGAGAGGGCGGAAGCGGAGGCGGCCGCGGAGGCCGCGCAGGCGGCGCTCATGCGCGGCGCGGCGAGGGAGGAGGCTGCCGCGGAGGCGCAGGCGGCTGGAGAACGCGCGCTCGCCGCGCGGTTCTCGGATGAAGGGAAGGCGCCCGAGCTGGACGAGTTCGGGCGGGACGCCGGTGCCGCGCGGCGCGCGGCGGCGGCGCGCCGCGCGGTGGCGCGGCGCGCGCTCCGCGCCGCCGAGTCTTCACCCCTGGGGGAAACCGACGACGTCGAGGACGCGGAGGAGGTGCGTTTGTTCGAGAAGGGGTGGACCGATTGCGGAGACGCGGCGTCGTGCGTGATGCGCGACGCCGGGAGCGAGTACGCCTCGATCGCGCCCGTGAAGACGAGAGCTGAGGACTGGAAACGACGGTTCCCCAAGACGTACAAAGACGCGTGGATGTCGCACGCGGCGCCGACGGTGTTCGCGCCGTTCGCGCGGCTCGAGCTTCTTTCGTGGTCGCCGCTGTTCATCCCCGGCGGCGGCGACGGGCCGGCGCCGCCCCTGGATGGCATGACGTGGTACGCCGAGCTCCTGGAGTACGGCGGTGCGCTGGACGCGGACGATCCCGACGGGAACCTCGTGCCGACGCTCGTCGAGAAGCTCGTCGCGCCGACGGTGGCGCGCGCGGCGGAGTCGGGCTGGGACCCGGCCTCGGCGGCGCAGTCGCGGCGGCTCGCGGGCGTGGTCAAAGACCTGCTCGTGTACCTCGACCCGAACGCGTCCGACGTCATGGCGCGCGTGCTCGTGGCGGTGGCGAAGCGACTGCAGGAAACGGCGGAGACGCGGTGCGACATCCCGGGATGGGCGCCGGTCGCGACGAGCGCGGCGGCGGCGGCGGCGGCGCACGTGCGGCGCCAATTCGGCGTCGCGCTGCGATGCGCGCGCGCGGCGACGGCGTGGACGGGAATCCTCCCCGCGGCGGACCTCGCGGCGGTGGTCCGCGACGCCATCGTCGCGCAGAGAGTCGTGCCACATCTCCGGCTGGCGCTCGCGCGGCCGGGGGAATGCCTGGAGGGCCTCGAGCGCGTCGCCGCCGCCGCGCCGCGCGAGTGGCTCGAGTCCGCGCGGCCCGTCGCCGCGACGCTCGGGCAGATCGCGCGCGCGAGCCCAGAGGCGCACTCGGCGGCGGCGGCGGCAGCGGACCCGGTCGGCGCGCTGGATCCAGCACGGCTGGTGCGCTCGCCGCGGTCGGCGAGCTCGACGAGGCGGCGGCGGTGGCCAAACTGTTCGGGGTGTCCGCGAAGGACGGCACGCGATGATATCACAGACTACACGTAGACTACTCTTGCAAAAACTGAATATATAAGATATCTAAACTTCCGTCCGCGGTGAATCAATCGTACAGGAAGTACTCGACTTCCAGGTCGCGCACGGGCGCTGTGAGCAGGACGCTCTCCACGACGTGTCGCACGAGCATATCCGTCCTTTCGTCCAGGTTCGACGCGTTCGCGGTTGTCGGATCCGGGTTGAACCGGACGATCTTCAGCGGCACGCCGAGCGCCGCTTGTAAGCCTCGCATGCGTTCCTCTTCGTTCTCAAAGCTGTAACGCTTGTGCGCGAACTCGTCCACCTCGATGACCAAGCCCCAGATCCCATCGGAGCCTTCATCGACCTCGAGGACGATGTCAGGCTTGATCGTGCGTTCCTGCGCCTTGACCGCGTAGTTGTATCGCATCGCGCGCACGCGTCGGCGCGCGGAGGCGCTCGCGAGCGCCACCGAGTCGTCGGGCTGCGCTCCGCGCCACCACCCGTCGATCCGATCGAACACAAACTGTTGCTTCTCTTCGTACGCGGACGAGGCTTTCCCCCAGCCGTTCACGACAGCAGTTTGCGTGGAGACCCTGCGGTTCGGCTCGCGTGCCGAAGCGTCGAGGTTCTCGTCGTCTCCCATCCACTGCACCGCCGCGTCTCCCGGCGCTCGCGACGTGTTTCCCGCGCTCCGAACCGCCCACGGCGAGACGTTTTGTCGCACGTGAAACGCTTTTTTAGAAGCTCTCAGCATCGACGTTCTCGGCTCCCAATCGAGTCCGAGATCCTGCAGCGCTTTCACGCGGTCCTCGCGTAACGTGCCGACTCGGTACGACCTACGTTGTCTGTACACCCAAGTTCCGAGTTTCTTGTTGTGACGCCACGCCGCGGGAACGTTGCAGTGGCCGTGCGTGTCTCGAAACTCGCGAAGCTCGTTGAAGCGTTGCTCCCACGTGGCTTTCTGTCGGGGCGCTAACTCGAACCCGAGCCCGCGTAACTTCTCAGCGCGCGTCTCCGCGAGCTCCTCCCGCCTGTGCTTGCGCCGCTGCTCGTGAACCCAGGCGTGTAACTTCCGGTGTTCGGCTTTGGGAACCTTGCAGTGGCCGTTCTCTTCGTGGAACGAGAGCAGCCGGTCGAACATCGCGTTCCATTGATCCTGAAACACTCGAGACCGGGTCTCGCCGACGCCTTGGCCTGTCTTTCGACCCCGGGTCGGCGTCCACTCGAACCCGATGGCGTCCAGGGGTGCGATGCGCGTGTCCACGAGCTTTCCCTCGCGATGCATTCTGCGCTGCTGATAGACCCAGTTGTGCAACGGGCGATGCTCGGGCGTGAGAGGCACCACGAGGTGGCCGTGTTCGTCCTTGAACTCGCGGAGCTCTTGCAATCGGCGATTCCACCGCGCCTCGTGTTGCGCGCGCGAAGAGTGATGTGTCACGACGGTCGACGCGCGCTTCTCCCCATCCGGAGCGGTTCGCGCTGCGGGTATGATCCACCCTCGATGCGAGGTTTTCGATAGCTGACCTGCTCGCATCACGTGACGCTCGCCAAGCACGGGGCGCGCTCGCGACAGCAAAATCCTCGATGACGCGGATGCCATCCTAAAAGTTGACGGCGCCGACGAAGGGCTGAACGCCGCCCTCCCCGTGAGCGGGGGGTGAAAGGTGACAATCATTATCGGCGCTCGACTTACCCCTTGACGCCAGATGCCCTGACGCGCTGCGTCAGGCACGCCGCGGGACCGCTCCGGTGCCGCGCGCTTCTGCGGACGGCGGCGCCGGGAACGCGTCCACGTGCGCGATCCACGCGGTTTGGCCGCGAGTCCCGACAAAGTTCGTTCAAAAAGGCGCAAAGGCCAACTGTTTTTCGCGAGCGGGTTCGGGAGAGAGACGAAGCGCGGAACGGCGCGCCCACGTGCGTAGAGCCGTGCGCGTTGGCTAGAAAATCTATGATACGTAGTAGAAAAGCTAGTGGTTGTCAGTCTCTTCTCCCCCGACGTCGTCGTACTGAGGGTCGTAGGCTGTCTCTCTGTGCGTCCCGGTCGAGTTCCACGCGCGCGCGAGCCCGTCGTCTCCCTCGTCGGCGTCGTAGTCGGAGTCGCCGTCGCCGCCGGCGAGCGCGCCCGCGCGTCCGAACCCCGGCCAGAACCCGTACCCCCCCATGTTCCGGCCGGCGTGGCGCTCCCGCCCCCACGCGTCTTCGTCTTCGTCCTCGGAGAACGAGTCCTCCGTGTCGGGGTAATCCGCGTCCGGCGCGTCTTCCCGGTTGGAATCCTGCGAGTCCGCGTCGCTGACGTCGTCGCCTAATCCGTCAGTGAAGTCGAAGAACAACGCGGCGTCCATCCCGCCCGCGAACGTGGCGCTCGTCTCTGTCGCCTCTTCGTTCGGCATCGTCTCGATCGCCACGCCGTCGGGTTTCGTCGTGACACGCGTTTTCGTCACGTTCGTCTCCGCCGCCTCGTCGTCGTTCTCGAGCACGTACACGTCGTACACGAACGCGTCCCTCGCTTCTCCGCCGCTCTCCTTCGCGGCGGGCGCGTCTTTCCCCAGGAACTCGGCGACCATGGGCAAATAGTCCGCCACGAGCGTCCCCTCGTCCGGCACGTCCGGCGCCGCGGCGACGGACGTCGACGGCGCCCGCTCATCCGCGGCCGCCTCGAGGTCGTACATGCGGAAGTGGTCCACCATGGCGTCCGCGGCGCCAATCTCCGAGGAGAGCGCCGCCGGCCGCCTGAGCTTCGTCGCGCGTCGCTTGACGCGCGTCGACTCGCGCTCGGCTTCCAGGCGAATGCTCTTGGCGAGCTCCGCGTACGCCTTGGACGACAACTTCGGGCCTGAATGCGGCTCATCTTCCGGCTCCTCCGGCTCGCACGTCGCCCGTTTGCGGCCGGAGGCAGCCTCCGCGACGGTCCGCGCGAGTTCGCGGACCACGGACTCGTTCCGCACATCCTCCAAGGACAGCGTCATCTGCACGCGGCGGAATCGTCGGCGGTGGGCGCGGGCGGCGATAGCCGCGCGCGCCGCGGCGTCCGCGCCGTCGGCGGCGTCCCGACCGCGCGCATCACCCGCATCTTTCGAGCCGCCGGGTCCGCCGGCGAGCCCCGCGTCGAGCACCGCGTCCAGCTCGGCGGCAAGCGCGGCGTCGCGCGCGCGACGTTTCGCGGCCGGTGTTTCGTCCGCCTCGACCACGATGGTGTCCACCGGGTCGAGATCCCGCTTGCGCTTTACTCGGACCACGACGGGGAGCCCTACGGGCGCCATTGGCTCCGCGTGGGGATCGACGCGCGGTCTGGCCTCGTTCCACTACCGCGCGCGCCTCGTCTTGGGGCGTGGACGGTTCTGTCTGCAGCTTCCTTGGAAGTGCAATTTTACCGCAGAACCGCACACGCGGGGCGATTTTCTTCAGGTCGAAAAACGAAGGGACGCGTCCCCAAAAGGAGAACCACCGAGACGAGCCCGGCAGTGTCACCGCGCGTGCCACGCCGCGTGACAGTCGATCCGCGTCCGATCTGACGCGAACCCGAAGAGTATCTCGCGGTGGGACTCGGCGTCTACACACTTTGGAGCGGCTTCCCACACGCGACTTTGGGCGAAACCGAAGAGACATCGGACACAAAAATCATCGGCGCGAACACCCGGGACGATGAGTGTTAACAGCGACAAGGTGCCCGTCCTCAGGCCAGGTGCGTGCTCTCTCGCCAACCTCACCCGGTTTCGTCCCCGCGCGTCCTGAGCGCCTAACGAACGATTCGGATCATCCCGATGCATCCAACCACGCTTCTCCGGAAGTCCCGCGTCTCGTCCCCCGGCAATTCGCGGAAGGGCAGCACTTTTTACGACACTCTTGTTTACCTGCTGACGCGCGTCGTTTCCCTCGGCACGTCTCCTCCGTACCGTCCTCGAAGGGGGTCGGCCAGGAAAGCAGTGTTACATGATCTGGAAGAGCCTGTTCGAGATCGACAAGAAGTACGTCCCCATCAAGCCCATCGGCAAGGGCGCGTACGGGGTGGTATGCTCGGCGAAGGACTCGGAGACTGGCGCGAAGGTGGCGATCAAGAAGATCGCCAATGCCTTCGACAACGTCACGGATGCGCGTCGGACGCTGCGCGAGATCAAACTGCTCAGGCGATTGCAACACGAGAACATCGTGTTGTTGCGGGACATCATGAAACCTCCCTCCATGGACGATTTCAACGACGTTTACCTGGTGTACGAGCTGATGGACACGGATCTACACCAGATAGTGCGCTCGTCGCAGGGCCTCTCCGACGAACACTCGCAGTATTTCCTGTATCAGATCCTACGCGGGCTGAAGTACGTGCACACCGCGAAGGTGCTGCACAGAGACCTGAAACCGAGCAATCTGCTTCTGAACGCGAACTGCGACTTGAAAATCTGCGATTTCGGGTTAGCCAGGACCTCCTCGGAGAGTGGGTTGATGACCGAGTACGTCGTGACCCGGTGGTACCGCGCGCCGGAGCTCCTCATGTCTTGCGAGGATTACACGAGCGCAATTGACATCTGGAGCATGGGGTGCATTCTGGCTGAAATTCTCGGGCGCAAGCCCTTGTTCCCGGGGAAGGACTACATCCACCAGATGCGCCTGATCATCGAAATCCTCGGAACGCCCTCGGAGGCGGACATGGCGTTCATCACGTCGCAGAAGGCGAAGGATTACATCCGCGCGCTCCCGCGCGCGCCGAAGGCGAGGTTCCACGAGACGTACCCCGGCGCCAACCCGCTGGCGATCGACCTCCTGCAGAAGATGCTGGAGTTCCACCCGGAACGGCGAATCACGGTGGAGGAGGCGTTGGCGCACCCGTACCTCGCCAGTCTACACGACCCGACCGTCGAGCCCGCGTCCGAGGAGCCGGCGCCGTTCGAGTTCGACTTCGAAGACGAGGAGCTGCGCGAGGACGACTTGCGGCGGAAGGTGTGGGAAGAGATGCTGTGCTTTCACGGCGAGGCGGTGGAAACCAGGGGGGCTGGGGTCGTGTCGATGATGACGTAACGCACTCGCGTCGTCGTCGGGAATAGAGGAGTAGGACGGTAGGCGAAGACGCGTGAAATGCACGAACCACGTATCTATGCGCGACGCGCGTCGTCCTTCGCGGCGGCGCGCTCCTCGCGTCGGAAAATGTTGGACCCGACACGAGGTTTGCTTCCACAACTCGACGCGCGGGACAGCGGGCGCGATGCTCCTGAACGAGGCATCGCCGGGCGCGTGGTGGCCGATGCTGAGTGTCGCGCTCTTCGTGTCATCAGTACTCAACCTTTACGTGCTGGCGCACGTCCAGGGGAGACACGGGGCGCTCGCGAACTGGCGAAGGGTGCTGCTGGTCATCTCGCACCCGGACGACGAGAGCATGTTCTTCGGGCCCACCATCCAAGCTTTGCGCAGGGCGGGCGCGCGGACGCACATCCTGTGTCTATCTAACGGCGACGCGGATGGGCTGGGTGCGG
>Ga0206682_10004068_pt1 | contig 12120 bp, 12 predicted proteins | sample M240m12015metaG_FD_155444 | JGI IMG/M metagenome (GOLD analysis project Ga0206682, IMG submission 155444) | Ammonia-oxidizing marine archaeal communities from Monterey Bay, California, United States - M2 40m 12015 | ecosystem: Environmental > Aquatic > Marine > Intertidal zone | place: USA... | reverse complement strand
CAGTTGTGGCAGCCATGGAAGAACTGACAGAAGCAGCCATGAAAGAACCCGCAGTTGTGGCAGCCATGGAAGAACCCGCAGTTGTGGCAGCCATGGAAGAACTGGCAGAAGCAGCCGTGGAAGAACCCGCAGAAGCAGTCCAGGCAGCGAATGCCAGGAATGCCAGGAATGCCAGACACGCAGCTGTAGCAGCCGTGGAAGAACCCGCAGCTGTAGCAGCTATGAAAGAACCCGCAGCTGTAGCAGCTATGAAAGAACCCGCAGTTGTGGCAGCCATGGAAGAACACGCAGCTTTAGCAGCCATGGAAGAACACGCAGCTGTAGCAGCCATGAAAGAACCCGCAGCTTTAGCAGCCATGAAAGAACACACAGTTGTGGCAGCCATGGAAGAACTCGCAGCTTTAGCAGCCATGAAAGAACACGCAGAAGCAGTCCAGGCAGCGAATCCCAGGAATCCCAGGAATCCCAGGAATCCCAGGAATGCCAGACAATCCCTCGTATGCAAAAGAAATCAGCCTTACTACATGCGACCGGCCACACCAGGCATGGCCAGACAATTGGGGAGTGCGAAAACACGTGCCTTCGTTAATGGGGGGCTATTGCCAGGGCAGAGATCGTGTGGCAACTACTGTGTATCCCGGCTTTCCAGTACCAGCCTTTCGGCGATTGACATCGCCAAGAGCAGAGCCCTATCACAGTTCCTGTAAATGAAAGTCTAGGCGTATAGAATGGTGCACGAACACGAGTGCTGTAGCAATCAGGCCGGCCCAAAGAAGTGTGCACAGGTTGGATCTCTGACTGGATCTACACTATCTAAAGAGGCAGCCGTTGCGAAAGCGACTATTAATGCCAGCAAAGCTGTCCAAATTCAGAATGGGTCCCCATGCTCTGACTGTATTGATCCGTGCAATGCACGCGGAATCACCGGTTATACGGACCCAGTAGCTCTGGCGAAAGCCACGATCGTCTCCAGATTCGGGTACTTTTAAGTATCTATGAGAACACATAAATATTTCTCATAGTACAATGCAGCCTCTTTTTGCAGTCCCTCAGCCTCTCAGTGAAAGTCCACCCTTACTACCCCTACAACGCATGGAGTTCTCTACTACTTGCCTTCTGTTCCTAGCAGAACCAACTTCTGTCTACAGATCCATGAGCGGCATACTTGCCGCTACTTCATTCATCTGGTGGTGGTCTGTGACGAGCATGCACGAATCATAGATGTTGCTTATGTAGGCTATTTCATGTCCTATCCCACTGCCATCTCGCGTGGGCCCATGCTATACCACTCTTATAGCATCCACTTCAGTAGCTCTTGGTTTAGCTAGATGGTATAGACAACTCCTGCTTATACTTCTGGGTCTCTACTGGTTTTAGCCATCAATAGAGAATTCTTCATTTTGGTCAGCACTCTCGTCGCCTTGGTGTTTAAAGCTTCACACATTATCGGACTACAAACCGCTGGAACAGCGGTTTTCCATATCATAGCAGGGATAACACTGCTACTTATACAGACTCATAGCTGGGAGGGCAGTTGTGAACACTCTGTTGGTCCGACAACGGCTTATACACTCGACCCCCCCCCGTCGTAAAGAGGCAGCAAGAAACAAACATCATAAATACTGCGACACTTACCAGTCCAGCCGACAGGTAGTGAGCGTAAGGCCCCGAATTGCAAATGTCCAGCACAATAGTAGCATTAGTCATGAAATCATACACTTCGATCTCCCGACAGCCGTTAGACATTTGATTAATACAGAGACTTCTTTCTATTTGCCTGTGGAAATACATCCAAACCCCTTCAAGCAACGCTTGGTCTTCTTCTGGACAGTATTTATGCTAAGCTTACCCTTTGTTGCATCGACTACGAGGTCGACAACACCCACAAGGACACCGCTATCGAGAACAGCATTGCATGCAGTCCTGGTGTCATCCGACAACTTTGCATCCTCGATGACCCTTTTGACGAGGTCAAGAGCCAACTCCCTCTGTTCGGCCCCCGCCACTTCACTGAGTTCTACAACCTCCATCGAATACTTTAGGACAGTTGTCACTGTATTAACCGATATACAGGCACTTGTGGCACGGGATTTTACCTTTGCTAGAAGTGCCTTGAAAAGGGGGGACTCCTCTGCATCCTCTATAGCATCCATTACTGTCTGAACAATGTCATTCACTTCCGGAGTTGGTGGCAGTGGCTCTGCGTTCCCTTCACGACACTCGCATCCACCAATAACACATTGATTCTCAGTGCATGAAATGTTATCCTCAATTCTTGTTCCTTGTTGTTCCATCTAGTACCTGCAAAGATTAAAGAACAACGACTAAATTACACACCATCATTTTCTATCTCTAGTCTATAAGATGGCAAAACACCAGAAGCATAAAAAACACTCGAAGAAGTCTCAGAAGAAAAGCCGCGGCATTGCGGGCCGCGTGAAAGCAGGTATGGAAGGTTTAGGCAAGGGCAGTACTGCCGCGGCGACAGATCTTGCCAGTATGTTCGGATCTCTCAGCATGGGTGCAGCGAATGTTGCCACCGATGCAGCTCAAGCGGCAACTGCGGTGGCACAGGCCGCCCTCCCGGTAGGCCCAGCTGGCCCGCTTGTGGTGATGTCTGCAAGATCACGGGGACCTCGAGGGGCCACATCCAGGTCTAGTTCCAACCGAGATGTCACGATGTCCCAAGTTGGCACCCGGTCGAGCAACCGGGTCAGCAAGAAGAAGAAGATATACTCTCCACCACAGCACTACAAGAGTCGCGTGCGTAAAACCGCTGCCAAGAAGGGACAGGCTACGCGAAAGAAGAATCTAAAGTTGAAAACTGCTAAGAGGCATGCCTCAGCGATTAAGGCAGCAAACACCCGGCGGGCAAACGACCTTACCAAGCTCTTTACAAGCTTCAGTGTCTAGATTCAACACACTCTGTTCATACAGTTTGTGTCGTATTACAGTAATGAAATTTCGGCTAAGTCGTGATAACACCCAAACAGCAAGTGAATACACTAGTTCCGTATCCTGCAACACTCTAGCGAGAGGGCTAGTGCTAGCGGGTGACTGTAGGAACTTCAAATTCAGAGAAGATGATCTAGTCGCGTCCACTTCTTATCAGAACCTGTTGTGTGCAACAAAGGGCTACTTCCAGACCCGACCTTGCTGCAATATCACTTTTGATCATGCTCTCACTCTAGAAGACGGGAGATACTCACATGTAGACAGAACAGAATATGAGCGAGAGATCTGCGAAGAGGAAAAGAAGAAGGGACCGAAGATAGTGAAGCAGTGTGTCCCAGGATGCAAGATAAAGGAAGAGGACCCGGAACACTACTGCTTCACCATGGCCGTGAAATATGACTCATATACGACGTGTCATGAAGAAGAGATCGAACGTGATGAATGTGACTGCTACGATTCCAATGGGGTGCTCTACCCTCTCGGAGAGATGAAACCCCCGAGGAAAGAACGGCAGTTTGCCTTTCCAGAGACCCTACAACTATCCAGAATGTGTGGAGAGCTTGACCCGTGTCGCCCTTTCCGCTTCGAGTACTGTTCCTGCAGATACTGTGGGTCCGCGATAGAACTATTTGTCCCAACTCAGTGTGGTTTCATAACCCTCGAGAGAATTATGCCCCACCCCGAACACCATGACCACGGCAGAGAACCTGACGAAGTAGACGGGAAGTTTAAGTGTTATCACAAAGTCTGTGTTGAAGTCTGCCCTCATGGCAAATGTGACCATCCTCATTGCAAAGATGGGTTCCACCATTATGAGCATTGCGACAAGAAGTGTCGCCGCATTCTAGCCGACGTAGTGTGTGAGAAGAAGACATGTCAGGATCGCCACAGGGGATGCATCCGGCCATCCCGATGCCGCCCCTGCGACCGCAAGTCCTGCCATACTATAAACTGCGATGGGCGATTCCACCATCACCACCTTTGTGACCACAGGAACTGCTTGATCAGCATAGAAGACGAACGCACACCACTTCAGGACCTTGTTCCTGGTAGTCACACCAAACGCCTTGGTGTACTCGGGTTCGATAAGGGTGCTTCCTACCGAACACACTATCCCCCAGGCGAGCGGATCTATCATAAAAAGAAAATCCCTCATACATAGTCACATGGGTCGAGGGCTCTCTGGACACAAAACACATACGTGTAGGCGGCTTGACGGTGTTACTGCTAGTGTAGCTTCCAAGCCAGCACTACATCTCACAAAGCTGGAACAACGCATATTCGATGACTTCGTTCTACCACTTGTCAATGAGGATCTTGATACATTAAGGAAGAACCTCGCACTGATTCTTTACTACAAGGACCAGCTCGAGAAGACATCGGCAAAGTCATATTTCTCAGATCTCATTGAATTCGTATCAAAGGGGTTTGGGCTTCTGGAGGAAGTTAACGAGCTGCAGAAACGCATGGGAGCAGGTGACGGGGTAGGGCAGTTATACGTACGTACCGCACGGATTAGACTGTTACCTGAGTACGAGATATACAACGCCGTAATGGGTACCCCGCAAATCCGAAAAGGTGAACGATATGATGCTCATGTCGTTGGAAAGATTAAGCAGCTTCTGGTAGATTTAGATCCAAAAGACGTCGACTATAGTATGCTCGAACGCCTTCTAATGAACCCCTAGTCACAGATATCTTCTAGTCAACTACTATAATGGCATCAGGATCTTTGACAGACCGTACAGTTGACATAGCCGTTTTGTGTAACGAGCTGAGCCGTCCAGTCGTGCTGGACGAAAGCATCTGTGTGATCGATCTAGCGGCGAAGTGCCCCCCTCTTTCGGTATCTAACTTCATGAAGATGTTCTACAAGAACGGTCCTGCATCGAAGTTTGCAATGCTTTCAGATGCTACCGCGCTGCAAGCCAGCAGCCAGATTGGCGATGGTACATACTCGACCATGGCACAGGAAAACGCACTGTTCGAGACTGCCCAGACGGGTACTGTTGCTATCCCGCTTATTGACTACGTAGCTTTCTCTAACCAAAGTGTCGTGGCCGCATCTGGTGACAAGTCGGCATTCAGCCTTAAGAAGGCTATCATGAGTGCATATTCTAGCAATGATGGGGGGGTGGGTGTCGATTCGAGTTGCTGGGCCCCCTGCTCGCTCATGGCGATCCAGAACCAGCTGAACAAGCTTAAATACCTGTTCGATATCTGCAACGTCGAGTGCTCGCGTACCTTCTACGAGGCAATGCAGGAGATCAGCTCGAACTTTGATGGTGATGGAGGTTCCTCAGTGGTTAACACTCGAGTGTCAGTTGTTTTCACCAACCAGAACCCGGTCGTAGCCGATGTCATCGTGCGGTTCAACATACTTGTCGAGCTCTTGTGCTCTGGGGCTAACCCCCTGCTCGACACCCCGCTGAGTGCTCTGTATGATGGCATCGATAACGTGCCTGTCTTCCGCGGTGGAGAGTTCATTGGATCGCAACCACTTAAGTCCTCTGCTAAGTGTGGTAACCCGGTGAGCATGGACTTTCAAAAGGGAGCTGACGCCCTCGCGTATTTCTTCAATAAGAGTGTTCGGTTTGTTGGCCAAAAGAGTGACTCGAACACTGGCCCAAGCAGCGAGTACTGGAGCCAAGTGCTTACAAGCAATTGCTTGCCCCCTTGCTTTCCGTTCGACGTCGCCTCTGGAGAGATCTATGTGCTTTCTGTATGCCATGACTTGTCCCAAGCCTGGAAGGATCTGTGTGCAGAGTGGTGGGAGAAATACAATGCCTATATAGACGCAGTAAGAGCGAAGGACAGGGCGGCGATAGCGGCGGCATGGACTGCTCTCCACGGTGTGAGCAGACGAAAGCGTGCTTTCTGGCACGGCCGCCCACGGAGTGAGGATGACAAGTGCGATCCCATGCCGATCATCCTTCCGCCAGGCCATAAGCTCGCAAGTTCGGGGGCTAAGGCAACCACTCAGTCGTGTGCGACGGAGTCGGTCGTAGTCGCTAATCTCTACATCGACCTGTCGTGTGGCAAAAAGTGCAAGTACTTCCCGGGGGATAAGGGATTCGGTAAAGGGTACGATGGTATCGACCCCAGTGATGTTTTCTTGGCCCCAGCAGGTGCATTTTCGTTCGCCGCCAACGATTCGCTTGGAAAGATCTCAGTGGCGGCGGGCCACGCCACAGACGGGGGCTGCGTCCAGGGGGGAGTGGAGCTCGATCTTTCATCGGCCAAACTTGCCACCGCCCCACCATCCTGCGTCGGCGACTACTACCTCCTGTCCACACAGGTTAATCAGTTCCTGCAGCATGTGCACCCTTGCAATGACGAGCACATCAAGCTCGAGGAAGTATCGCCCATCCAGTGCATCACGGTATGTGACGATGCCGCTGGTGTCGCCATTGGGGAAGCTATTGTTACAGCCATTGGCAGCCAGCCAGACAATGTCTTCGGCACCGGTACCAACCCCTGGGGTCTGGGTCACGACCATATTTCTCCGCAACTCTCCGAATGCGATCCTGAGTTGGAGCACTCCTTCACTCTTGACGAGCTCGCATGCAAGCCGTTTGCAGTCGTCATCACTGATGTATGTGCCCTCCCACCTAAGCCTGGGTCGGATCTTTTCTAAATCGCGGTAAACTGACATTGTAATATTGAGAACGCACTCTATACTACAATGGCTTCATCAAGACCTGTCGTCGATACCTTCAACGTAAAGACCGTTCCTGGAATCGTTAATCCTGTGCGACGTAACGTCCAGTATCAGAATCTCCACCTCAGTTCCATGTTTAGAGAGAACTACTATGCAACCAAACCTAGTGACTACTTCTATAACATACCCACCACAGTGCGGAATGTCACCGCTGTCTCTCTGTCATCCATAGACATACCCTTCTCCTGGTATCTGTTTTCAGCCTGTGCACACAACAACATGTTCATTGTAGAGGTGTCACACGACTGTGCCCCCTGCACCATCCTGGAAGTGGTGATACCGGAGGGGAACTACACAGCCGAACAGCTCGAGGAGGTGCTGAACGAACAGTACTTCTACAAATCCAAAGAAGATACTCTGTTTAAACACCTTCGTTTCCGGATCGTGGAGAGAACGATGCGTTCCTGCTTCGAGATAGTCGGTGATGCTCCGAAAGGCTATGAATACTCAATAAAGTTTATCACGAGAACAGAACAGAACATTCTCTCCACCGCCGGCTGGATCTTAGGATTCAGGTTCGGACAATACACAAAACAGCGTGGGGTTCTGCTTTCCGAAGGCCTATTTGATGCCAGTGGAGATCGTTATGTTTACTTCGTTCTCGCTGACCATAACTACAACGCGAATGATGCTAACACGGTGTGTCTTGACCGTTCGATTATGGCGTCCGATATTCTAGCAAAGGTATATCTGAAGGACGGTGCGTTCCAGATTAACATAGACACTGATGTTGATAACAGTTCGTCATTTACAAGAACAAGACGATACAACGGTCCAGTGAACCTGAACCGACTCCATATCATGCTTTTGGATAAGTTCGGGGAAGTAATTCCAATGAACAACATGGACTTCAGCTTTACCCTGCAATTAGAGATCCTCTACGAGAACATTAACAGGACAGAAGCATTCACCACTACCGCCAGGAACTAGTACGCATTATACTCTCTCCAGTATGTAAATGGCAAAGAAGACGATGGGTGCAAAGCGGCAGCAGAAGAGGACGAAGAGGACGAAGAGGACGAAGAGGACGAAGACTCATAAGTCCGGAAAGAAGCACCATCGGAAGGGTACGCGGCATGCAGCAAAGAAACATAAGAGGACACGCCATTCTCGTCCGAAGGGTGGCCTGCGTAGAGGCGAACCCCCAAGGCAGGGGAAGCAGGCAATAGAATTGAGTATTCTCGAGACAGAAGCAGAAAGAAATGCAAGACTTGCTCGAACCCTGAATGCAGCAATACAACAGGTACGACAACGAGAAACAGCCCGTGCAGTTCTAGCCGCACAAAACCCAGATGAGGCCATGGCGAGGGACATAGCTTTGCTTAATAACACCGACCTACAAAGTGATGTTCTCAACTCTGGTCGTACTGGAGACCAACCCTCAATGGTACGAACAATGGAATCTCTAGGAGCCCTTGGGAGATCTCATGAAGTCTTGAATGCAAGGCTTATCCACCATCTTAATATCATGCGTAACCGTCACGATAGAGGAACATCCTTGCAAGCAGCTAGAGAAATCGCTCCTATTGCAAATGTAGTTATGACTACTGGAGTAGGACCATTACTCGACCGTGCTCTACCTCCCTCACAGGATGGCAGGGACTGGAGAGAACTTCATGGGGCCCTCCGCACAATAGCAGCCCACCAAGGTCTTGTACAGGACATAGACACTAATCGCTGGAGAATGACTGGTGTCCACGAAGACCCACCCTCTACTGAGGGTGATCCCTTTCTAGCCGCCGCAATTGTGGCAGCAGTTCTAAGAGAACCACCCCGAACTGGGGCATTCGAAGGTCTGCAACTTGTTGCCTCTCCACCTGATGCCCCTGAAGATATTGTTACCAAAGCAGCACGACGCCAGGGACGCTCTCCTCCACCCCCAGGACCTGGCTCTGGTTCTACATTTGCATTCGAAGCCCCTGGTGTTCCACCTAAAGGCTTCAACTTCTAAAATTGAAAAGTTGTTGACAGATAGTATTTATCAACAATTCTACAATGAACTGGAACACGATCAGTCAATACCATTGCAACCCACCCTTACAGGGTCTATACAGGACAGACGAGACCCAGGCCGCATATGATGCAGCCATGGCCAAGTTTTTGAGAGACGGCGTGGCGATCAGCGAGCACATTGAGCAGACCATGTTCCCCAAAGGCCAAATATGGGCTCTGGTCCCTAATGACTATCCATACAACTGTGAAAAAGGCATTCGTCACTGCCTTCTCTGGTTCCGCCAAGAGATCTGCCCCGACACCATTCTCTCCGGTTTAGGGTATTCTACATACACCTACTTCGAGAATATTCCTGCTAATCGGAGCATCAAGGATCTGCGACACATGCACGTGTTCATTAAAGACAATGCTCAATAGGCTTCAACGCTCCACTCGTCTTACACGATATATGCTGAACATTGCCATCGAGGATAACACCGAAAACCGCCGCTTTATTGCTCTCCCAAATTCCACAAAGTCCGCAGTCATATGCCATGGTCTTTCTATTCATGACGCTTTTGAGCAAAGCAAATCCGCGATGGGATCCGATGCCTGTGATCAAATTGCACGGTCGCAGCTAGACGAGATCAGAAAGCTGAAAGAACAGAGTCATACAGCCAGTCTCTCCCACCAGAAAGAGATCCAGAGAATGCAATCCCTCGAAGATGAAGCCGTGCAACGAGCTATCGTGGGGGAACGAAAACAACGTGAGATTGCAGAAGGTCTTTGTGCTCAGCAAGCCGGGGAGATCAGGGCACTCAGCGGCACACTCTATGATAAAGTGCGGGAGGAGTGCGGCAAGGTACGACATGAGTATCAAGGGCGTCTTGAAGCCTCTGAACAGCGGGAGCGGGAAACCCGGGAAGCTCTCACTAGTTTGGTTGTACGAAAGTCAAAATCGACAACCAAGGGTGCCGATGGAGAGACCACAGTCCTTGGCCTACTTAATCAGCTTTTTCCTACTGCGGATATCGAAGATTGTAGTGGAACACCTGGGATGGGGGATTTCAATGTCATCCTCGGAGATGCATGTATGATGGTGGAAGTCAAGAACTACAAGCGGAACGTAGCCAAAGCCGAGGTTGACAAGTTCCTCCGAGACATGCATAACAATCCCGGGTATACATGCGGCATCCTAGCGAGTATAGACAGTGGCGTGTCGGGATGGAAAGACTTTGGGCTGGCATCAGCATCTGGACGGCCTGTGGTTTTTCTCCATAACATCGGTACGAACCCAGAGAAGTTACTACAAGCTTACTCTGTATTCGACATGGTGCATTCTGTAGAGAACCTAGATCTGAACAAACAGTCTGTTCTTGAGGCCGTCGGGCGTGAGGTTATTGCAAAACAAAGGAGAACAAAGGTGCTTCAGGGAATCGCGGAACGACATCAGGCAGAGATTGAGAGATGGATACATGCCGATGCGGAATGTTCATTAGAGACGTTGAAGATGATCACTGGCGGAAAATGATGATACTCCGAGAATAAACCTAAGCGTACCTTAAGAATACTACCATGTCTGATGGGCTCAATATTGATGATTTGCAACCCAGAGAGCTGTTGAGTCTGTTGAATCTGAATGCACCTGTATCCAGGGGTGTCATACTCCAAAGAACGGCCGAAATGACAGCCGCTGTGGCGGATGATCCCCAAACCGTAAAGATGATCAATGCCACAGGGGACAAATTAGCAGAGATAGCGGCGAGGATGGGCAGCATGACCTTAGTACTTGACGAGGAAGGAGGTACAGACGTGCCACTATACGATGCCACGTCGGCTGTTCAGGACGATCCTGTCCTCCAGGCCCAGCCAACGTATCCACAAGAGATCATTGAAGGACAGCTCAATCCTGTCCGTCGCAGAATACTGACAACTCACGTTGGTGTTGACAGTGCAGAGTATGTCGTGTCATCAGAGCCAACCATCGAAGAACAGCGGGTCGGATGGGGCGTTGGTCCGCACCCACTCGCTCCAGTTATTGCAGAGGGCACTGAGTGCGAACAGGTGTCGAACACCGAAGAGTTGTGTGCAATGAACAAGCGGAGGCAAGCCTGTGCTATTGGAAACCCTACGTTCGCTGTAGTGCAACCAGTGGTGAAAACTCCAGCCGAGTTCTCTTTCTCTCTTCCAGCGAAGTTCGATAACGTTGTTAGCGTGACACTCAAATCGTTAACGTTCCCGACATCAGTCTATAACATCGGTCCAACCGAAGAGTGCTGTGAGACGTACTCGTCGGAGCCGACTACACCAGATATAGTCACAGTCATTGGTCCCGATGGCTTACCAACGAATGTAATCCTTGTACAAAGTTGTTCAAACAACAACACATTCCTGGTAAAGATTGATCCAGGGCCGTGGCAACTCATTCCCATACCACCAGGCACATACACAATAAAACAGATTAGTGCTGCAATGAATGATGCCCTCGAAGCCATCGGGGCAAACATTACTATTCGGGTAAATGAAGAGACCGGAATTGTGACAGCGACAAGCACTACTGAGAGCAACTGCGACGATATCATCTTAGCACGACACATAGCCTTTCCGGCGGTAGTGAAAAAGTCTTTTCGCCCGAACTGCACACTATCAGAGAGAGTATGCAAAGAGCCTTGTGATGACCCAACCTTATGCCGGACATCACCACTTATTGGAAAAGGTGTTCTTCCTGAAGTACCGACCCTTGTTCTGGTATCAGCAGGTGGACTAGCACCCATTCTCGGATACGCCAACCCAATATTTGCTGAACTGGACCCCGCAGCAATTAGCATTGGACCGCCTGAGGCTTGTTTCGAAGAGTTCATCATTGACAACACACTACAGACTGTAGTGTGTCCTCCGACATTGAAACTCTACTTCGTTCTGAATGACTATCAGAGGAGCAACTTCCCAACCTTCGTCGGAAGAGTCGGTAATGGCGCCACATCCACAAACATACTATCCGAGTTCATCATGCCTCCTGGAAACGCTTCTGGAGAGATCACACGGGGAAAGCATCAGCCAATTGGATTTCCATATGCTACTCGAACCTACTTTGGGCCTGTCACTCTGAGTAAGCTGACTGTATCTGTCACGGACCGTGCAGGGAACGTAGTAGACACTCATGGACGTCCATTCGAGTTCGTTCTCGAACTTGAGAGAATATACAACATGTAATCGTACTGAACTGATACATGTTATGTTTACCAATGCCTCTATGAGCAGTTTGTACCCTTCATTTACACCACGTGCCCACACAGTGCGGTATATATCTTTGGTAGCGACCAAGGAATTATCGGCGACCACATTTCCTGGATATTGGTCTCCTCCCCCGGCCCAATGTACCACCTCTTCGGCTTCGGCTTCGGCTTCGGCTTCGGCTTCGGCTTCGGCTTCGGCTTCGGCTTCGGCGACCACCCTTGTGCGTTTCGCAATTACTACCACCCCTTCGACTTCGGTGACCACCCTTGTGCGTT
>Ga0206682_10004065_pt1 | contig 12126 bp, 6 predicted proteins | sample M240m12015metaG_FD_155444 | JGI IMG/M metagenome (GOLD analysis project Ga0206682, IMG submission 155444) | Ammonia-oxidizing marine archaeal communities from Monterey Bay, California, United States - M2 40m 12015 | ecosystem: Environmental > Aquatic > Marine > Intertidal zone | place: USA... | reverse complement strand
CAGCAGTAACGGGAGAGGCAATTTACACCTCATGTGCAGAAAATTATAGAGCAGCTTCATTTAAAGTAACAAACACCAGCTCCTCTACTTCAGCAGCAAAATTCAATGTTCAATACAAAATTCTCAATTCATCCACAACGGTCACTGACTGGACTAACTCATCAATAGTAAATGCCGTTATTGCTCCAGGAGTTTCACTGGTAACAACAAACACTATACAGGTTCAAGAGGGCCAAAAGATAGAGTGGAGGTATGAATCAGTAAACACAGCAGATGCATTTACAGGCGTATGGACTAACGATACGACAAGTGATTTCGTGAACTGTGTAATAGATGTAGCTGTAGTAAATATCATGGGTTCATGCGACTCTGGATCTAAACTTTCAACACTGAGCTTACAAAACAACGAGAGTTTGAATACTATTTATTTCCAAGTTCAATACACCATTGATAACGGGGTTACATGGATTCTAAAAAATTCAAATTTAGCAGTTGCTCCAGGCGCTACTGATACGACATTAAATCATGCAGTTCCTCACACCAAGAACATTATCTGGCGTTACAAAGTTACCAATACAAATAATGACTATACCGGCTTGACCTACACAGCACTTGCTGCCTCTGCAACCGTAGATTGTCCAATCCTAGACGGAACAGGTTCCTCTAGTTTTGGTGTATGTACAGGTGGAGAAAGAAAATCAACATTTACTTTTTCAAACTCATCCTCTGCTAACTCACCTGCATACTTCTACGTACAGTACAACCTAAGTGGCGATTCATCAGATTGGATAACAAAGGTCTCTGGAACACCAGTGATAGCTGGTACTTCTGCTACAACGTATGTTATGGTTCCAAACGGCCAAACAATCACTTGGAGATATTATCCAATGAGTTCTGCAACAACACCTACTTCTTACATTACAGAAGCAACTAGTGAGGAGGTAAACTGTTCATTAGATACTGTTATTACACAAACTTTGGATGTCTGTATTAGTAATGCTGCAGTTTCAAGATATGTCTTAACAAATAACACAAGTACAACTGTGTATTATCAAGTTGAGTATTTTATTCAAGGAAGCAGTGGTTATGTTGTAGCGGATACAGATCTGACACTAGGAGCAGCTGGATCAAGTACACAATCATCAGAATTCACACAGAGTGTAGCTTCTGGAAAATTTATTAGATGGCGTTATAAAGCAGCAACTTCATTAAGTGGACTAGTTTCTGCAATGTATGTTGATCATGTTCAGTCTGCCACCGTCAACTGTGAAACCATCGACCCAAGTGTGACAACTTCATTTGGTATTTGTTATAACAGTACTAAAGAAGTTAAATTCATTATTAAAAATAGTGCAGATGCAACAACGTCAGCACTCTTTAAAGTACAAGTTAATGTTAACGGCACAGGATGGGTAGATAAGTCTGATATCACTCTTGGTGCCAATGGGCAATATCCACATACACAAATTGTACCAACTGGACAGACTGTTCAATGGAGATACAAAGTAGGAAAAACTGTAACAGATCTTCCTACTGAGTGGACTAATGATGACTTAAGAACAATTACATGTTCTTCAGGTGAAGATATCACAGTAACTTTCGATACTACTTGTGATAGTAATGGGTACAAAACTTCAAAACTTAACATTAATAATTCAAGCTCTGGAATTTTATATTACAAAGCTGAGTACTCAACAGATGGTGGTACAAATTGGACCCTGTCTGCTAATCAAGTTCAAGTCAATCCTGGAGGAGCAACATTCCTTCCCGAATCTGTTTCTGAAGGTGAGACAATAACTTGGAGATATAAGATTTCACAAACCGGAGCTGATTTCTCAACGTTAAATTGGACTACGACTTCTACCTCAGATATTGTGAATTGTACTGGTGTGAACATATCTACACCGTATACCTCTATTGGACAATGTATTAGCGGCTCAAAGACTTCAAAATTCCACTACGGAACATTATCATCGAGCCCTGCACCAGCGTACTATCAAATTCAATACAGAATTGATGGCGGAACCTGGACTGATAAAATCAATTCTTCAAATGGTGTAGTCGTAGGTGGAGTAAATACATACACATCACAATCTGTAACTTCAGGTTCATCAATTGAATGGAGATACAAAGCTGCTTACAGTACCGTGGCATTGACAAATGTAAGTTTTACTAACTTACCAGGTGGTGCAATTGAAATTGATTGTGGAACCTTTATCTCAGTAGTCCATCAAATGGGTACTTGTTCTAATCAGACAGCAACTTCTACACTTACATTAAACAACACTGGATCTACTCCAATGCTTGTTACAGTGCACTCTGCAATAAATTCTGGAGATTGGGCTACAGAAGTTTCAACAGTCGAGATAACAGCTGGCAATCAGCTAGTTCTAGAAAAATCCGTAATTAATGGTCAAACTATTAGTTGGAAGTATAAATATGCTGGCACAGTTACAAAGCTATCTAGCGCATCTGAAACAGCTTTTAACTCCATTCCAGCGCTTGATTGTGATACAGAAGTAATAAATCAAGTTTCTTTGAACAATGTACTAAAAGCTTGTGTCGCTGGTAGTAGAATTTCTGAACTAACGGTCACAAACAATTCAAGCGAAACCGTTTATGTAGAAGCTTGGTATGACATTGGATCAGGTTGGATAACTAAAGGAACCTCAGCGGTAATCAATGGAACTCCAAAAATCCTTGAATCTCCTGGTGCACCTCATGGGGCAAGTGTAAAATGGAGATATCGTCTTGGTCTTTCAAGCTCCATGACAGGTGACTTTACAACACTCACAACTCTCACAGTTGACTGCCCACAAACATCCACAGTGACACAAACACTTGAGGCATGTTCTAATCAGACTCGAGATTCTAAACTATCAATTAATAACACTGGAACTATAACTCAGTATTACAAAGTTGAATACTCAATCAATAATGGTGGGTATCAGTATATGACCACTGCAACTGTTGCTGCAGGCCAACTTGATAACTCAGTTTATAAAAACTTAACTTCTGGTCAGTACATTACTTGGAGATATGCACCAAGTACAGTCCAGAATGACTTCTCAAATGCTTCCTATATATACTTGACCAGAACGGCCACAGTTGATTGTACGTCTGCAAACTTGACAGCTACTCAAAGTTCCACCTGTACACCAAATGGAACAACATCTACAAAGAATTCGACCTTTACAATTTCAAATGGTTCAGCAAATAGTGCTCAGGTACAAGTTGAATCTACAACAAATAATATTAACTGGACTTCATTGGGTACGCAGACAATTACCGGTTCTCAGCCTTATGTTGTTAACAATGTCTTGACTACAAATTATATAATTTATAGATACAGAATCTTCAATGCAACAACTCCAAATACCTGGCAACAAGTTGTAGTAATGGCACCTGCTGATTGTGGGACAATTACAAATCCTACCACTGTAAGTGCATACAGTACTAATGAATGTGTAAACGGTAGTCCGGCTGCTAAGTTAACAATCATCAATCCTAACTCAACTGCAGTAGTGGTGAGTTATGACATATCTATTAACGGAGGTCCATTCCAGTCAGTAGGGAATACTTCTGTCACGGGCAGTTTTGCTACAAGTGCTTATAGTGTTCCAGCAAATAGTTCATTCCAGTGGAGGTACAAGACGTCGACAGAGACTGCCTATAAGTTTGTCTCTGCAACAGCAGAAAGCTGTACGCAAGCAAGTTCATTAAGTGGGTATACAGAAATAGGTTGTGAAGTGGATAGTAACGGCTCACCAGTGTCTCCAGTTGCAAAATTAGTTGTTATAAATACAGGAGCTCAGAATGCTTCTATTATGTATGATTACAAGTTAAATAATGGTCAGTACCAGTCAGGATCAGTAATCTCTGTCAATGCGAACTCCTCTTTAACTGCTATAGAAATTCCTATAGGATCTACAGATCAAATTGTCTTTAGGTATAAGAGTACAAGCGATACTGCCTATCAATTTACATCCGCAAAATCAGGAGTAGATTGCGGAAGTACTCCTGATAACCCTCAGATGCTTTTAACTCTCGATGAATGCTCTGCAAATGTCGCTAAATCAACAATTGAGATTCGTAACTTAAGCAATGAATCTAAAAGGTTCTATCTCGAATACAGAATAGATGATGGCCCATGGTCAAATTATGATTCAGTACAAATCAATCCTACGAGTGCAGCAACTAGATCCTTGAATATTACTCAAAACCAAAAAATTCAATGGAGAGCTTTAGATAGTGCTTATACACAGTTTGCTATTGATTCTCCTTATCAGGTATCGAATGCAGAGACAGCTATCTGTGAAACAACTCCTACAACTACGCTTCCACCAACGAAATATATTTTTGAACCACTTGTTTCAACAAACAGAGTATGTGATGAAGAAAATGGTGGTGCTGAGTTCGGCGTCACAGTCGACAACTCAAGATCTAATGTTGAGGCAGAGGTCTTAAAAAAGATTTGGATTAATCAAACATTAATTGCTGAAGAAACTGTAACAGTTGGTCCAGGTCAAACTATTGACTTTTCCTCAATTGAGGTTGGAGAGAATAAGTTCTTTACAGTCGCACTTGAGGTTACGAATACTGAAAATGGAAAAGTTCAGAAAATGATTAAAAACAAGGACGCCGATTGCATAGAAGAAGATGACTTCGGCATCACTGATCCAATAAACCCACTTGATCTTGTAAGAGAAGAAACAGGAATAGATAATATTATTGACGGCTCTGGAGATGATGAAGAAAAGGAAGATAATGGTGAATCGATAAATTTCCTTCCCGGTGATGATTTTGTAGAGTTTATTTACAACGAGGATGCCGAAGATATCACCACTGATCCCATAGATTCAACACCGCCGCCACCTCCTGGAACTCCAGATTACCCCCCGACAGGTCGTAATGTTGGAGGGTTAATAATATCTTTCGGATTATTACTAGTCGCAGGTGGAGCTTTCCTCCTAAGAAGGGCATATAGATTCTGATGGAGTATTTCTTTACTTACCTATTTGTAATAGTTGTCAACATTTTCGCAATTTTAGGAGTATTGAAAATCAGGAGAAATAAAACAAATAGTGCTGATGTAATTACTGAAGCAACGATTGTTGATGATACTCCAAACCCAAAAAGGAATAGAAGGTCATATAATTTTTTCAATAATCAACAAAGCAGAAATATATTTGTAGAGTATGAAGATTTAGACCTAGGAAACACAGAACTTATATATGATGGTCAACTTTTAGATCTAGCTGTTGAGAAAAAAATTATCAAAAAAAAAGGTAACTGGTATTTATACGGCGATGTAAAGCTTGGATACGGTAAAGATAAAGCAAAGTTTTATTTGTTGGAAAATACAATACTTGCAGATGAGATTGGTAGCTTAGTTTATAGTTCTATAGACATAAAACTTCATAATCAAAGAAATGACTTACAGAATTTAGAGAATGCCGATTCAGATGAAACAGGAACACAAATTTACTCCTCTCGTAATTCTCTCCAAAATCAACAATCACTTGGAATAATCAACCAACAGTTGGAGATTGAATTATCTGAAATATATGTAAAATCTAATACACTTAAAAAAGTTCTTGAAAATACTTTAGGCACTGAAGTCATGATAAGCATTGATATTAGTGAAAGATTCAATCCATTAATCACTGATCAGGAAAAATATACAAGCGATATTGTTTTAATGTTAAAAGAAGTGGACTATCTAATATCAGCAGTAAGCAATATATCAAAAAATGCTAAATATTTAGATATAAAGGTCACAGAACAGATGCTGAGGGAGAAGCTAAATTTAATGACTTCGAATCTGTTTTCTATTGTATTCACTAAAAAACCAGCACCAATACATAAAAACTTTGCAAAATTAAGGTTCGACGAGCCCGTAAAAAAAAACCTTAATAACGCACCGAGAAGATCTTATAGGCAGATAAAGAATATTAATCGTAAACAAAAGCCACTTGCACCAATTGGTGTAGCTCTTTTAATAGCTGGATTATTTATTGTAGCTTATTCAGTTAATCAAACTTTTTTCTCTACCTCAGTAATTAATGACGAACAAAAATTGTTAGAAAATCAGTTTGAAGCTAACAACACAAACCTCAGTGATTTAAGAACGAAAAATTTAAATGCTGAAAATTCAGTTGGAAACTTAGAACAAATTGATGAGTTTCAGGAATCTATTATCTCTATAGCAACTAAAACTCTTACTAATCAGGCTGCCAAAGCAGAGTTTCTCCCTGACGTAGTTGGCAGGCTTACGCTCTTATCTGCAGATGTGAACCATTATGTAGTATTCGGTGCTACAGCTAAAAAATTAGAATATGGACCCGGGTACATCGTAGGGACATCTTTACCTGGATCTGGTGGAAACTTCGGAATAGCTGGTCATAGAACTACTTATGGAGCTCCTTTTGGAAATCTAGATCGAGTAGAGATTGGTGATGATATTTTGTTTCAGACAAACACAAACGAATATAAATACAAAGTTGTAGATATAAAAATAGTTTCACCTGAAGAAAATTATCTTCTTGGAAGCTTCGGTGATGACAGAGTAACCTTATCAACTTGCCACCCAAAATTTTCAGCTAAACAAAGACTGGTCGTAATTGGTAAATTAGAAAAGGTAAAGGTATTCGGGTAATGAAAAAAATAATCATGTCTTTGATTTTCTTTCTATCTTTTTTTAATGGTGTAATTAATGATAATTTTTCAGGTCCACAACTATTCGACACTGAAGAAGTATTAATAGAAATTGAAGAAGCCAGATTAGATGAAAACAATTTACAAATCTCATGGAACATCAGCGGAGTTGATAACATTGATCAGGTTACTCTTGTAGTTAGAGAATTTACAGCTGATGGATTGTTGAGTGAACCTTTAGAGCTTAAAGATTCTGCAGCAAGTGGATCAAAAGAAATTTTGTGGGATGGGTCCAATACCCTTTCACTTACAATAAAAATATTATCTACAGAATATACACAATACTCTGGACCAGACTGTGATTCAATGTTTTGCTATAAAGATATTACAACTGAAATAACATCTGATGAAAAGTTAATTCCTCCAATCCCAGTTCTTCCTGTAGTGCCAACAACTACGCCAGTAGTTGAAAGCCCAATCCTAGAAGATGAGGAGTCCTCAGTTGTTGATACTTCTACAAATATAACTTTTACTAATGAACTCATAACAACAATTCCATTATTTAATGATATTGATTTCACCGACCATCAAAAAAATAGTTTTGCATTCTTGATTACTTCAGGAATTTTAATTTTATTCTATGGTGTGCTGCTTGCCCAAGAGTGGTTTAATCGAATTATTTCTTACTACAGAGTTAGATGGACAAGTCGTAAAAGCAACAAAAAAGAAAAAACAACTCTTGAAACAGTAATGGAAATATCACTCGTAGCACTTATCACTGCTCTTTTATATGCTTTTGTAGAAGAGGGATTTACATTTGACGTTAGAGAGGAAAATCTGGCAATATTTCTAGGAGTTTTATTTGGTTTGGTTGTTGTTACATTTTTCTATGAAGGCATTGAGTCACTTATTGAATACTATGTTTATGACCAAATTGTCAAATTCGATTGGAATCCACAAGCAATGTTTTTTGCAGTCCTTTCGACAATATTATTTGTGGTTATAGAACTTCCCTTTGGCTTTATATTAGGTTTCATCGCAGCTATCCACATAGTCTCCAATAGACCCAAGGCTGAGTTATCTCCTAAGTTTTACTCAATGATGAGTCTCTCAATTGTTGGATACTTTTTCTTTTATGCAACATCATTTGAATCTGTAAGCTCCTCAGGTGTTTTAATGGCAGTATGTAAACTAACTTATTTAATGTGTTTAGAGGGAGTTATATTTAAAGCAGTTCCATGGGGAGGTAATGAGTTATTTGACGCAATTGGAGATTCTGAGGGGTTAAACCAGGCTATGCCGATTGTAAGCTTTTTGATGGGCATTTGGCTATTTATAAGAATTCTTGTTCTGCCACCTGATAGCGAGTTTAAAGAAGTGCAACAAACACTACTACAAAGTGGAGCTTTAGCATACAGATTTATGCTAGTGCTTTTGTTGTATATTACGATTATCTTATTATTAGGTAACTTTATGAAAAAATATGCCGAATTGAATAAACCTGCAGAATACGAGGAAAGCCTAAGGTTAAATGACGAAGATATTTCTGAATTTATAGATGATGAACTAAGCGACTCTTTTAATGAATCGTAATTTAACTTTAATAACAGTTCTTTTTATTGTTTTATTTATAGGAGTCTCATACATATATGTGCTTGATAATCCAGTTGAGATAAATATTCAAGCAACAATAGGAAATACTACAACCACAACAGCTCCTGTAACTACAACCACAACAGCTCCTGTAACTACAACCACAACAGCTCCTGTAACTACAACCACAACAGCTCCTGTAACTACAACCACAACAGCTCCTGTAACTACAACCACAACAATTCCGACTACTACAACAACCATAGAAGTTTCTCAAGAACAAGAAGAAGTAACCATTAATACAAACAGTGAAGAGGATACAGAGATTTACAAGGGGGAATTCACATCATTTGATGGTTTTGAAGGAGAGAATCAATTACGGCTTAATGAATTAGTTGCTAGCTTACCTGATGAATTAAGAAAAAGTGTAGAAAGTAGTGTGATATTTGTCAATGGTTGCCATTCTTACGCAGCAACTATATTAGAAAGATGCCCTTTTGGAGTTTGGGATTCCGCAGGCACTTTTGCAGATGGAACAGTTAATTCTAAATGGAAGTTATCCGTTTGGGTGTCAAATAAAGCTTTCGCAAACAACCGTGAGTATGATACGTTACTTCATGAAACCTCGCATGCACTTTCTTACTTAACAAGAAACTGCATAAATCCAGAAGGCGAAAAAAAACGTATAGAAGCACAAGAATTTTTTGGTAGTGAGGAATTATTTGCTGATGCTTTAGCGATATACTACGGAGGAGATTACGCTTATTACAGAGAGAATATTGTTTTACAAGATTCTGAAAGAGAATTTTTAGACAATTATATTGCTCTTTGCTGTGAGAATTAATAATAAATTAGCTATTAAAGAACTTCAAAAACTAATATACTTTATTAATACATGAGTATAGAAGAACTAAGTTTATTAATTTCATCTTCGATAACGTTCAAAACTATTACACCAATGATTCCTGTAATGTTTTATTTTTTAGGAACTCAAACTACATCTAAAGATCTAAAAGATACCTTAAAAAATAAAGTTACATTTTCATTTGCTTTATTTTTTCAAATGTTTGTCTTACCTTTAATTGGATTGACTCTTTATTTAGTATTTAATTCAAGTATATTTGCAGTATCAATAGCTATTGTTTTATTGGCTCCAGGTGGTTTCATATCCGGAATTTTAACCCATTACAAAGGTGGAAATATACCACTTTCTGTCTCTCTGACTTCACTAACTTCATTGATAACACCATTAACAACAGTATTTTGGTTAAGTATCATTTCTATAAATGCAGATGAGTTTTCATTTAATTTCCTAGAAACCCTAGTTCAGCTCTCATTATTAATTTTGTTACCGTTTATAGTTGGATATTTTTTGAATTCAAAAAATATAAAATTTTTAAATAGAGTAACTATATTTTTAGACAAGTTTCTAAAAATATATGTTTTAGTAATATCCGTAACTGGTCCATTTGAATTAAGGGAAGCTCTAATTGACTATTTTTTAGAAGCCATAGTGATAGTTTTAATAGCAATTACAGTTGTCTTCCTTTCAGTTGAAGGAACTTTAAGATTCTTAAAAATTGATAAAAGGGATGCAGTCACTATCTCTATTGAAGCCTTATGTCAAAATTTTCCTATTGTGCTAACTTTTTCCGTCTTGTTTAACTTACCTCAGATGGCTGTATTCGGTATATTTTATTATTTAGCAACATTACTAATAGTTGTTCCATATGCACTTTTAAGGCCAATAAAGTAATACAAACAACGTTAAAGACAATTTATAAAAATAATAAAAACTATACCTTTACTAATAATATGTATATAATGATGTTGTCTTCAGACAATAAATTCACAAGTCAATATCAAAAAAATTTGATTTAAATTAGGAGAAAAATGTCCGCAAGAACGCAATTACAATCAAAACCAGTTGCAGATCTTAGAGCAATAGCAGAAGGTTTAGGTCTTGAATTTAAAGGCCTACAAAAAGCAAAGCTGATAGATCTTCTATTAGAGCAAGGGGACACAGTTATTGAAGCTGAGGAACCAGTTGTTGCTGAGGTAATTAATAAAAATGATGATTCAGACCTTCCATCAGTAGTCAATTCTGGAGACAGCCAAGTAAAAGCTGGAGAATCTAGAGAAGGTATTCTTGATATTCTTCCAGAGGGTTATGGATTTTTAAGATGTAGTGGTTATAAACCCGGTGATAATGATGTATATGTTCCTGCAGGAATTATAAAAAAATATAGGATGCGTAAAGGGGATTTAGTCGAAGGACCTATACGTGCACCCAGACAAAAAGAAAAATATCCTGCTTTAATGGATCCAAAAACTGTTAATGGTGCAGATCCTGAATTATTGGCTCGAAGGGTTGATTTTAATAAATTAACACCTTTGTTCCCCGACGAACGTTTAAAACTAGAAGTAATAGGTAAACCTGAAAAAATAGTAGGAAGGATAATTGATTTAATTGCTCCTATCGGTAAAGGTCAAAGAGGATTAATCGTCTCGCCCCCTAAAGCAGGAAAAACAACAATTCTTAAAGAAATCGCAAACTCAATTACTGAAAATAATCCTGAAGTACATTTGATGGTAGTTCTTGTTGATGAAAGACCAGAGGAAGTAACTGATATGCAGAGATCAGTAAACGGTGAGGTAATATTCTCTACTTTTGATAGACCTCCAGAAGAACATACACAAGTTTCAAGATTGGCAATTGAGAGAGCAAAAAGACTTACGGAAGAAGGAAAAGATGTTGTCATACTTTTAGACTCTATCACTCGTTTAGCTAGGGCACACAACTTGGCATCTCCAGCCAGCGGTAGGATTCTTTCCGGTGGATTAGATTCAACTGCAATTACTCCAGTAAAGCAATTTTTTGGTGCAGCTAGAAACATAGAAGGCGGAGGAAGTTTAACAATTCTTGGAACAGCTCTTGTTGAAACTGGTTCGAAAATGGATGAGGTTATATTTGAAGAATTCAAAGGTACTGGAAACATGGAACTTAAGCTTGATAGAGGTCTTGCGGATAAACGTGTCTTCCCAGCCATTGATGTCACACCTTCTGGAACTAGAGAAGAACAAAGACTTGTTTCACCACAAGAGCTACAATCTCTTTGGGCATTAAGAAGAGTGTTAGTTGGACTTGAGAGCGGTGCTACGGAGCTTTTAATAGATAGGTTCAAAACTGTTAAAACAAATGAAGCCTTCTTAAAAGATGTCGCAAAAAACAATAAGTAAGTTAGAGTGTAGATATGAAACAAGGCATACATCCAGACTATAGAGAAGTAGTTTTCCAAGATGAAGACGCGGGTTTTGCATTTCTCACTCGTTCTACAATTAAAACAAGTGAGTCAATTTCTTGGGAAGATGGAAAAGACTATCCGCTAGTCAAACTTGAAATATCTAGTGCAAGTCACCCATTCTTTACTGGTAAACAGAAACTTGTTGACTCCACAGGACGTGTAGAGAGATTTAAACAAAGGTACGGTTCTACAAGTACCCGTCAAGCGCCACAACAAGAAGCTTCTTCTCAAGAAGAAGAATAACTTAATTTAATTCACCCAAAATGTCTCAAGACAATATTGCCTATGGAGGACAAGCTGTAATTGGTGGCGTCTTGATACAGAGTCCAAAGGGTTGGTCTCTCGCAGTAAGAGATCAAAAAAATCAAATTCATAATTACTTTGAAAAAAGAACTCCATTAACGCAGAGAGAGGGTATTTGGAAAATACCTTTCATAAGAGGAGTAGGAGCGTTAGTTGATTCTTTATATGTGGGCTATAAAGGCATATCACTTTCAGATACTTTATATTACGGTGAACAAGAAGAAGAGACTTTTTTTACAAAAATCACTAATACTTTACTTATAGTGTC
>Ga0206682_10004057_pt1 | contig 12138 bp, 11 predicted proteins | sample M240m12015metaG_FD_155444 | JGI IMG/M metagenome (GOLD analysis project Ga0206682, IMG submission 155444) | Ammonia-oxidizing marine archaeal communities from Monterey Bay, California, United States - M2 40m 12015 | ecosystem: Environmental > Aquatic > Marine > Intertidal zone | place: USA... | reverse complement strand
TAGGCTCAGGGATTACATCTGCTATAGCAAGATACATTGGTGAAAAAAATAAGGAAAAAGCAGATAATAGTGCAGATCATGCATTGTTTCTTGCAACTATTATATCTTTTTTCTTTACCATCGCAGGTGTTATATACGGAAGAGATATTCTGATTATACTTGGAGCCGAAGGTGATATTCTTTCTCTAGGGTATGATTATCTGGCTTATATTGTTTTAGGGCTACCTTTCATGGTTTTTTCAGGATTTTTTAGGTCTATTTTAGCAGGTGAAGGGGATATGAAATTTCCTATGATGATTGCGGGGCTAGGAACAGTCTTGAATATAATTTTAGATCCTATCTTTATTTTTGATTTAGATAATTACTGGGGCTTAGGCTTAGGGCTTGGAGTTAAGGGGGCGGCTTTGGCAACAGTGATATCTCAATTAACTGTATTTATAATTTTCTCTTATATGCTTTTTATAAAAAAACATGCTTATATCTCTTTTAATTTTAAAAATTTTACCCTTTCAAAAGAAATTTTATGGAATATTGTTAAAGTAGGGGTCCCTGCTTCTCTATCAATGATTATCATGGCTATAGGACAGGGAGTTTTTAATAAAATTTTAATTAATTATTCCCCACAAACTGTTGCTGCTTACCAAGTTGCGGGGAGATTAGATATGTTGATTTTTCTCCCAATTTTTGCCATAGCGGGTGCGATGACTACTCTTGTTGGGATGTTTTTTGGTGCAAAAAAAATCTCTCAGCTCAACCAAATCATTAAGTATGGAATAAAATGTGCATTTCTAGTAACGCTTATCTCCTCAACTTTTGTATTTTTATTTGCAGAAACTTTTTCAAAATGGTTTACAGATGATCAAGAAATAATTAAAGTCTCTGTTGGCTTTTTAAGATTACTCTGCTGGATATATCCTCTTATTGCAGTTGCAATTACTTCAAGTAGAGTAATGCAAGGACTTGGAAAAGGCCTGCCAGTATTAATTATTACGATGATAAGGGTTTTAGGACTTGGTGCCCCATTAGCATATTATTTTAGTACGGTTTTAAATAAGCCAGTTGAATGGAATTGGTATGCTTTAATGTTCTCAGCAAGTATCTCATTCTTGATTGCAATCAATTGGGTAAGATTTGAGTTGAATAAGATTAATCTTAAATATACTGGAAATTAAATGTTATGATTTTGAAGATTGACAATGTTAAAGAATTTTTGATAAGTCTAGAGGGTTGGGTTTTTGAGCATAATATAATTTACAAAGAATATACTTTTAAATATTATATGGAAAGTATTCAGTTTATCCAAAGTTTAGCACAAGAGGCAGAAAAACACAACCATCACCCTGATATGGTAGTGGGTTGGTGTAAAATAAAAGTTTCTTTCACGTCCCATGATGAGGGAGGTGTTACAGAAAAATGTATTGCTATGGCAAGGGCCACAGAAAAAATTAAGTTTTAAATCAAGGAGTTTTTCTAAAACTCATAATTAATCCGGCGGTTATACCAGATTTAACTATATCTCCTATTAAGAAAGGGTAAAAACCTAGGTTAAGAGCTTTTTCAACACCCATTCCAAATACTGAAAGATAAATAGTGCCAAAAACTAAAATAAGGGTTGTGGTAAAAAAGCATGCTACATAACTATTATAAATATTTTTAATGAATCCTTTTTCAGCAATAAAACCGGTTATATAGGCTGCTGGAATAAACCCCCATAAATAACCAGCTGTTGGACCAGCTAAAATATGTACACCTGACTGCATATTTGCAAAAACAGGTAATCCAAGAGCTCCTTCCATTAAATATAATATAATTGCCATTGTAGCTTTTCTAGATCCTAAAAGTCCTCCCAAGAGCACTACTCCAATAGTTTGCCCAGTAATAGGTACTGGACTAAATGGGATGGGTATTGAAACTTGAGCAAGTATTGCAACAAGTAATGATCCAAATAATATTGATAAAATATTTGTTGTATTTTTTTCAAAAGAAAAAATACCAGATTGTTTAATATGTATTGTTTTCATGCTTGTATATTATTAAAAAATTATGATATTGGCTTGTTAAAGATTTTTGTGATAAATATGTTATATATTTTTTTTGGAATTAATTTATAAAAATAAATAATCATTTTATAAAAGTAAGGATAGACATAGGTATCGACATCTTTTTCTATAATTTTTAAAAATTTTTCGCTGGCCGTATCTGCCGATTTCATTGGAAAATTTCTTCCGACTCCTGTTACCATAGGAGTATCAATAAAACCGGGACAGATTGTGACGGTTTTGATGTTGAAAATATTAAGACTGGGTCTCCAAGAGTCAAAGATCATTTTAATTGCACTCTTTGAAGAGGAGTAGGCACCGTGAAATGGTGTAGGTATAAAAGCAGCAACAGAGCTTATACAAACTAAAGTTCCATTTTTTTGTTTTTTCATAATAGGTATAAATGGCATTAATATATTTGTCACACCAAATAAATTAGTTTTTAATATATTGTTAAATTTTTTGCTATTGCCAGAGAATAAACCATCGTCTCCTCCAATACCAGCATTAGCTATCACACAATCCACGCCACCTGCATCTAGGTTAAATTTTTCTGCTATTTCAATACATTTCTGAGAGTTCTGAACATCTAACTGATAAATAAATACTTTTCCTCCAAGTTTTTGACATTCTTCTTTGACCAAGTTTAAATTTTTGATATTTCTTGAACAAAGTCCAAGGGTGCAGCCTTTTTTGGAGTATGATTTTGCCATCGCTTTTCCAATACCAGATGATGCACCAGTAATAAATATATTTTTCACAACTTAAATATTTGAGCTTCTTTTAAAAGATTAAAACCTTTTGACAAAATAAAATTATATGCAGCACTGTTTTCAACAATGGCAGGGTTTGTGTGATTTAGGTGTGTGAAAAAAATCTTACTTCGATGATCTCGACCTAAATTTGAAAATAACTTAATTGATTCATAAATAAAAGGGTGAGGAATTTCGCTCATATTTCTATCTGGAATTTCATCATCTGTATAAAAAGTGCCATCAATTAGAACAAAATCATTATTCAAAATTATTTTTACAATATCTCTCTCCCAGATATTCCACTTATCTATATCAGGTATATAGACAAGCGAATTATTTTTACCCATTATTTTGAAACCAATAGTTTCAGAAAATTCATCACGATGTGGGACTAATATTGGTTCAATTATTAAATCCTGTTCTAATTTTATTTCTTTATCTTTGACTAAATTTGTGAATACTATATTTTTAAGATTTACAAGTTGGCTCCACGGGGCATTATTAGTTAAAAAGTCTTGCATCCGGGGCATAGAAAATACGGGCATGCTTTTTGTGCCCATCACTTCTCTTCCAAGTTGCATCAAACCAGAATAATGACCTATGTGGGCATGTGAAAGAAAAATGCCCTCAATTTTCGTTTTATGTATTTCCTCCAAGATATAATATTGTTCAGCAAAATCTGGGGTAGCATCAATTAACCAACTCTTCTTCTTGTGCGGTACAACTATACCGAGTGAAGAAACTTTCTTATTATCTTTGCCTCCCCAAATATTTCTGCAACATTTCTTATTACAGCCTGCTTGAGGGTACCCACCATCTTGTGCAATTCCAAGGACAACAACATATGGTTGATTTTTTGCTACTATAAAACAAAAAAATAATACAAAAAAAGATGAGAATCTCATTTATAGCTTTATGTTTATCTTTTTTTGATGCATCCAAAAAAGAATTAACCAGAAAAATAAGAGGTGGGTTAATGCAAATAAAAAAGATCCATTATAAGAACCAAAAATAGGATAGAAGACAGTCTTGTAAAGATAGTAATATGAGCTGACAAGGTTTCCATCAAGTTCTAGTTTTATGGCTATTATAGTTTTTGTCCACAGGCCTGATAATAAAAAAAGAAAAATAGAGTTTGTACCAAATATTTCAAATGGTATAAAATATTTTTTATATCCTTTTATATCTATCAAGTAAGTTAAAAAAGAAAGGGACAATGCACCAAAACCACTGGTGAAAAGAACATAAGAGCTTGTCCAAAGAGGTTTGTTAATTGGTAAAATAAATCCCCATAAGTATCCTGAAAGAATTAATGTAAGTCCCAAAATACTCATTCGCTTTGCACAATCATTGAAATTTTTGGTTGTATGTAGCATACCTCCTAATAAGTACCCAATCAGAACCGTAGCAACAGCAGGTATAGTACTAAATAAACCCTCTGGATCAAAAGCTATCCCAAACCCTTTATAAAGGTGTTTCTCTCCAAATAAAAATAGATCAATTGCCCTTACAATATTTGTTTCAATGCTGTAAGAGGATTGTGGGTTAAAAAAGAATAATGCTGCCCAATAAAATAATAAAATAGAAGTGATAATCTTTAATATTATTTTAAAATCATATCGAATTATTAATATTGCACTTATGCCGTAAGCAATTGCAATTCGCTGTAAGACTCCAAAAAATCGAAATGATTCCCAATTCCAATCTTGTTTTATAAATGGGAATGCGTTAAGCAAAATACCAGCTAGAAAAATTGATAAAGATCGCCAAAAAACATAAAGGTGAAATTCTTTTGAAGGGTAATAATGCCATCTGACAAATGCAAACCTTGTTGAAGCGCCAACGATAAGCAGAAAAAATGGAAAGACCAGGTCTGTTAGGGTGCATCCATGCCATTTTGCATGTAAAAGAGGAGAATATACGGAGGCCCAGCTTCCTGGATTATTTACAATTATCATTAGCGAGATGGTTAGACCTCTAAATACATCAATTGAATATATGCGTCTGGGACTCGACATCTTAATTACCCAAGCTTTGATATTCCTCTATTCCAAACAAGGTATGAACCAATAGCAGCACAACCAAAACATAAAATCGAAGAACTGTAGTTTATAAAAATCAAATTTCCTATACCAAATGTAAAGCCATAAATCATCAAGGTACCAGATATCCATTGAATGAGAAATCCGTCAGCAACAGGTTGCATTGTATGTTGAAAGTTTTTTGTGATTGGTCCCCACCATCCACCAGGCTGAATTCTTCTGTAAAATTCTTCTAATTTTTCATCTGGTTCTGGATCTGTAATAAATGTCATTATTAACCAACTAATTATTGAAAGTGGCACAATGATTAAAAGTTTGTGATGAATCTGTAATGAAATACCAAAAAGAACTGGTGCATTTCCAAATAGGGTATAATTACTTCCAGAAGCTATGGTTTGATATGCAGCAAGAACTTCAAGAGTCGTAGTTGTGATAATTGATACTGATAAAGCAGTAATTTCGGTCCATGCATTAATCCTCCACCAAAACCATCTTAGTATTAAAACAAGACCTATTCCTGCTCCCATAGAAAAAATAAACTCCCAAGCTTTTGAAATGCTTTGCATTTTTAAAGATGTGAAAGCGGCAAGAATCATTAAAATTATGGTTAGAATTTTTCCAACTAGAACATAATGTCTCTCTGACGCTTCTGGTTTTAAAAATCGTTTATATATATCATTTATCAAATATGATGCACCCCAATTTAAATGAGTATCGATTGTTGACATAAAAGCAGCAAGAAAAGAAACTATTAAAATACCTTTCATCCCAGGACCTAATAAACTGTTCATTACTAGTGGATATCCTGCTTTAGTTCCAAGTTCTGAATAGGCTTCAGGAATAATAGGAAATAAAACGATAGACACAACTGATACAATTATCCAAGGCCAGACTCTTAGTGCATAATGAGCAAGATTAAACCATAATGTAGCTATGAGTGCATGTTTTTCATTCTTAGCAGATGACATTCTTTGAATAATATAACCACCTCCATCAGTACCATGGTGGGACCACCACATAATTGATATAAAGATTAAGAATTTAGAAAAAGGAGATTCCCAAAAACTCATTTCTACTATGCTTTGATCTGGGATGGGAGGGATGAATCTTATAGTGTTCTCATGAGCTATTCCAGTATTTACAAGATTAGATAGCTTTTCTAGTAATGATTCCATACCACCAACATAATTGAGAGCTATAATTGCAAGTGATATTGAGCCAAACATAGCAATGACAAATTGGACTAGATCAGTAATGACAACTCCCCAAAACCCAGAAAGAATTGCATAAACTAGAGCGATTACAACACAGAGCCAAACTGCAGTCCATTTATCCATATTTAACATAACAGATACAACAGAGGCCATTGCATTAATTACCCATCCCATAACTATAAAATTATATAAAATTGCAAAATAACTAGCTTTAAAAGCTCTTAAAAAAGCAGCAGGTTTACCACTGTAACGTATCTCAAGTAATTCATTATCAGTTAATACTTCAGCTCTCCTCCATAATCTTGAAAAAAGAAATATTCCAAGCAAAGATCCTAATAAACCATTCCACCAAAACCAGTTTTCCCAAATACCGGGGCCTCTTACAAATTCTGTTATCGCTAAAGGTGTATCTGCTGCAAAAGTAGTTGCTACCATTGAAGTACCAACAATCCACCAAGGAAGAGATCTTCCTGATAAAAAATATTCTTCAGTATTTTTACCCGCTCTTTTGGAAAAATATATTCCAACACCTAATGAAAAAATTATATAGGTGATAATGATAGTCCAGTCTATCCAATGTAAAGAAATTGATTCAGTCATATATTTTTTTTACCTCAGTTGATGAAAAATAATGCAATAGTATTTCATTTGCGCTTTTACCCTCAAGAGCCATCTTCAGAGCACCCATTTGACATAAACCTACTCCATGACCCCATCCAGCACCATCTAATATAAAATTAGAAGGAGCAACATGGTCGTAGTTTTCTGTTTTTATAATAAATGCAGAACTATATAAAAACCTTGGATGTAAGACTCTTCGTATTTCATATTCACTCTTTAATATTAATTCAACATTTTTTGATCCATCACTCCCAATAACTTTCAATTCTAATATTCTACCAGAAACTCCTCTTTTGACAGGTAGTAGATTATTAATTTTGGTGAAGAAAAATCTTGTTTTTTCATTAATATTTTTTGTTAACTCACTTTGTGAAATTTTTAGATTCCATCTGAAGTATTTTCCCGACTCATCTACATTTCCTAGATATTTTTTCAATTCCCCGTCGTTAAATATTGAATCATTACAATTAGATTCACTATGTGATTTGATCCAACTTTTAATACTATCCTCTTTCATTAAGTTAATGTTTTCTTTTGAAGAATTGTCAATTATTCCTTTCAAATAAGTTTTAGGATTATCACCCCAAACATTTTCATTATTTTCAGAATGGCCACCGCAGCATTTAGAATATCGAGTGTCACAGATAAAATTATTATAAGATAGAACTTTTCCAGATGTATTTTTTGATGCAATTAGGGCAGATTCTGTTACTTGGTTAAATCCTTGATATCGTTGACAACAATCATCATTACACACATTCAATCCATATTCCTGATGTTTTTTTTCAGCTGCAGCAAAGAGCCATGATCGGGCAGCAATTGTTTGCGATTCTAAAAGAGAAAGTGGGCAATCCCCACTCATTTCTGATGTAGCAACACACATTAGGTACATTTCTGCTAAAATATAATTAACTAAAAGTATTGATTTTTTTTTTATTTTTATTTCAAGGTCACCTTTTACCTTTATTGATATTCTTTTTTCCCAGTGGAATCCTCTACCAGCGCTTACACTATTAATATTAAAATAATGATCATTTAACTCATTTTTAGGTCTTTTGAACCTATAAGAGCTATAAATTTCATCATTAATTAATAATTGATCATTTTTAATTAATATTTCATAGTTCTGATTTAATTGGGAATCTAAAATCCTTAACTTCTTTTGATTATCCTCTGGAAGAATAATTCCAACAGCTATAATTGGCTCTTTATTATCGGTAACTAAATTCATTTCTAATATTTAATCATTTTATATATTGCCCCAAGTGCAGCTGTTCTACGGTCGGTAGAAAATTTCAAAGGTACTTTTGAAGACTGATAAAACATTTCTTGTATTTCTTTTTTTAGTTCGCTGAGGAAAAGGCCAAGTCGCTGTCCTATCACTACTATCTCTGGTTCTAAGCCATTTAACCTGAAAAAGTCTGTACGACTCTCAATTAGAGATGATAATGCTTTTGATGCGCTTTTTAAGATAGTAAGGGATTCTTTCGATTCAAGAAACTGATCAAGGTTTTTTATATTTTTATTAAACTTTGTATTTAAAGACCTAATCATTCCTCCAGGAGAAATTTGAGACTCAATTGTAGAATCATTAAAGTCTATCTCCCAGGAACGTTTTAGGTCTATATTATCATTAAAGTTAAGAATTTTTCCATTCATTATAATTCCATCTGCGATTCCCGTTCCACCTCCAATATAAATTGCATTTTTAACATTTATCATGCAACCAATTGAAGATTTCCATTCACCTATTGTACAACAATCAGAGTCGTTAAAAATATGTTGATCAAGATTTAATTGTTTTTTTAAAAAAGGAATTCTTGGACCATTTTTCATGACGCAAACCCCTTCATTTGATTTAAGTCCTGGAAAACAGATACTTGAATTATTTTGATCTGTCAAAGCTAAAAGTTTTTTAATCTCCTCAACAATTATTTTTCCTTGAGATTCTTCTTCGCATGTTAGAACTATACCATTCTTTGAGAATTGTTTTAGTTGAGTTTCTATTTCAACTGGTTTAAAATTTTTAATCCAATTTTTATTGTTGGAGTACAACCTCTCAATTGCATTCCCAAGAGGGATTACTAGGTCAAGATCAAAATTAAAAGATGCTTTTTGGGATAAAATCTTTGATGCCCCACAATCTAAACCAACAAAATGATTTTTAGACATTGAAGTTGTTTCTTCTTTTTAAAATATCAATCCTTTCAATTGACTCATGAATCCTTTCAACTTTTATTTCTTTATTATCGATTAGTTCCAAAATTGCTTCTATTGACTTGGGAATATACTCCTTATCATAAATCAGATTGTTTCCAAGACAGAAAAGATCAACTCCTGCGTTAAGCATGAGCTTGTATATTTCTTTTAAACTATAATGATCTGAGATTGCTCTCATGCTTGGATCATCACAAATAACAACACCATCAAAACCAAGATCTTTTCTCAACATTCCTTTTATTATTTTTTTCGAAAGCGAAGCTGGGAAAATAGGGTCAAGTTTTTTATCGATAGCATGAGAGACCATCACAATATCTAATTCTTGTGATTTAATTAATTCATTGAAAGGTTGAAGGTCTTTAACAGACCAAGTTTTTGTTAAATCAGTATAACCTTCATGAGTATCAGTAATCCCAGACCCCAATCCTGGGAAATGCTTTCCTGAAGTCAAAATACCTTTTTCTCTGTGAGATTTAATAAAGATTTCAGCATGTTTAATAAGTTTTTCTGGATCATCAGTGAATGACCGATTTGAATCTGAGATGACCGAGCCTTCTCCATAGTCTAAATCAATAACTGGAGCAAAATTTAAATTAATACCAGCCTTTGAAAGGTCAGAAGCAATGTTATCCGAAAACTGTTTTGTCATTAGCTCATTATCTAATATTCCAATCTGCCTCCATGGTGGAGTGTTTGTAAAACCATATAATGATTTCAGTCTATGGACTTCCCCTCCCTCTTGATCTACTGAAATAAGTAACGTTTTTTCTGTAAAGCTTTGCAGTTTTTTGGTTAAGTCTTTAAGTTGTTTAGGAGACGTTATATTTCTTGAGCCTGGACCTCCAATTTCAAGATCTTCATCATAAAGTATTACCCCACCAATGTTAAAATCTTTAATATATTTAACAATGTCTGAATTCTTGTTTATTGAGTTTCCACGAAAACCAGCAATAATAAGCTGACCAATTTCTTTCTTTATTGTGTTTGTCATATGTAAAAGATAATTTGAATAAATTTAATCACGAATGAAAAGATCTTTATTAAATGTAAAAAAAATAATACAATCATTGATTTTCATGTTTTTAGTCAATAGTTGCTCAGTGATTCCTCATTTTTCAAAAACTTTGGAAAAATATGACAAAACAGAGACAGGTTTAGATGTGCTCTATAAGTCAAATTTTGATATTCTAAAAGGCAAACGGATAGGATTGATTACAAATCAAACTGGTTTAAATAAGGAACTTATCCAAAACATTGATCTGTTTCTTAACTCTAATGATATTGATGTTAAAGCGATCTTTAGTCCAGAGCATGGATTTAAGGGAACAGAAGTAGCAGGCAAAAAATTAGAAGATAAAAAAGACGAAAGTTCAGGTTTAGTTTTTTATTCTTTATATGGAAAAACAAAAAAGCCAACTACTAAAATGTTACGAAACATAGATGTTTTAGTATTTGACATTCAAGATATTGGCATTCGCTCTTATACTTATATTTCTACAATGGGATTAGCAATGCGCGCAGCAGCAGAGAACAATGTAAAGTTTGTAGTTTTAGATAGACCCAATCCATTAGGAGGACTACGAGTTGAAGGCAATATTCTTGATGTTGCAACAAAATCTTTTATTGGGATGTATCCTATACCATATGTATATGGATTAACATGCGGTGAGTTGGCACTTTTTATAAATAACGAAATATTTAAAGAAAATGAAAAATGTATTCTTGAAGTTGTAAAAATGAATCATTGGAGTAGAGATAAACTGTTTAATAATACTTATTTAAGCTGGATTCCTACTTCGCCTCATGTTCCCAATCAAGAAACTCCATTTTATATGGTCTCAACTGGTGCACTTGGTGAGCTAGGAGTATTCTCTGTTGGCGTTGGATATACTAATCCATTTCAAGTAATTGCTGCTCCTTGGATTGATGCTAAACTAATGTCTGAAAAAATGAATAATTTAGAAATTAGAGGAGTGACTTTTAGGCCTATTAACTTCACCCCCTATTATGCAATTTATAAGGATACTTTGATTGGTGGAGTTCAAATTCATTTTTCTGAAATAGATCAAGTTAATTTATTTTTATTACAACTTTCTTTTTTACAGGAACATAACAAATTATATCCTGATAAAAACCCTTATAAACTTAGTTCGCCTCAATCATTAACTATGTATGACAAAGCGATGGGTAGTTTTTCTTTTAAAAAAACTCTTCTATCATCAGATGGTTACACAAGACTGAAAGAAGATATTGATAAAGATGTTGCGGAGTTTATAAAGATATCAAAAAAATATTATTTATATGAATAAAATATTTTTTATTTCAATACTTTTTTACCTTGGATGTCAAGCGCATTTAAATAATGATCAATGGATAAATTCACTTCCAAAGCCATGGAATTTAGTAAATGAAGAGTTTGAGGTTTATTTACCTCAGTTTCAGTCTAGATTTCCTAATTATTATGATAGAATAAAAGCTTTAAATAAGTGGCGCATTAATACACCATATGGTTTGTTTTGTCTCGGAGAAGAGGGTGGGGTTGACAAAGATCCTTTTATAAGAAATGATTCATCAGATTGCACGGTACATGTATTAACTACGATGGCTTTTGCTGAAAGTTATAGCTATGCAGAAGCGAAAAAAATGATCAAAAAAATTCATTATAAACCAGATGAAAAAGGTTTTAGAAATCCTAGTTTTAATTCAAGGTGGCATTTCACCTCTGACAGAATATTAAATAACCCCAAAACAATTGATATTACTTCAAAAGTAGCTAATGCAGAGAGTTTAGAGACACTGAATATCGAACTGAATAAAAATGAAAATGGTAATGAGTTTCTAGATTTAGATTGGACTTCAGAGGAATTAATTCAATTTATTCCAAGTGAAAAAATAAACAAAAGATTGCTAGAGAAGCTTCCTAAATCTTGCGGAGTTGCATTTGTAAAAAGAGATTATTTTAAATTAGGTATAGTCATTGCTCATGAAGGGTTTTTGATTGATAATTCAAGCTTTTTTCATGCTTCATCAGAAGCGGGTAAAACAGTTGAGGTAGACTTTTTAAGTTACATACAGATAAATGGAAAATTCAGATTTGATGGTGTTATGTTTTATAGTCTGGAAGAAGATTAGAATATCTTCTAAATAATTCTTTTTGCGAACATAAAGGATTCAGTTCTATGCTTATTGAAAATAGTTGAATTTTTATCCATTGAATGAATTTCAACTTTTCCTCCCTGATGGATAA
>Ga0206682_10004056_pt1 | contig 12140 bp, 15 predicted proteins | sample M240m12015metaG_FD_155444 | JGI IMG/M metagenome (GOLD analysis project Ga0206682, IMG submission 155444) | Ammonia-oxidizing marine archaeal communities from Monterey Bay, California, United States - M2 40m 12015 | ecosystem: Environmental > Aquatic > Marine > Intertidal zone | place: USA... | reverse complement strand
ACATATAATATTTTTTTCAGTACCAGTTCCATCCTGAGCTGTATTCGCAACTAATCCAACTGATCCTATTTTATTTGTTCCAGTTGGTAAAGCTTCTGAAATATCAACTTCTAGATTTCCTATTGTAGAACAACTTACTACCCGTGCATGTGTACCATCAGAAGCAAATAATGCTGTTCTGGCAAATGTAGTGCCAATGGCAGCTGTTGAACTTATTACACCCTCATTGGTATTAGTTTTTATTCTTCCACTATTATCCAACTGAATACCTCTTAAATTATCATCTCCATCTATTCCATAAATTAATACTTGTTGTGCTCCTGTAGCCGCGTCTATTGTTTCATTCGCACCTTTACTGATTTTACCACTCATAGCGCTTTGTGTACTCTCAAGATTAAATCCAGTAATAGCTGGTGTAGCACCACTCTGAATAGCAACTTTAAGATTTCCACTATCGAGGGCGGCAGGCAATCCACCACCTTGTAATGTTGCAGTGGAAAACCCCGTAATAGCTGGTGTAGCCCCTTCTTCAATACTAACTTTCAAGTTTCCTGAACCACTTAATGTCAAAGGTAGTTTAGCACTCATAGCGGTTTGTGTGCTTTCAAGATTAAATCCCGTAATATTACCTGCTGTGATATTAGCATCAACTTCTAATTTACCAGCACTAGAACATTTTACTACCATCGCAGTACTTCCATCAGAAGCAAAAATTGCTTGTCTTGTAAAATTACTTGTGTATGCTGGTGTATCGTTAATTGGACCTGTTGAAGCAGAATTCGATATTTTAAGTCTACCTGAACCATCAAGTTCTAACATGCGCACACCACCACCACCATTTTTTAGTCCGTATACAGCAACTTGTTTTGATTCGGTTAATTCTGATTGGTTACCACTTGTAAAATCAGTTGCTACATTTAAAACACCATCACCATCTACACTTAATGGAACACCTTCTGGAGCGGCAGTATCACTATTATCAACACCTATCATTACACTTCTTTGATGGGAAACATTACCAGCAATTTTCCCAACAATACTTGTAGCAGTAGAAGGAGTAATACCGGTATCTACACCTATTTGAATAGAATCATTAATATCATCTATAGCATCATAATCATTCGTAGAAAGAGTTGTAGTTACAGCTCCAGATACAACATCAACTTGTAAATTACCACCTGTGTCTGTTTTTAAAGCACGTAAAGTAGTAGGCGCGGCAGAATCTTGACCATATATTACTGTTTGCTGAGCTCCAGATAGTGTCACGTCTGCACCATTAGTAATTTTATCATCTAAAGAAGTAGTATCTCCTGCTATAGTATCAAGAACAGCGTTATCAACCGCAGAAAGATTAGCTGTAACAGTTCCATTAACAGTCACATCTGTTGCTGTATTTACTTGTAAATTACCACTTGTATCTGTTTTTAAAGCACGTAAAGTAGTAGGGGTGACAGAATCTTGACCGTATATTACTGTTTGCTGAGCTTCAGTTAGTGTCACATCCGCACCATTAGTAATTTTATCATCTAAAGAAGTAGTATCTCCTGCTATAGTATCAAGAACAGTATTGTCTGTTGTTCCAAGTTCTACAGTTCCTGCAATTTGTAAAATCCCAGTACCATCTACCTTTAAAGGTACACCTGTATTATTATCCGGGAAATGTCCAACCATTACAGTTCTATCTATTAATGTATTAATAGCAGTTACAGCACTAGTATTAGATTGTGGATCAGATTTTGTAATAAGTTTACCATCTGTATCTACTTTAATAGGTGTTCCTTCATTATTAGAATCAACACCTACAACAACCGTTTTTGTATGAGCAACATTCGGTGATATACTTGTAGAAACAGCGTTTGTTCCTGCGCTAATATTACCAACTGAAACAGCGGTAGTAATCGCATTTATAGCATCATAATCAGTCGTAGAAAGTGTAGCAGTAACACTCCCAGTTACACCAACCTGTAATTTTCCAGAAGTATCGCATTCTACAATACGTGCATTTGTGCCATCAGAAGCAAATATAGCATTTCTTGTAAAATTTTCTGATGCTACAACTGGAGTAACGTTAAGGGCGCCTGTTAAAGAAGAATCTGTAACCGTCAAAGGTATATCCTCCCCATTAACATCAGTTCCATTAATCATTTTTAAATTACCCTGAAGTGTCGTATTAACCGTTGCAAGACCTGTTTCTACTCCTGTATTATCTACTGTTAAAGAACCAGTATTTAGTGTTAGATTACCAACATCGCATAGTAATTTTCCATCGGCACTCATTTGTAAACATTTCACAGTATGATCTGAAATATCATAGGCCAATCCTAGACTAGTAAAATGAGCTTCTGAAATATCAGTACCTGGATTCAGAGTTACACTAGGTGTTTTTACAGCAGATAATAGTGCTGCCGTAGATGAACTCCCTAATGAAGAGGTTTCTTCAGTTTGTAAAATATACCCATTTTCATTTATTAATCGAGGCATAATATAATATTAAAATATAAAATTATTCAAACAAATATTTAGAAAATGATAAATTCTCGTATAATCTTCGTGTAAGATATGGGAAAGTATCAGAAAAATCACCATATGGTATATATTTATAGACCGAACTGGTTTTTGATATATCAGTTGTTTTATTATCAGACATACCCATTAACTGTGCAAATTCTATATTTTTAGACATTAAACTAAGTCCAATATCAATACTTTTATTATTATGTGTAGCGCATATCATTTTATCACCTGGATAACAGTTATTAAAATTATGGAAAGACCGAATAGCTCTATTGTAATACATGTCAGTATCTTCTTTACTATTATGTATCCACGAATTATTTTTTTCAGTATCATAATAAGCACCTCTTACTATTTTAAATCCGATTTTATAATTCCTTTCCTTTTCTAAATCATGTTTATATATATGCCAATAATCTTTACGGTACAATTGATAAGTTTTATAAATATTTATTTTATCTCTATTAAATTCTGATAAAAGTATATCTGAAATTTCATTAATCTGATCCTGTATCGAATAATATTCAGCATCTATAACTATTTTATTGTTATTTTCAATACCTATTCCACATAATTCTCTAGATTGTTCAATAGTTTCATTAAAGTTATTATAAACATCTAGTGAACTTAATTTTAACGCAATAGTATTATTTTGTAATTTAGTTAAAATCCTTTTATTTTCTGAAAAATTTTGTAATTTATCTTTGGGATTTTCGTTAATATATGATATAATAGTTTTTATATTTTGGTTTCTAAAATTAGCAATATAGTTATCTAATTGTCGTGTGTTACAAGTAAATCTATTTAATAGTGGAATCCTCATTAAAATAATAATATAAAATTCTATAAATTATTTTATTTTATTAACTGCATTTTGTAGAACCTGTTCAAGTGGGGTTTGTGGTTTCCAACTATCCCAGTTATCATAGTAATTATACAATTTAACTACAAAGTTCTTATCTTCTTCATTATCTATTTCATCAATTTCAATACGTTTAAAATCATCTATTTCAGAATCATCCACAATAATATCTTCCATATCAGAATCGTCTTCATCATCATATTCTTCCTCATTTAATTTTTCAATCTCATTTAGTTCCTGAAGATTATTAGGTCTGTTAAAAAACTCAAAAACCTCATAAATCAATCCATATTTTACATCAGCTTCCGTAACACCATTACGGTTACATAGTTCAACAAATCTTGCTGAATTTTTTAGAGCATTTGAAGTAAAAAGTTCCAACATATTTAGCATATCATTTGTATTATTATTATTAACTACAGGTGATCTACCAGTTTTCATAAAAGAAAAATCCATTTACATAGATATATAATTATAGTCTTAAATAAAATATTATTTTAAATAACTATAAAGGTAAGATAAACACATTAAAAATGTAGCAGTTGAAGCATAGTACACATAAAAAATTGGTTTACCAGAATAAAATTTAATGGAGCGGCCAATATAGTATCTAATTGCTTCGTTCCACGAAAGTGCAGTTAGAAAACTAAACATTAAAATAACACCTAGTTGGATTAATTTAACATTATTAGATTTTGGTGGTTCTTCTACCGGTTCTACAACTGTCTTAGGAGGAGGTTTATTATAAAGAGAATCTAATCTATTCATACTAGGAAGTTGCTGAATATTTCTATTATCCATATTCATATTATTATTAACTGGAGGAGGTGGAGTATTGTTAACCGGTGGTGGCTGGTTGTTAACAGCCGGCGGCTGATTATTAGCGGCAGTATTAAGTTGTGGAGCATTAACCTGAGGGGCATTATTTTGTTCCTGGACACTGAATGTATCGAAATTTATTTCACTATAATTCATTATATTATATATTAAGATTTAAAATGTATCTAGTGTAAATAAAATTGATTCGTTAGAACATTAAATCTATTTATTAAACAACTTCATCATGACGACAGTAAATCTATACAAGAAAACACACACAATTAACGCAGGTAGTCCACCACCTGGGAGCCCATACGGTTCGGAGCTTAGAGGTGGTTCATATAAGTTAGACCTAAAATTTAGTCCTGGTATTTCTGAACTAGAAGAACCAGATGTAGAAAAACGCCTACAAAGTTATAAAACTACAAAAAATAGTGATAATGACTATAAGTTCTCTAACCACGCTTATGGTAATACAGGTGGTGTCTTTGTAAAACCAGGACCGATCTGTCTTCATATCAATAATATTAAAGTAATTCCAGATTTATTTTGGGAGGAAACCCAATACACTATTTATGAATATGCGGTACGTTTAATGGTCTATATTGATGGAAAAAAAATAGATGAAAAATTTATGGATCACGAAAATAGCTGTAGTTTGCCTACAGAGTTAAAAGTAGGAGGAAGTTGTTTTATGGATGGAAATAAGAATAATATTTGGCCTTGGGAAATTGTAGATAAAACCGGGGAAATCTTTCTTGCAACAGAACTCGTTTATAAGAAATATGCGAAGCGGTTACTACAATCACAAAAGTGTAAAGAACAGGAATGGAAAGATGTTCCCAATAGCAATTATACTTTTCAAATACCATATCAGGTTATTTAATTTAGTTTTACCAGTTACTGGATGGCATCAATGAGATGCATTTTAATTAAATCTTTACTACTAATTTTTCTAAAAAAAACCTTTTCATTTATGTTAACTACAAAAAATTTTTTATTATATTTTACTAGAATCGTATCATCTGTTTTAAATTTTATAAATAATCCTCTCATATGTATTTTTAAATTATAAAACTTATTATAGTCAACATAACAAATCCAACAAGTAGGTGTGTCTTTTGTGAGTTCGATGTATTCGAAATTATTTTGTATAAAATTTGTCACATCTTCTTTATTTTTTTTATTAATATCATATTTTAAAAAATCAGAATAAATAATATCTATTACTTTAGTATTCGTTTCCAGCACCTGATCAAGACCTTTTGTATTTTCTTTAAAAGAAATTTCATTTAAAATTTTTTCTATTTCTTCATCAGTATCCATGTATATATTTAAACAAATATTTATAAGTAAATATATATGGAACCTCTAATTATTGAAATGTTTAATGAACTAGGTTATATTATTAAAACAGAACAGGATTTATTTTCCCTGAGTATACCAGTAGAGAAATTGAAAGATACAGAACTAATTAAAAAGTTGTATTCAATTATACCAAAAGTAAAATCAAAATACAAATCAACCTCACTAACATGTTTACATAAAAATGGAGTTAGTAAACAAAAATTTCCGGCTATAAATTTTATCAGACAAATTCTAAAATGCAACGATTATCAATTTAACGGATACTATGTTTGTAACGGATACAATAAAACAAATGGTGCTAAAATACTAAGTCGTTTTTATAATATTAAACGCTTTGAACTACAAAATGAAGATTAGGTTTCATTTTTAAATTTTTCAAATAATATATTTTTTATTTTATTTTCTTTTCTAAATAAAGCTAAATCTTTAACAAATACTCCTGTTTCATCATCTACTCTAATAGACCAAATATAGAGTAGTTGTGTATCCTTAAGAATAAAAATGTTAGGTTCTATGAATTTTATAATAAATCCCGTATTATAAATTTTATTATCTAAATTATATGATATTAGTGTGTTAGTTTTTAACCGAACAAAATCTTCTGGAAAGATTTTATAATACATTTTAAAATTATTTAGATTACCATTTTTAAATTCTGGTTCTTTTTCTATATAATTGTTATATATAACGTTATCTATAATAATTTGCTTATCCATAAAATAATAAAGGTTTTTTTCTTTAATTATATTAAAGAAATAGATTCTATCAGTAATATGGATGATTTAAATAAAGAAGAATTTAGCAATAATGTAAAACAATATCTTGGCCTTGAAGAAGAAATCTCTAAATTAAGTGTAGCAATTAGAGAAAGAAAGAAAAAACTAAAGGCATTGTCTGAGATGTTAATAAAAAATATGGAAAAAAATGATATCCAACATGTTAATATTAAAAATGGTGCTCTGGTTTATAAAAATACACCTGCATTTAAGGGTATTAATAAAAAGACATTACTAAATGGTCTAAGTATATATTTTAAAAAGGATGAACAAAAAGTATCAGAAGCACATAAAGCAATTTATGACAACAGAGAAAAATATAATAAAGTTTCATTAAAATTAAAAAAATTCTAGGTATGTTTCTTACAAAAAAATGCTTCTTTGATCTGTTTATTATTACATTGTTTTCCTTTATTAATTCCTGTTTTTAAAATAGAAAAACATTTGGTTGGATTCATATATAATTTTAATTTTTCTACATCTCTATTTTGACTCGCTTTAATAAAGTCAGGATATTCTTTATGTATCCATTTAACAGGTATAGTATTGGGTTCTAATTCCAAAAATCCTCCATTTTGCCTACAATAAGGACATTTCTTTTGTGGGACATTCGAAGTTGCGTTTTGAGTATCTACAATATATGAAGTATAAATACACTTAGTATGAAATTTATGCCCACATAACAAGGTAGAAACATTTTCATTTAGTTCTTCGCAACATATTGGGCATATTTCTTTATTTAATTCATTAGACATATTTATTTAGTAAATAAATAAATTTAAATACTTTTACACAATTACTATATATGGTACAGGTTCAATATAAACCGTACAAATTTTTAGTAAAGAATATTGTTCTAAAAAAGGGAATTTTTATAAATAATATTGAATACTATGCAATAAAATATAAAACTAATAATGACTATAATAATTGGGTAGTACAGACACCATTACTATTTATACCATTTGATATGACTCGGTATGAAGGTAATAATAATTATTTAGACCTATCTTTTCTATCTCATGAATATGATACAGATATTAGCACCTTTTTAAAATTTGTTATAAAAGTAAATAAAATTTTTAAGAATAATAAGAAGTTTAAAAGATATAAATTTAAAAATAGTTTAAAAGAAGATAATACCTCATTTTTTCCAGAAAGGTTAAGAGTAAATTATAATAAGAATAATAATGTTTTGATTTTTAATGAAGAAAATAAAAAAATAGATATAACAGAATTAAAATCTAAAATTTATGGTAAATTTTTGATACAAATATCTAATATTTGGATTAATAAAACAAAAAAGGAATATGGAATTATATGGAATATATCACAGATGAAACTTTCAACTAATCTTATTTATTCTCCTAATGAATTTGCTTTCATAGAAGATGAAGATGAGCCAGAAAAGAAAGAAGATATATCTGCCGAGAATCCTAAATATAAACATTATTTTTTTATGAAAAAAATAGGATTAGATATTAATACTATAAAACATAAACTAACAAAAGACAACTTAGATCCTGGAATTGCAGACATAATATTTGAAACTAAAAAACCCAAAACAGAAACAATATATAACACAATAAAAAAACCAGATATAGTTAGGCCGAATTTTCTTAGTATGATAGGTGGTGATATAAAACTTAAAAAAATTAAAATAGTAAAAAAAAAATATCAATCACCTAAAAATAATCTTATTCCATCACAAGAAGACATACAAAGTGCTTTAAGTAATCTGCGTAAAACATAATAGTATTTATAATAAAATATATTATGTAATATAATATACTATGGACGATAAAGAATGTGCTATTTGTCTTGAAACATTTACAGAACATAGTTTGCTATACCCACAAGAAAAAAAAGGTTGTTTTAATTTTAAAAGGAAAGAACCACCAAAAATAGTTGTTCTTCCTTGTGGTCATAGATTTCATTATGAATGTATAGCAGAGGTTAAAAATAGAAAGTGTCCGTTGTGTAGACAGTATATTAGTTATCCTAATTTATGTAATGGTAATCATATAAATGGTTCATTCTATTTACCATTTTATAAAAAAGATGGAACATGTAGATTTTGTAAAAAATTTTCATTTAAATCAGCACTACTTCAATCAATCGAACAATAGATACACTTCGTAAAATTATTTTTGTGGTTCTATTTCCTGTAATTTATAGGTTGCCATAGAACCTAAAAGCATACCAGACATACTTATAACGGTTCCAGTTTTTAACCCTAATAAAAATCCAAATGGTGACATAAAAACACAACCAATCAGACCACCTATAATCACACCCTTGTATGAAATATTATAGTTATTTGCACATATTAAATCATTTAGTCCATCATTGGTATTATATTCTATTTTATATATATTTGTTTCTATATTATCTATTTTTTCATTCTGATATTCTATATATTCTAATAAGTTTTTCTGGGCACTGTTTATATTATCAATATCATCTTGATAATATTTTTCAAGATTATCATTCTCATTAATACTATTATCTAATAATAGTTTTGTCATATATATTATTGTTCTTTTAAAATTTTAAATTGTGAATCATTTTCAATAACAAGGATCTGTACCTTTCTATTCGTATTCTTATCCATACCAAATGCCTTGGACATACCAACATCTACCCTCCATAATTTATTTTTACAAGCTGAATTCAATCCTTTATTATACATAAATTGTGGTGAATGACCAACAACCATACCTTTTATTTCATTTTTAGCATCTCTTTTATTTTTAAGGTTTAAAATATTAAGAGTATTATTAAAATTTTGTTCTGATAAAGAATTCCATTCATCTATATCACTAAATGTTCTAGACCAAAATGGTGAATAAGAATCGTTATCATTATGATATAGTTTATTAACATGTTCCATTAATAGTGTAGACTTATTTCCCATTAACCACTTATGTATAATACCATTTATTTGATCTAAAGTATAGTCATTCGCTACGTCAGGTGTCATACCACCATGAACAAACACCCAACTACCAACCTGTAATATAGAATATCTAGATTGAGCTAATTTTTTAGAAAGACTACCGCCAGGTGAGAAGACACGTTTACGGGTGTCGTACCCATATGGGTATGGACTATTCGATTCCTTTTCTTTAAAAAAAACCCCAAATTCTCTGAATTCTTTGGGACTAACATATCTAAAATCCCCATCAACATTCATTAATTCATGATTGCCCAGTATACTAAATAATGCACCTCCCTGTTTTATTGCTTGTTCATGAAGTTTTTCAAAAAGAAAAATAATTTTTAGATCAGACCCTTCATCTTGATTTAACTGATTATCATTTTCCTGACATAGATCATTTACAAGTTTACTCGGTCTTACTCTATCTATCTGGTCTCCTAACTGGACTACAATAGTAGAACCACCCGTCCATTTGATATTAGTTATATTTGTTATATTATTAGGTGTGTTCAAACTAATAACATTGGCCAATTTTAATGATTTTATAGCAACAGAAAGGTCACCGTGTATATCCCCTATGGCTACCAGTTTTTTTGTCTTAGGGAAAATACATTTTTTAATATTAACTTTACTTTTACTAATATTTATTGTTTCCGGTTGAGTTTCTGGTTTAGTAGATACATTTTTTCCATTACTTGCTAGATATTTTATTAGAACATTTTTTAAGTCATCATTTTTTATATATTTGCCTTTAGGTAATTCTATATTTAATTCCTTTATAGCTGTTAATAATTTTTCTCTATATGTTTTTGTCATAATTTATTATACTATTATAAATATATTATCAGAATCTATCGCAATATATTACTCTGTAACATACGGTCATGAATTTTACTATAATTAGAAAAATGCCTTTCATCCTTCCTCTTTAGATTTATCTGTCTATCTTCATCTTGTTTCTTTTTATTTTGATTATAAACTTCTAATTCTTCTAATTCAGTTTGAGATAATTTCACTATATTTTCTCGTTTATGTTTAAGTTCATCTACTGAATTATAGTTTTCTAATCTTGTATTAATTCCCCCTATTCTTTGTGTTGTATGTGCCTCTTTAAAATCACTATAGGTATTCGTAGTATAATTTTGTTTTGTTGAACCTAATTCTTGTGGCTGTATAGAACTAGACGAAAATAAACCTTCTGGTATTTTATATATAACTATATCCTTGGGATGTTCTATTTCTTGTTCAAAAGTTGTATTAAATGAATTCGAATTAAAATTACCTGAAAGTTTATTATTTTTTTTTATATCTTTATCACTTAATGAATTACTCTCTATCCATTTAGTGTAACCATCATCATCTTCTTCTATTCTATTTTCTTCAAAAATTTTATTAAATAATTTAGGTTCAAATCGATTTAATTTAGTATTCTGTTTATTATCACTCGTTTGTTTAGTAATATAATCTTGCGAAGCCATTTTTAATTCATTAAATTGTTTGTCTTCTTCCTTTAATTTTAGATCTTCCATTAAAGCGTTGTAAAATCTGGTAATCAGCTGAAATTTATCATTGTTACCATTCGGTCTATCTGGGTGATATCTCATTGCAAGTTTTTTATATGATAATTTCAATTCTTGTTCAGTATATTTAGAATTATGTAAATTAAATATACTTAACATTTCCTTTACTGTATACTCTCTTGGTTTTGGTACAACCTTTTCTTCCATTGGAACTATATTTTCTAAAAATGTATTTACTAATTTAAAAGAATCATTATTTATTTTATCTTTTAATTTATAGTGAGTATTCTTTATAGAATTAATAAATCCCAATTCTATATTTGTTAACCTCTCTTTTTTAACATGATTAAACACTATTTTTAATTCTTCTTTATTTAGTTTATAAAGTTTTTTTATGACTGATATTTCATTATCATCTATAGATATTAAATTACCCATTTAATATAGGCTATTATTATAATAAAAAAAAAATAACATACAAAATAATTAATAAGTGACACTATGACCACCATTTTCATCAGATGACAAATTATCTTCAGAAACAAGACTTGTATATTCTTCAATCTCCTTTTTATTTTTTTCCTCTTTGGACAACTTTTCTGTTTCCTTAATAAAAACATTAATTTTATTATATAGTTCACCAACTGCTTGTAGTTCATTAACCTCAAATGCACTACGATTATTACAAACCGTAATAAGATTTAGAACAGACTTCAAATCTTCAATATTAATTTGAGACATTATATTTTTTTATCCTTTTTCTCTTTAAACAAAAATAATATCTTTATATATAATATTATGAAATTGTCTAAAATGTCTAAAGGTGTTCTTAAGTATGGTTTAATATCGGCTGTATGTGTTCTTGTTTTAAAACTTATTATGGATTATTTTAATGATAGAAATAATAATAACGTCCAGGCTAAATTGGATAATGTTAATGCCAAAATTAATAAACTCAAATCTGAAAGAGCTAAAAACTCCGAATCTTCTAAACTCAATAAGATCCAGAAAGACCTTAATAAAGCTGAATTAGAAAGAAACCACTATTTACGTATTCTTCATGTTAAAAATAATGAATACAGAAATAACCGTTACAATAAATTAGAAAACAGACTCGCTGCAAGAATTAGAAATAATGACAGAAAGAGACTTAATGCCCTATCCAATAAAATTAATAACCTAATGGAGGATGACACTACTACACAACCCCCTGCCACGGATGCCCCAGTTGCTAATAACGCCCCTGTCACGGATGCCCCAGTTGCTAATAACGCCCCTGTCACGGATGCCCCAGTTGCTAATAACTCCCCTGTCACGGATGCCCCTACACCAACAGAACC
>Ga0206682_10004055_pt1 | contig 12143 bp, 10 predicted proteins | sample M240m12015metaG_FD_155444 | JGI IMG/M metagenome (GOLD analysis project Ga0206682, IMG submission 155444) | Ammonia-oxidizing marine archaeal communities from Monterey Bay, California, United States - M2 40m 12015 | ecosystem: Environmental > Aquatic > Marine > Intertidal zone | place: USA... | reverse complement strand
TAACTTAATATACATTAAAAAATTCAGTTATGAATGTTTTTTAATTTTTTCTTTTGATTATTTTTTAAGAATCATAAAATATTGATAATTAGTTATCTATTCAACAATCCAGAATGTACTCTTCTCATTAAAATCATAAAGTGGGCCACTATTGGGACACCATTTTATCAAACAAAATCTAATTAAAGTAAACATTAATTTTAAAATATAAATTTTCGTAACTTTTTATAAAATTTATATTATGAATAAAATAATTATTGTTTCTACAATTTTGTTTATTATGCTACCAAAACAAATTTCTTCACAAGATAATGATGCTGTAGCTGCTGGAGTTGGGGCACTTATTGGAGTTGGTGCTGCAATTGCAGCTGTTGAACAAATTAAAGAGAATCTTGAACAAAAAGCAGTAGAACAGGTTCTTACAGCATATCCTTTTTTGATTGACTTTGAGTTAAAAACAAGTTCTCTTAAAGGAACGAAAATGAAAGATTTATCATCAGTAGGAGTTATTACATTTGAGATAAGAGATATTAAAACAAATAACAAGTATGTTTTATTTGCATTTACAAGTAATGGTTGGGCAAATAAGTATGGTGTAGATTATAATAGATTATTATGGAAAAATTTTGATTCTGAAGAATGGAATATGCTTATGCAAAATTATATTAAAACTGCAAGCGGCATTGATTTATCAATTTCTGAAGTTGCAGAAAGTAAAATTGTTAATAATGGAGTTAAACAAGGGTCTAAATTTATTTTAAAGTTTGATAAAATAGGAGGTGATGTATATCTTACATCTGATTATTCTGATGAATTTAAAGTTGTTTTTAATGAAAAATCTTTGGGATTATATTTAAAACAAACACAAGATTTAATTCAAGTAAGAAGAAAATCAATAATAAAAGCACATGAACATCTTAATGAAAAATAAACTATTGACAATCTTGTAGTTATTTACTTGCCAATACAGAAATTTGCGAAGATATTGCCTAGTACATCATCATTAGTGATCTCACCTGTAATTTCAGCAAGATGCTCAATAGATTTTCTAATATCTACTGACAAAAGGTCTCCAGAAATATCACTTTTTAGTCCTATATTAACTTCTTTAATAGCTTTTAAAGCTTTCATTAGTGCTTCGTAATGTCTTGAATTACTAATTACAGTGTCAGTATATGGATTAAGAATATTTATCTCGTTAACAAGTCTCTTTTTAAGTGATGATACAGAATCTATATTATTAGCAGAAATTTCGATTATCTCAAACTTTTCTAATTGATTAATTAAATTTTGATTCGTGTTTTTTAAATCAACTTTATTTCTAACTAATAGAACAGATAAGTCTTCTCTTTTAAAAGATTTCATATCTGAATTAATTTCATTAAAAGTAGTGTCGTTGGAATCAAAGAGATAAATTAAGATTCTAGCATTATTTATTTTTTCTTTTGTTTTTTCGATTCCTTTAGATTCAATTATATCTTCAGTTTCTCTTAACCCAGCAGTATCTGTAAATCTAAAATTTATACCATCAATAACTAAAGAATCTTCAATACTATCTCTAGTTGTTCCAGGAATATCAGAAACAATAGCTTTGTCTTCATTTAATAGGGTATTCAGTAAAGAAGATTTTCCAGCATTTGGTTTTCCTGCAATAGCAACTGAAATACCATTTTTTAATACATTTCCAGATTTAAAGGAATCTATTAGTTTTTCAAGCTCAGTTTGAATTTTTACTGTTAATTTTTTAAATTCACTTCTTTCAGCAAATTCTACATCTTCTTGAGAAAAATCTAATTCCAATTCAATCATTGATGAAAAATGAAGTAGTTCAGCTCTTAATTTTTTTAAATCATTACTAAAACCATTTTTCATTTGCTCCATCGCTAATTTATGAGAGCCTTCATTTTCAGATGCAATTAAATCAGCAACAGCTTCGGCTTGATTTAAATCCATCTTGCCATTTATAAACGCTCTTAAAGTAAATTCACCAGGATTAGCAACTCTAATTCCATTTTCAATAAATAAATCAATGATTTCTTGTTGAATAAAAGTGGAACCGTGACAAGATATTTCGATAGTATTTTCACCAGTGTAGGAGTGAGGTCCTTTGAATAAAGTAACTAATACTTCATCTAGTTCATGACCATTTTTCATTAGATGACCTAGATGAACAGTATGAGATTTTTGATTTGAAAGTTTTTTATTTCCTTTAGGTTTAAATAATTTTTCAGTTACAGAAATTGCATTTAGTCCAGATATTCTAATTACAGAAATTGCACCTAGTCCATTTGGTGTAGCCAAAGCTATTATTGTTTCTTGATTTATCATTAAATATCTTTTGTAAAAGTACTTCTCTTTTTATGTAATTCACTTTCATAATTTTTCCAAAAAGCTTGTATTGAAGTGTTTTCAATTAGCTCAGGATTAGTTTCAACTTCTGTTATTCCTCTTTTATTAAACATAGTTTGAAGGTCATTAAATAAAATTGCAGTAACTCCTTTATTTTGATACTTAGGATGAACTCCTATTAAATAAAGTGAGGCTTTATTGTTGAATTTTTGTGCTTTTAAAATATTTAAAAATCCAAAAGGAAATAATTTTCCATTTACTTTTTTAAGTGCTTTTGAAAATGAGGGCATTGTAATAGCAAATGCAACTAGTTTTCCATCGCTATCTACAACACTTTTGATGAAATCAGGATGAATATATCTTATATACTTTTCTTTATAATGATCCACTTGATATTGTTGAATAGGAACAAAAGTTTGTAAAGTATTATAAGTTTTGTTTAAAAGGTCAAACATTTCATCTAAGTAAGGAACTACTTCTTTGGTGCTTTTAAAAGTTAACGGTTTAAGATTGTATCTTTTCATTATCAAATCAGAAAATTTCTTAACCTTTTTAGGAGCTTTCTCTTCATCCCAAATCTGTATCCTATACTCAACCCATTCTGCAAGTTTTTTCATCTTGAGTTGTTTTAAATGCTCTTTTTGGTAAGGATTGTGATACCATGTGATCATTGTATTTAATTCATCATAACCATGTGTTAATAAACCTGCCTTATCCATGTTGGAAAAACCAACTGGTCCCTCAATAAAAGAAAGTTCTCTTTTCTTGCCAAAATCTATAACAGCTTGAACTAGTTTTCTAGAAACTTCGATATCATCAATAACATCGTACCATCCAAATCTTACTTTATTTTTATTTTGTTCTTTTACTTCAACCCAATTAACAATAGCAGCAATTCTTCCAACAATTTGGTTGTCTTTATACGCCAAAAAATATTCAGCTTCGGCATTTTTAAAAACAGGATTCTTTGATTTATCCATTGTGTTTAGTTCTTCATTTGAAATAGGAGGAACCCAATATTTAGATCCTTTGTATAATGAAAATGGAAAATTCACAAAATCCTTGTATTCTTTTAAAGTCTTTGCTGTTTTAATAACAATCATTTTTTACTTTTTCTATTGTTTTTTTTAATTAATTTTCTTTCTTTTTTATCAAATCTTTTATTGATCTTATCTTGTTTTTTTGTCAGTTTATAATCTTTTTTTATACTTTTTTTATTCTTTTTTCTTCTCTTCTTATTTGCCTTTAACTCTTTTCTGTCAACTGGAAGTTCATCTTTATACCAATCAAATCTTGTAGAAACACCAATACTAATATTTAAATTGCTAGGGGTTTTTTTATGATTTAAACCAACACTAGTATCAACTTGAAAATCTTTGTTTAAAAGATAAGCAGCTCCAAATTTATAATAATTATCAGAGTATACATTATTTTTAATTATTTCATATTCAATAAATGAAGACCATCTAGGGTTTTTAAAATTATGAGTTAAGGTTGTTGTATAATTAAAAACTGAATTTGAATCACCTAATCTATCGATTGTAATATTATTTACAAAAACCCATTTTCCTAAAAAATGATTCTGAGTTATAATTCCGATTTTAGAATTTATAGATTTTTCATTTAGTTCAAATACTGTGTTTTTTTTAATTATTGAAAATGGATCACCATAACTTGAGGAGTTTTTAGGATTATAATTAATACCAGTATAAACTGCAATAGCTGGAATAAAATCTACTAATCTTATCGATCTGTTTTTTTTCCAACTTAATAAATTAACACTGTGCCATTTTTTATTTTTGAAAGGATCGTATACTAAGTACTTGAACCCTAGAGTTTGTTTTCCTAATGTAGATTTATTAAACTCCTTGAGTGTTAAAAAATCTTTTATTTCACTTTTATTGTAAGAACCATCAATAAACACTTCTAATTTATTTAACAAAAGACCATATCTAAGAGTATATGAAAATTTATTTTCTAAAATTTTGGAATTTTTTAAATTAATATTCTTAAAATCAGAATTTTTGAAACCACTTTCAATTTGTAAAACGTTTTTTCCAACACTAAATGCACCGTGAGAAGACCCTGGGCGATTTGAGTTGATCGTTTCTGTATACTGAGAGTTTAGTATAGAAAAATTTAAGATAATTAGAAAAAAAGAAATTTTAATTTTCATATTTAAAAAATATAAATTTAAATAATATCATTTAATGATCATTTAGATTATTAATTAAATTCTTAAGTTGTATTTTTAAATTTTTATTAAAATGGAAACTTTTTTTGAAATAATACTTGCATTGGTCTTAATTGCATATGTAATTAGAATAGCAAGTCCCTACATTTTAGCTTACTTTTTAAAAAAACTAGAAAAAAAAGTTAGAAGCAAGTTTACTCAAGATAATTCTAAAAACTTTAACTCTTCCTCTAATAGAAATGCAACTAAAAAGGAAAAAGTTGGTGAGTATGTTGATTTTGAAGAAATAGATTAAAATTGTATTTAAATGAAAGATTATTTAACTCATTTAGTGTGTGTTTTAATATTAACACTGATTTCGGTTACATATTTTTACCCTGTCTTATCTAATAAATCTATTCAACAATCTGACATATCTCAATTTTCGGGAATGTCAAAACAAATAGTAGATCACAGAGAAAATTTTAATGAGGAACCTTATTGGTTAGATAATGCATTTCTTGGAATGCCCTCATATCAAGTTAGTGCAAAATATCCATTTGATTTGTTGTATTACATTGATCAAGCTATAAGGTTCTTGCCTAGGCCCGCTGATTATTTATTTCTGTATTTATTATCTTTTTATTTTTTGATTATTTCATTAAATATAAATTACAGATATGCATTGTTTGGTGCAATTGCCTTTGGTTTTTCTACATATTTGATAATAATATTGGGTGTAGGTCATAACACGAAAGCATTAGCATTGGGATATTTGCCCTTTGTTGTTGCTGGATTTTTAATGATTTTAAGAGGAAATTATTTAAAAGGTTTTTTAATTTCATCGCTTTTCTTAGGTCTTCAGGTTCATGCTAACCATTATCAAATGACTTACTACACCCTAATAATGCTTTTAGTTTTAGTATTAGTTCATTATTATGATTTTTTAAAATCAAAGGAGTTAAAAAAGATATATAAATCTTTTTTTGTATTTATTTCTGTTGGTTTGCTTGCACTTTTGATGAATTCACCCTCATTACTTGCTACAAAGGAATATTCAGAATTTAGTACTAGAAGTAAAAGTGATATAACAATTAATGCAGATGGTTCTGCAAAAGAATCGTTAAGTGGATTAGATAAGGAATACATTACGGAGTACAGTTACGGAGTTTTAGAAAGTTTAAATCTTATTTTCCCAAGATTTATGGGTGGCGGAAGCTCTGAAAGAATTAGAGAAGATTCAAAACTTATGAATTTTATTAGATCATTAGATGCTAATCAAGCTCAACAGGTTTATCAATACTCTAAAGTTTATTGGGGCAATCAGCCAATTGTAGCAGCTCCTGCTTACATAGGAATTTCTTTATTTTTTATATTTCTTTTATCTATTTTACTTGTCAATGATTTAAATAGAAAATGGATATTGATAGCTATTTCAATATCGCTATTTTTATCTTGGGGAAAGAATTTTTCGTTTTTAACTGATTTAATGATAGACTATTTTCCATTATACGATAAATTCAGAGCAGTTTCATCTATACAGATAATTATAGAATTCTGTATCCCTTTATTTGCTGTTATGGGTTTAAGCAAATTCTTTTCAAACAATACAAAAGAGGTCCAGAAATTAAATTCATTAAAATATGCATCTGTGTTTTTGGTTTCATTGATTTTAGTATTTTACTTTTTTGGAACAAGTATTTTAGATTTTAAATCTGATTTTGAAATTTTTTCGCAGTATCCAGAAATTCTTAATCTACTTATTGAGGAAAGACAATATGTTTTTAAAAGTGATGTTTTAAGATCTTTAATTATAGTTGTTTGTTGTTCTATTACCTTTTACTTGTTTGTCAAAAAAATTATTAAAAAAGATTTGACATTTTTAATCATTACTTTAATTGTAATATTTGATTTATGGATAGTAGATAAAAATTATGTTAACTCAGATCAATTTGTAAAAAAATCTTTAGTTGAGATTCCATTCCAAAAAACAATAGCAGATAAAGCAATTTTGAAGGACGATTCTGATTTTAGAGTATTCGAACCAATGGGTGGCTTTTCTAACGCTAGAACATCATACTTTCATAAATCAATTGCGGGATACCATGCTGCTAAACCTAAAAGAATTCAAAATTTATATGACTTTTATATAAGTAAAAATAATTTTGATGTACTTAACATGTTGAATGTAAAATACATCATACAAAACAGTGAGGATAATCCATTAGGAGTTACGAGAAACCCCAACAATTTAGGCAATGCATGGTTTGTTGAAAATATTATCAATGTTAAAAATTCTGATGAGGAATTATTAGGGTTGAAAAATATAGATTTATCAAATACTTGTTTATCTCAAAATACAGAGATCATAAATACAAGTTTTCAATTAAACGAGACTAATGAAATTAAATTAATTTCAAGAAAAGCAAATCAATTAATTTATAGTTCAAAAACTGATTCCAATCAATTTGCGGTTTTTTCTGAAGCTTTTTATAATAATGGTTGGCAAGCTTATGTTGATAATAAACCAGTTAGTCATTTTAAAGTTAATTATTTGTTAAGAGGAATGGAAATGCCAAAAGGAACTCATGAGATTAAATTTGAATTTAAGCCAGAAGTAATTAATACAGGATTTTATCTTTCATTATTGTCTTATTTGATTTTTATATCGATGTTTATTAAATTCATTATAATTAGAAAAGATGTACAATAAAATTCCAAAAAAACGATACCAAAGAACGTTAAGTTTGCTTAAAGAAGTATGTCCCTCTCCATCTGTGATATATGATTTAGGTGTTGCTAATCCACTTGCTCAATTAATGATAGATAATGATTATAAAGTCTATAATTCCGGAGCTCAAGATTTAGATATCGATTTTAAATTAGATATTCCTGATGATGTTGATTTAGTTACTGGATTTGAAATCCTTGAACACCTTGTTTCTCCTTTTCCTTTACTAAGTTCATTAAACGCTAAAAGATTGTTTCTAACTGTTCCTTTAAATTTATGGTTTTCAAAAGCATATAGAAGTAAAACTGATCAAAGAGATCGTCATTTTCATGAATTTGAAGAATGGCAATTTGATTGGTTACTTGAAAAAGCAGGATGGAAAATTATAAAGAAAGAAAAATGGACTAATCCTTCTTTTAAATTAGGTTTAAGACCTATTTTAAGAAACTTTCATAATAGATATTATGCAGTTTATGCTGAAAGGGATAAATCTGGAACCTGGCCTAATAAGGATTCGTATACTAATTACTACAGAGGTGTTCTAAATCTATAATCTATGAGAATAGGCATGATATTAGACGCTCCTTATCCAATAGATCCCAGGGTCAGTAACGAAGCGAGTGCTTTAATTTCAGCCGGTCACGATGTCTATTTGTTCTGCTTATCATATTCAAAGAAATTTATTGAAAAAGAAGTTGTTAATTCTATTAATGTCAGAAGATATTATTGTTCAAGGTTAACTTATAAGTTTTCTGCATTAGCATATACCTTTCCTTTTTATAAAATAATTATGAGCAGAAAAATTAATAATTTTCTTATTTCCAATAATATTGATAAAATTCATATTCATGATATTCAAATTGCTAGTTCTGTTTTTAAGGCCAATTTAAAGTCTCTTCCAATAACTTTAGATCTTCATGAAAATAGACCAGAAATTATGAGATTTTATAAGCATGTAAATTCTTTTTTTGGAAAACTATTAATATCTCCACAGAAATGGAAAATTGCAGAAGAAAAATACAGCAAAGCAGCCAATAATATTGTAGTTGTTACAAATGCTGCAAAAATTGAACTTTGTAAAAGAACAGGTTTATCTAAAAATAAAATCACAGTATTTCCAAATACGGTAAGAAAAAGTTTTTATACAGATTTTGATTTAGATCATAGTTTAATTGATAAGTATAGAAATAATTTTGTTTTACTTTATTTAGGTAATACATCTAAAAGAAGAGGAATATCAACAGTTATTAATTCCTTAAAGTTTTTAAAAACTAAAATCCCTGAAATTAAATTTATTGTAGTTGGTTCTAGCTCATATGATAAAGAGTTAAAAAATTTATCAAAAATTAATGATGTACAAAACTTTATTTCTTTTGAAGGATGGAAACATGAAAATACTTTTCAATCCTATTTGTCCATTTGTGACATAGGTATTTCTCCATTAGAATCAAATATTCATCATGATACAACATATGCCAATAAAATATTTCAATACATGTCATTTGGTTGCCCTATGATTTGTAGCAATGTTGTAGCACAAAAAGAAATTATCGAAAAATATAAAGTCGGAGAATTGTTTAGTCCAGGAAATGTAGATGAATTTACAGAAAAAGTAATTAGTCTATACAACGATGCTAGTAAAACCAATTCATATAATTTGAACTCAAAAAATGCTATCAAAAATTTTTTAAATAATGATATTGTTTCAAAAGAAATTATAAAAATGTATGATTGATAAAAAAATACTGATCATAACTTATTATTGGCCACCATCAGGGGGTTCTGGTGTTCAGCGTTGGTTGAATTTCTCAAATTATTTAGTTGGTATGGGATATGATATTACAGTACTTTCACCAGAATCTGCAGATTATCCGATATCAGATAGTAGTTTAATTAATAAAGTCAATCCTTTAATAAAAATTTTAAAGGTCCCTGTTTTTGAACCTGCTAAGTTTTTTAAATCAAAAGCAAAAAATTCAGATAATATTGAAAATAAAGGAATTATAAATTATTTAAAATTATTTATCAGATCTAATTTTTTCTTTCCCGATTCTAGAATGTTTTGGATAAATGAGGTAGTAAAAAGAGCATCATCTTTTATTACTAAAAACAATATAAACTGCGTTATAACTACTTCTCCGCCATTTAGTACTAATATAATTGGTTACAAATTGAAATTGAAAAATAATATTAAATGGATTTCTGATTATAGAGATCCTTGGTCAGATTTTTTTCAATTCAAAAAAATGCCAATGTTTAGCAGTGTTAAAAAAAAGCATTTTAATTGGGAGAAAAAATGTCTAAAAACAGCTGATTCTGTAATTGTAACATCACCTTCATTGAAAACAGCTTATTCTAAAATTAATCCAAGTACTCATTTGATAACTAATGGATTTGATGCTTTTAAAGACGTTGTTAGTTCTAAAGACTTTGAGATTATCTATTCTGGAGTTATGAAATCGTCTCAAAATCCAAAAATGTTATGGAAAATTCTTTATGATATTTCAATGACTAACAAATCATTTAAAAATGACTTAAAATTAAATCTAATTGGTAGTTTTGATAAATCAATACATCAAAATAAACATCTCAAAAAACTGAAAGAAAATGTAATTTTTAAAGATTACATGAGTAAAGATTTATTAGATAAAAATTTGTTAACTGCAAAAGTTTTAATTTTATGTGATATCAATCGGCCTGACGGAGGAAATATAATACCTGGAAAGTTTTTTCACTATTTATCGTATAAAATCCCAATAATTACTTTTTCATCAAAAAATAGTGATACTTCAAACATTGTTAATGAAACTAAATGTGGAAATGTATTTGACTTTTCAAATGAAATTGATTTAAAAAATCATATTTTAGAACTGTATTCTAATTTTAAAAATGGCACTTTTTTGGTAAAACCAATTGAAATTGAAAAATATAAATATTCAAGCCTAACTTTTAAATTAGATTCTCTTATTATAAAAACAATAGATTAGTGGGTATAGTTTTTAAACAAACATCATGGAATATATTAACAATCTCTATTGCAATATTAATAGGTGGTATAAATACATTGTATTTTTATCCTGAGTTTCTGAAAGATGATTATTATGGATTAGTAGTTTTTTTGTTAGCTACATCAAATCTATTACAACCTTTAATGTCATTTGGAGCTCAACACACAATAATTAAATTTTTTAGTTCCTTCAATGATAAAAAAAAGAAGGACCAATTTTTGTCTAGTGTGATTTTTTTGCCACTTTTTTTTATTATTCCTATTACTTTTTTAGTCGTTCAATTTCATGATTTAATCGCTCAATTTTTATCTGTAAAAAATCCAATTATAGAATCTTACATATGGGTAATTTTTCTAGTTTCATTTGCGACTTCGTATTTTGAAGTTTTCTACTCATGGTCTAGAGTTCAGTTCAGATCAATTTTCGGAAATGTATTAAAAGAAATTTACCCTCGTGTTTCAGTTCTTTTATTGTTAATATTAGTTTCTTTTGATATTTTAAGTAAAGAAGATTTTATTTGGTGGTTAACAGGTCTATACTATCTAAGATTAATTTTGATGATAGCGTATTCGCTTTTCCTTTATAGACCTGAATTTTCAATAGTAATTCCAGAAAATTATAAAGAAATTCTTTCTTATTCTTTTTATATTTTATTAGCTGGATCCGCTGCTAGTTTTCTTATAGATATTGACAAGTATATGATACCTCAAAAAGAAGCTATAAGCCAAACTGCTTACTATGCAGTAGCTGTTTTTATAGCTACTGTTGTAGAAATTCCAGGAAGAGCAATGTTTCAAATATTAAATCCATTAGTTGCTAAATCATTGAACGAGCAGAATTTTTCTGAGTTAAAAAACCTTTACAATAAAAGTTCTGAAAATTTATTACTTGTTAGTGGTCTATTTTTCTTGTTAATAAATCTAAATATAGATTCATTTTATATTTTGTTAAATAATGAATATTATTCAAACGCCTCTTTGGTTGTTTTAATTATTTCCTCTGCTAAATTGATTCAAATGAGTTTTGGATGTGGTCCTGCAATTTTAGCCACATCTACATTTTATAGAATTACTCTTCCGTTTTCAATTTCAATGGCAGTATCGGTTTATTTACTCAATGATTACTTGATAGATATATATGGTATAAATGGCGCTGCAATATCAACTTTTATTGTACTATTAATATTCACAGTTTTAAAGGTCTTGTATATTATTTTTAAGATTAAAATTCAACCATACAACTTAAACTCCTTAAAAATAATATTTTCAATTTTTACAGTTTATTTAATAAGTTATTTCATTAAGATTGATTTTAATCCCCTTTTAGAAATTGTAGTAAGATCAGTTGGAATAGTAATTGTCTATTTAGTTATGATTTATTTTTTAGGAATTTCTCAAAAACTAAAAGATATATTGAATTTAAAATTTAAGTTCTAAATATTTTTTTAATCTTGATTTTTTTTCTGTGATAAGATTATTTGGCTTGCCATTAAAAATTAAATCACCACCGTTTTCACCTCCGTCTGGACCTAAATCAATAATATTATCGGAACATTTTATAAGGTCTAGGTTGTGTTCAACAACAACAATAGAGTGACCATTATCTATTAGTGAATTAAAAGATTTTAGTAATTTTTTTATATCATGGAAATGTAGTCCTGTTGTTGGCTCATCAAAAATGAATAATGTTTTTTTACCCTTATTACCTTTTAATAGGAAGGTGGCTAATTTTATTCGTTGAGCTTCTCCTCCAGAGAGAGTAGATGAAGATTGTCCAAGTTGAACATAGCCCATTCCTACATCTTGTAAAGGTTTAAGTTTATTACTTATTTTTTGGTTTTCGTGAATTGAGAAGAAATCTATAGCTTCATCAACAGTCATTG
>Ga0206682_10004039_pt1 | contig 12166 bp, 13 predicted proteins | sample M240m12015metaG_FD_155444 | JGI IMG/M metagenome (GOLD analysis project Ga0206682, IMG submission 155444) | Ammonia-oxidizing marine archaeal communities from Monterey Bay, California, United States - M2 40m 12015 | ecosystem: Environmental > Aquatic > Marine > Intertidal zone | place: USA... | reverse complement strand
AAAGAGGAAAATTAATTATTAAAAAATTATTTGAAATAATTAAATCAAAACCAAGAAAATTTCTTACAAAAGATCAATTGACTAAAGATAAATATAGAGCTATTTCAGATTTTATTTCAGGTATGACAGATCGTTATGCCATTAACCTTTATAATAATTATAAATGAATATTTTTGAGTTATATCTAGATAAAATTAAATTAATTTTAGTTGATTTAGACAAACAAGGTAAATTACTAATTCCAGAAACATTTAATGGAATTAATGCAGAAATACCACCAGCTCAATTTGATTGTGATATTTCAACCAATGTTGCAATGGTGCTTTCAAAATTAAATAAGAAATCTCCAATAGATTTAGCTGAACAAATATCTTTAATTATTAAAAATAATGATCCACTAATTGATAATATAACTATCGTAAAACCTGGTTTTATTAATATCAAATTCAAACCATTATTTTGGTCAAATTTTATAGAGAACATAATTGTTAATTCAAAAAAATTTGGTGTTAATGAAAAAGAAAAAAAACTCAACTATCTTGTTGAATTTGTTTCGGCAAATCCAACTGGTCCTCTGCATGTTGGTCATTGCCGTGGAGCTATATTAGGCGACGTGATTTCAAATGTTTTAATCTTTAATAAACATAAAGTTACTAAAGAATATTATGTTAATGATTATGGAAACCAAATAATTAATTTTACTAAATCTTTATATTTTCGTATACGTGAATTAAAGTTTAGTGAACCTTTCCCAAGTGATAATTCTGACTTATATCCTGGTGACTACCTTATCGATTTTGCTAAAAATATTATTTCCTCTAACTCGAGCTTAAATTTCGAAAATTATGAGAGTATTCATGATGAATTAACAAAGCTTTCTATTGATCAAGCGCTTCTTTTAATTAAAAAAAACTTAAATAGTCTTGGAATTATACATGATAATTTTGTGAGTGAAAAAAGTATTGTTTTAAATAATGAGGTCGAAGCTGTTATCAAATTTTTAGAGAAAAATAATTTTGTTTATAAGGGAAAAATTAAAGCACCAGCGGGTGAAAATAATAAAGACTGGATTGAGAGAGAGCAATTATTATTTAAATCTACAGATTTTGGTGACGATAAAGATAGAGCTTTACAAAAATCAGATGGTACGTGGACTTATTTTGCAAGTGATGTTGCTTATCATAAAAACAAAGTGGACCGTAAATTTGATTATTTAATTAATATATTAGGTGCTGATCATGCGGGATATATAAAAAGAATTTCTTCATCTGTAGATGCACTCTCTGGAAAAAAGAATAAATTAATATGCAAGATTAGTCAGCTTGTAAAATTAATAAAAGATAATAAGCCATTCAAAATGTCTAAAAGAAAAGGAGACTATATTACAGTTGATGATCTTATTGATGAAGTTGGTAAAGATGCAACTAGATTTATAATGTTAAATAGAAGTAGTGATGTAGAGCTAGATTTTGATTTTGATGCAGTTAAAGAGAAATCAAAAGACAACCCGCTATATTATGTACAATATTGTTATGCAAGAATTTCTTCAGTTTTTAGACATTTAGAAAAAGATTTAGATAAAGATATAGTTATTGATAATTATAACTTTGAATATTCTTCTGATGAAATTAAGATCTTAAAGAAAATATCCGAATGGCCCAAATGTATTGATGCGGCAAGTACAAAACTTGAGCCTCATCGTGTCCCAGTTTATTTATATGAATTAGCAGCTGAGTTTCATTCTTATTGGAATCTTGGCAAACAATATCCTGAAAAAAGATTTATCAATGATCAAAAAAAAATTTCTAAAGATAAGCTAATTTTTTTAAAAGCTATTTCAAATGTTATAAAATCAGGAATGAATATCGTTGGTGTAGACACCCCAACAACCATGTGATGCTAAAAGAAATTAAATATTTAATATTTATTGTTATCATTTTATTATTCCTTTTTTTTACTGGAAAATATTATTTTTCAGATGAAAATATTAAAAAATCTTACAGGTCTCAGAAAAATATTGATGAAAAAATTAAAATTTATTCAAAAAATTTACCTATTTTAAAGAATGACACAAATAACATTATTGAATATGTCAAACAATCTGACAAAAAAAAGAAGAAGAAGTTTAATTTCTGGAAGCTCTTAGAAAATGATTAAAAACAGAAAAGCATTTATTACTGGCATTAAATCGCTCAAACTCTCCAATAATGAAAAAATGTTTTTAAAAAAACATAGACCATGGGGTGTAATATTATTTTTAAGAAATATTCAATCGATTAAACAAGCTAAAAAACTAACAGATAGTATAAGAAAAATTTTTAAGGATAAAAATTACCCAATTTTAATAGATCAAGAGGGTGGAAGAGTAAATAGATTGAGTAATATTATTAGTTTTGACAATTTAACATCTGAATATTTTGGAAATCTTTTTGAAAAAGACAAAATGAAACTTAATATTATTTACAAACTATTTATTGATAAAACATCATATTTACTAAAATTAATTGGTGTAAATATTAACACTGTTCCAGTTTTAGATCTTAGAGCTAGAGGAGCTAGTAATATAATTGGCGATAGATCTTTTTCTAAAAATAAAAATACAGTCTCAAAAATGGGTGATTTATGTATCAAATTGTTTCATGATAATTTTATTGGTACTATTATTAAACATATACCCGGTCATGGATTAGCTAAAGTTGATAGCCATAATTTCACACCAATTATAAAGAAATCACAAAAACATTTAAATGATAATGATTTTTTTACCTTTAAAAATAAAAAGAGTTTTTTTGCCATGACTGCACATATAGTTTATGAAAAATTAGATAATATTAACACTGCAACTCACTCAAAAAAAATTATCAATTACATTAGAAATAAAATAGGTTTTAAAAACATCTTAATTTCTGATGACTTATCAATGAAAAGTTTAAAAGAGGATTTAAAGACCAATACAGTTAAAACCTTTTATTCAGGATGTAATATTGCCCTTCATTGCAATGGCAACTTTAATGAAATGAAGATTGTAGCTGAAAATTCACCATTGGTAAGTACATTTATAATTAAAAAAACATCACAATTTTATAAAATTTTGAGTTAATATTTGCTTATGTCTGAAACTGATTCTGTTTTATTTAATGTCGATATTAACAATTATAATGGACCATTAGATATTTTATTAGATTTAGCTAAAGCTCAAAAAGTAGATTTAGAAGAAATATCAATAACTAAATTGGCTGATCAGTTTCATGATTATATTACAAAAGAAAAAGATTTAAATTTAGAAATAGCTTCAGAATATTTGTTAATGGCTACATGGTTAGCTTATCTTAAATCAAAATTATTATTACCCGGAACACCTGAAGAAGAATTTAAAGTACAAGAAGTTGCGGATAAATTAAAATTACAATTAAAAAAATTAGAATTAATTAGATTATTATCTGAGCAAATGCTTAAAAGAAAAAGGCTAGGTAGAGAAATAAGAACACGTGGTATCAAAGGAAGTATTAGATCTATTTATAGCTCAGAATACAATTTAAGTTTATTTGAATTACTCAAGTCATATTCATCCATAATTATGACCAAAGATTTTCAAAGAATGAATATTCCAAAATTACCAGTTTTTACCACTGAAGATGGAATAAAAACAATTAAACAATTCCTTGGAAAATTAATAGATTGGAAAAATATAAACGATTTAATTCCTGAGAATTTTAAAAGTGGATCTAAATATAAAAGAACAGGCAAAGCTGGAATTTTTGCAGGATCCTTAGAATTAGTAAAAGAGGGAAACCTTTCCATTAAACAAGACAAGTTATTTGACGATATTTATATAAAGGAAATTAATGATTAAAAAAAAGAAAGTTACAAAAGATAACGTTGTAAAATTCCCAACCAAATTAAGTGATATCGACAAACAAATTGAAGCTGTAATTTTTGCAGCAGCTGAACCATTAGATGTTGACACTATAGAAAGTAAAATTTCTAAAAAAACTAATGTTGTCAAATCATTAGAAAAACTACAGCAAGAATATTCTAATCGTGGGATTAATTTAGTGTGTATAAAAGATAAATGGTCTTTTAGAACATCTCCTAAGCTAGCAAGTTTAATGACACAAGAGAAAACAGTTGAAAAAAAGTTATCACGTGCTGCTGTAGAAACACTAGCTATTATTGTATATCATCAACCTGTTACTAGGGCTGAAATTGAAGAAATTAGAGGCGTAGCTTTTGGAACTAATACATTAGAAATTTTGATGGAACTAGATTGGGTTAAGCCTGGTGGTCGGAAAGATGTGCCTGGTAAACCAATTCAATATTTAACAACTGATGGTTTTTTAAGTCATTTTAATTTACAAAAATTATCTGATCTTCCAACAGTAGATGAATTGGGCGCAGCAGGGTTGATTGATAGCTCAAGTGTTGACAATGCCATTTTTGGTACGAGTAAATTTTTTAAAGAAAAACAAGATGAAAAAAAAGAGGATATATATTCAAATATTGATGAAATGTTAAATAGCACTCTTGATGAAGAAGAAAAAGATACTTAAAAAGTAACTTTAAAATCTTTCATAAAAAGGTTATAAGTTTTTATGAGCATAGGAATTTGGCAAATAGCAATCGTTGTAATATTAGTTGTCTTATTATTTGGACGAGGAAAAATCTCTAGTTTAATGGGTGACGTTGCTAAAGGAATTAAAAGTTTCAAAAAAGGAATGGCGTCTGATGTTACAGACGACAATGAGCCAAAAAACATTTCCGACGAAAATAAAGACTCAAATAACAAAGATTAAATTACATGCCTACTATTGGTTGGTTTGAAATTTTAATTGTCGTTGGTATTGCTATTGTTGTTCTTGGACCTAAAGATTTCCCAGTAATGTTAAAAAAAGCTGGTTCTTGGATCGGTACTGCCAAAAAATATATCCATGATATTCAAAATGAAGTTTCCAATATTGATATAGAAGACGAAACAACAAACGAAATAAAAAAAGATAAAAAAAAAGATGAGTAATGAGGAAAATGAAGGTGGCTTCATAAGTCATTTAACTGAATTAAGAAAAAGACTTATCCATAGTTTTTTATTTTTATTTATATTTTTTATTGGATGTTATTTTTTTGCTGAAAATATTTACGGATTTTTAGTAGATCCTTTTGCTAAAGCTGTTAAGGATGATGGATCTGAAAGAAGATTAATTTTTACCGCATTACAAGAAACTTTTTTAACCTATCTAAAAGTTTCATTTTTCACAGCATTCTTTGTGACATGTCCATTTATATTAATGCAAATATGGAAATTTATAGCACCTGGTTTATATAAGCATGAAAAAATCGCTATTATGCCTTACTTAATTTTAACACCTATATTATTTCTTTTGGGTGGAATGTTAGTTTATTATCTGATTATGCCACTGGCGATCAAATTTTTCTTGTCATTTGAAAGTACTGGTCTTTCTACAAGTTTACCAATTCAGCTTGAAGCAAAAGTTAATGAGTATCTTTCACTTATTATGAAGCTAATTTTTGCTTTTGGACTAAGTTTTCAGTTACCAGTTGTCCTTAGTTTGTTAGCAAGAGTTGGTGTTGTAGACAGTCGGTTTTTAAAAGATAGACGAAAATATGTTGTTGTCATTATTTTTGCAGCAGCTGCACTACTGACACCCCCAGATCCAATAACTCAAATTGGTTTAGCAATACCACTGTTAATATTATATGAATTATCAATATTTTCTGTAAAATTTATAGAAAACAAAAATTTAGAAAATACAGATGCATAATTTAAAAGATATAAGAAAAGACTTCACTGGTTTTGCAAAATCTTTAGAAAAAAGATCTATTAATTTAGATTTTGAAAATTTAAAAAAGTTAGATGAGCAAAATAGACAACTCATCCAACAAAAAGAAGCTTTTGAAAAAGAAAAAAAAGATATTTCAAAATCTAAAGATGAAAAAATGTTTAAAAAATCAAAAGAAATTTCTTTAGATTTAGAAAAAATTTCAGAAAATCAAAAAAAAATTAAAATTGAGTTAGAGAATATATTATCAAATATTCCAAATATACCTCATCCTGATGTCCCTAATGGTAAAGATGAAAATGACAACATAGAAATTTCTAAATCAGGTAAAATTCCAGATTTTGATTTTAAACCTAAATCTCACTATGAATTGGGTGAAAATCTTAAGATGTTAGATTTTGACCTTGCCACAAAAACTACAGGCTCAAGATTTGTTTTTGTTAAAGATAAATTAGCTTTATTAGAAAGAGCTTTATCAAATTTTATGCTGGATACGCATGTAAATCAAAATCAATATCAAGAAATTTCACCACCATTAATTGCATCTGATAATACAATGTTTGGTACAGGACAGCTTCCTAAATTTGAAAATGATCAATTTGAAATTAAATTTGATCAGGGTTCAGATAGAAAATTTTTAATACCTACAGCTGAAGTTATATTAACAAATATTGTCAAAGATAAGATTGTCGAACGAAAAGATTTACCAATGAGATTTGTTGCATCAACACCTTGTTTTAGAAAAGAGGCTGGAAGTTATGGAAAAGATACCAAGGGAATGATTAGACAACATCAGTTTTATAAAGTTGAAATGGTAAGTATTGTTGAGAAAGAAAATTGCTTGGAAGAATTAGAGAGAATGACTAATTGTGCTACAGATATTTTAGATAAATTAGAATTGCCATACAGAAAAGTTATTTTATGTTCTGGTGATATGGGTTTTAGTGCTGAAAAAACATATGATATTGAAGTTTGGCTACCCTCAGAAAATAAATATCGTGAAATCTCATCTTGTTCTTCTTGTTCAACATTTCAAGGTCAAAGAATGAAAACAAGATATAAAAATGAAAATAAAGAAACTCATTTTGTAGGCACTCTTAATGGAAGTGGTCTTGCTGTAGGAAGAACCCTTATAGCTGTTTTAGAAAATTATCAGCAAAAAGATGGTTCTATTGTTGTGCCAAAAGTTTTAAGACCTTATATGAACAATTTAGAAAGTATTTTAATCAATTAAAGTTGTTTTCATTATTAAGATGGTATAATAATTCAGCTAATTTATAAGGAGATTTATGGAAGGTTCAGGAATAGGACAATTTATACCGTTAATTTTAATTTTTGTTATTTTTTATTTTTTCTTAATAAGACCTCAACAAAAAAAAGTTAAAGAACACAAAGCAATGGTCGAAAGCTTAAAAAGAGGTGATAAAGTTATTACTTCTGGAGGTATTACTGGTACCGTTGAAAGATTAATTGATAATGATAAAGTTGAAGTTGAGATTGCTGACAATGTTAAAGTTGAAATTGTTAAAGCTACAGGTATTCAAGGTCTTTTAAATACTCAAGAAGTTAAAAAATAATCAGTTAAATAAAAGTGCTTTATTTTTCAAAGTTAAGAATTGTATTTATAACTCTTTTCTCACTTTTATTTATTTTAATTGCCTCTTCTAATTTATTCAAAATTGATGATGATTTTTTTGATAAGAAAATAAATTTAGGTTTAGACTTACAAGGAGGCTCCTATCTTTTACTAGAAATTGACAACACACCAGTAATTGAACAAAAACTGCAAAATCTAACAACAACGATTAGAAATTATTTTAAAAATCAAAATATAAAAATTAATAACATTAAGATTGAAGATCAAAATATATTTTTTAATGTTGATGAACAAAGTAAACAAACAATCATTGATACATTCACTGATGAAAGCAGTGATATTAATCCTTATTATCCAAGATTTAAATCACATCAATTAAATATAGAGGACACAGGTATTAATCTTAAGGTTAATTTTTCAAAACAAGGACTTATTAATCTTAAAACTTCATCTCAAGACCAGGCAATTGAAATTGTTCGAAGAAGAATTGATGAGGTGGGTACTAATGAGCCAAATATCTTAAAAAGAGGAAATAATCGTATTCTAGTTGAGCTACCTGGCTTGGATGACCCTATGAGAGTGAAATCTCTTTTAGGCAAAACAGCTAATCTAACTTTTAGATTTGTTACTAACGATGAAAACGATAGGTTTGGAGTTGAAAAATTAAGTTATCAAGACGGTGTAGAAGAAGCAATAGTTAGTAAACGTATTATAATAAGTGGTGATAACCTTTTAGACGCTCAACCTCAAATGGATACTCAAAATAACCAAACCATAGTATCCTTTTCATTAGATAGAGTAGGGGCAAAAAGATTCGGAAAAGCAACATCTACCGGTATTGGTAAACAACTGGCGATAGTTTTAGATGGTAAAATTATAAGCGCTCCAGTGATTAGAGATACTATTGCAAGTGGTTCTGGTCAAATTAGTGGAGGATTTACATTTCAGTCTGCAACTGATTTAGCATTACTACTTAGATCTGGTGCGTTACCAGCTCCTTTAAATATTATAGAGGAACGGACAGTTGGTCCTGACCTAGGTCAAGATTCTATAGATGCAGGAATGATAGCTTTAGCAATAGGTTTTCTTTTAGTAATAATTTTTATGTTTATTAAATACAAAGTTTTTGGATTAATTACTAATTTAACATTAATAATTAATTTATTTATTTTGTTGGGAATTTTAACTTTATTTGAAGCAACATTAACATTACCTGGTATAGCTGGAATAATCTTAACTGTTGGTATGGCTGTTGATGCAAATGTTTTAATATTTGAAAGAATTAAAGAGGAATTAAAAAATGAAAAGAATAATATAATAGCTTTTGACAGTGGTTATATAAAATCTAGAACTGCTATTATTGATGCAAATATAACTACTTTATTAGCTGCAATTATACTTTTTTTTATGGGTTCTGGTCCGATTAAAGGATTTTCGGTTACCCTTGGAATAGGAATTTTTACAACTTTATTCTCTGTTTATTTTATAGCAAGATTATTTACTAGCCTTTATGTATCCAAAAATAGAAACAAGGAAAGATTAATATAATGATAGCATTTAACAAATATTATAATCACTTTAATCTAATTTCTACGATATTAATTGTTTGCTCATTAATTCTTTTAGTTTTTAAGGGACTAAATTTTGGAATAGATTTTAAAGGAGGAACTTTAATTGAATTAAGATCTTCAGATAGTAAAATAAATGTAAGTTCTTTAAGAGACAGATTTAGTCAAATGAATCTTGGGGATGTTTCTGTTAAAAAATTTGGCAACGATACAGATTATTTAATTAAATTTGAAAATAAAGATAACAAAAAAAATATAATTGAAGAAATAAAAATAAATCTTGATAAATCTTTTGGAAATAATTTCAATTTTAGAAGGGTTGAAAATGTTGGTCCAAAAGTAAGTGCCGAGTTATTAAAATCAGGAGTAATTGCTATTTCTTTATCACTAGCCATAATGCTATTTTATATTTGGATAAGGTTTGAATGGCAATTTAGTTTAGGTGCAATATTAGCTTTATTTCACGATGTAATTGTTACTCTTGGCGTATTCTCATTGTTTAGTTTGGAAATTAACTTATCTATAATTGCTGCCGTTTTGACCATAGTTGGATATTCAATGAATGACACTGTAGTTATTTTTGACCGTGTAAGAGAAAATTTAAGAAAATATTCTGATATCAAAATTTTTGAATTAACTAATATTTCTATTAACGAAACTTTATCCAGAACTATAATTACTTCAGTAACAACGTTGTTAGCTTTATTAGCAATTTATTTTTTTGGTGGAGAAATTTTAAAAGGATTTTCGTTAGCGATGATTTTAGGTGTTGTTTTTGGAACTTACTCGTCAATTTATATAGCAAACACTATCTTAGTAAGATTGAAGGTTTCACAAAAAACTGTTCTGAGAGAAGACGGAAATAAATAAATTTAATAAAGATTTTGAGCTGCAACCATTGCAAGCAACATCGGTAGTGAAAGTAAAGTATTTGTTCTTGAAAATAGCATGGCGGTTTTTGCTGATTTAGCTTTTAATTCAGGTTCACACTCAACAATTCCAAGAGCTCTTTTTTGGTTAGGCCAGATAACAAACCAAACATTGAAAGCCATTATAACACCAAGCCACATTCCAATACCTATAGCAGTATGTTTAGGAATACCCGAACCAATGCTTAATGTCATTGCATCATGCAAGTAACCATTTAATAAAGCTAATATTAAACCTGTTAAAACAGTCAAAGCAGCTGCCCATCTAAAATAAAATAATGCAGCAGGAGCAATAACTTTTCCTATTGCAGGTTTTTGTTCATCCGGAATCTTACCCATGTTTGGAATTTGAACAAAATTAAAATACCAAAGTAAGCCAATCCACATAATAGCTACGATCACATGTATATATCTAAATAACCAGCTCCAAAATAATGAGTCAAAAGCAAATCCATCATTTAAATAAAATAATCCAACAAATAATAATATAGCTAACGCTAGTGATGCGTGAATGGTTTTAGATAACGATGATAGTAAGTTAGTCATGATTCTTAATATTTATACACTAATTTATCAAAAAATTTAACAATCTTTTATTATATTATTTTAATAATTGTTTTAAAAATTGACCTGTATAACTCCCCGGAATTTTGCAAATTTCTTCAGGTTTACCTTCTGCTATTATATTGCCTCCCTTGACTCCACCTTCAGGGCCCATATCAACAATATAATCAGCTGTTTTTATAACATCTAGATTGTGCTCAATTACCACAACAGTATTTCCAAGTTTAACAAATGTATGAAGTATTTCTAATAATTTTTTGATATCGTGCTGATGGAGACCAGTTGTGGGCTCATCCAAGATGTACATAGTTCTACCTGTTGACCTTTTTGAAAGTTCTTTTGCTAGTTTTATTCTTTGAGCCTCGCCACCAGAAAGTGTTGTCGCTTGTTGACCAATTTTAATGTAACCCAAACCTACTTTTTTAAGAGTTAAAAGTTTTGTTTTAATATTTGATATATTTTCAAAATATTCACAACCTTCATCTACAGACATATCTAAAACATCAGCAATACTTTTATCTTTAAACTTAATTTCTAAAGTTTCTCTGTTATATCTAGTACCTTTGCATTCATCACATTGTATATAAACATCAGGCAAAAAGTGCATTTCATAAGTTATCACTCCATCGCCTTCACATGCTTCACATCTTCCACCTTTTACGTTAAAAGAGAACCTTCCAGGCTTATATCCTCTTGTTTTAGACTCTGGTAAACTTGTAAACCAATCTCTAATTGGGCCAAAAGCTCCTGTATAAGTTGCTGGGTTTGATCTGGGTGTTCTGCCAATAGGTGATTGGTCTATATCTATAATCTTATCTATTAATTCAACACCTTTATAACTTTTGAAAGCTTTCGGAGCTTTTCTTGCTTTGTTATTAAGTGTTAAATTTAAAGCATGATATAATGTTTGTAATATTAAAGTCGACTTGCCACTTCCTGAAACTCCAGTGATACAAGTAAAACTTCCTGTAGGAATTTTAAGATTTACATTATTTAGATTATTTCCACTAGCACCATTAATTTCCACAAATCTCCCATTTTTTGCTAACCGTCTAGTTACAGGAATTTCAATTATTTTTTTGTTTGATAAATATTGACCAGTAATACTATTTTTATCTTTTTTAATTTCTTCATATGTTCCTTGTGCTGATATCTCACCGCCATTGGATCCAGCCTCAGGACCCATATCGATAATATGATCAGCATTTTCCATAGTCTCTGTATCATGCTCAACAACAATTACCGTATTACCTAAATCTCTTAATCTTTTAAGAGCGTTAATAAGTTTAACATTATCTTTTTGATGTAAGCCTATAGATGGTTCATCAAGCACATACAAAACACCTGTTAAACCTGACCCTATTTGAGATGCTAACCTTATTCTTTGCGCTTCACCACCCGATAATGTTCCAGACTCTCTTGATAGTGTTAGATAATCTAGCCCAACATTAAGTAAGAAGTTCAACCTTTCATTAATTTCTTTCAAAACATGTTCAGCAATTTTAAATTGCCTCTTATCTAAATTTTTCTCTAAATCTTTAAACCATTGTCCGGCATCTAGAATTGATTTTTTTGTAACTTCACTAATATTATGATTATCAATCTTAACGCATAATGCTTCTTCTTTAAGCCTATCACCATTGCAACTTTCACAAGCTGAGTCCGATTGATATTCTGCTATAGCTTCTCTTTTCCATTCACTATCAGACTCAA
>Ga0206682_10004038_pt1 | contig 12169 bp, 4 predicted proteins | sample M240m12015metaG_FD_155444 | JGI IMG/M metagenome (GOLD analysis project Ga0206682, IMG submission 155444) | Ammonia-oxidizing marine archaeal communities from Monterey Bay, California, United States - M2 40m 12015 | ecosystem: Environmental > Aquatic > Marine > Intertidal zone | place: USA... | reverse complement strand
GCAGACAGACCTAGAAGACCTTCCGGGTTTTGATATCAGAGCTAAAAGAGAAGGTCAAACAGGAGAGTTTGCAACAAGACAGGCGCAGAGAATTGGTGTTGCTCCTGAAGAAATTGCAGCGCAGGCAGAATACTATGGTGTTAACCCTGTAACTCCTCAAAGTCCTACTAATATAGAAGAGCTTCCTGCGTATGAAGTAGCAGCTAAACGTCAAGTTAATACTGCAGAAGCTGCCAAAGGAATAGCATCTAAATTAGGACAAGCGCCTTCAGTTGATTTAGAAGGTCGTAAAGCTATACTTGGTCAAGAGCCAATAGGAGACGCTGCTCAAATAGGAGGCATACCAACAGCCGCTGCAGCATCAATGCAGGCTGTTACAGGTTCAGCTAGAACAATGGCTGCTGCTGATATGATGGGTGTAGTAGCTGATATTCCTCCAGAAGTAACGGCAGCTCTATCCGAAAATCCCGCTACAGTTGTGGCTCAGTTAGACGAGAACGCGCCTCCAGAAGTTACTGCTGCAGTAGCAGCTTTACCTGAAGAAGCTCTTGTGTCTGTTCAAATGGGTAAGCTTCTTGAAGGTATGGAAGAAGGCAAGACTCCTGCTTGGGCAAGACCAGCAGTACAAGCAGTACAGCAGATGTTAGCCCAGAGAGGCTTGTCAGCGTCCACTGTGGGCCGTGACGCTTTGTTTAACTCTATTATCCAAAGTGCTATGCCAATGGCTCAGAGCAACGCACAGGCCCTTCAGCAACGTGCACAGCAGAACTTATCTAATCAACAACAAGCTAACTTGCAGCAGTCTCAGCAGGTAATGCAGGTACGGATGCAAAACTTAGCTAATAAGCAAACGGCTGCATCTCAGACAGCAGCAATGGCTCAAGAGATTAAAGTTCAGCAAGGTACTTTTAGGCAGCAAGCTCAGATTCTTACAGCCCAGCAAGGCCAAGAATCCCGCATGGCTACTTCTCAGTTTGCACAGCAAAGAGCGCAACAAGAGTCAGCACAGCGGCAACAGGCGGCTGCTCAAAACTTAAACGCTGCTCAACAAACAGACTTAGCAAACCTTCAAGCTTTAAATGCTGCGGGTGCACAGAACTTAAGTGCTGATCAACAATCACGATTAGCTTCTTATCAGGCACAAGTAAATAAAACAATGCGCCAAGCTGATCTATATCAGGATATGGAGAAGGCTAATCTTACTGCGGGTCTGCAGGTAGAGCTTGCAAATCTATCAGAGAAAAATGCAGCCTCTAGAGACACCATGTCTGTTGAAAATCAGCAGAGACTTACAGAGCTACAGACTTTAGTAGAGTTTAAAAAGTCTGATGCACAGTTTGCACAACAAATGGAAATGGCTAATTTAAGCAACGAGCAGCAAATAGAGCTGGCTATGTTGACTGAAAAGTCTAATGTAGACGCGGCTAATTTTACTGCTGAAAATCAGTTCCAATTACAGTCTTTAAATAATAAGGTTCAGGCCGCTTTCAGACAAGCAGATCTAACGCAGAAAATGAAAGAGGTAAATCTAAATGCTAGTCTTCAGACAGAGTTAGCTACCCTTAGTGAAAAGAATACTACCTCTAGAGCTAACATGACTGCAGAGCAGCAGACTAGATTGGCTAATTTACAGACGCTAGTAGACTTTAGAAAAACAGACGCTGCTATGGCACAGCAGATGGACATGGCTAATATGTCTAATGAACAGCAGCTTAATATGGCTGAACTGGCCGATAGAGCTGCTTCAGATGCAGCAAACTTTACTGAAGAAAATAGATTTGAACTTCAAAGACTTCAAAACTTTAGTCGTATAATGTCTGAGAACACTCAGCTTCGTCAGCAAACAGAGATTGCTAATTTCAATACTGATGAAAAAATGAGACTTACTAATTTAATGGCTCTCAACCAAGCGTCTTCAGAAAACTTAACAGCTTCTCAGCAAGTAGAGTTAGCTAATTTAGATGCTAAGTTAAAAGAAAATACTATGAACGCTCAGATGCGTCAGCAGATTATTTCTCAAGACTTTAGCCAGCGTCAGCAAATGGAAATTGCTAACTTAGAGCAGTTAAATAGGGCTGATTCAGAATCATTATCTAATGAACAGCAAGCTAGATTAACAGAATACAATGCTGATATTCAAAGAAAGATAAGACAGACTGAAATAAATGCTAGATCTGATGAAGTTAATTTAGATGCTAATCTAAAGCTAGAGCTTTCAGAACTTGCAGAAAAGAATACTACTTCTAGAGCTAATATGACTGCAGATCAACAGATGCGTTTAGCTAACTTAAACACACTTGTAGACTTTAGAAAGACTAATGCGGCAATGGCACAACAAATGGATCTTGCTAATTTAGGTAATGAGCAACAGATGGAACTTGCTAACCTTCAAGAAAGGTCACAGACGGATGCTATGAATTTTACGGAAGAAAATAAATTCCGTATGCAGCAGTTAAATAATACTGTGCAAGTAATGTCTCAGAATACACAGCTACAACAGCAGGCAGATTTAGCTCAACTTTCAATGGAAGAAAAGATTGAACTATCTAATCTAACGGCTAAAAACCAAGCTGATTCAGAGTCTATGACGGCTTCTAATAATTCTAGATTGATGGAATACGAGAAGAAAATGCAAGCGGCTCAGACAAACGCCCAGCTTGCGCAGCAGTTAGGTTTAGCTAATTTAAATAACAGCCAACAGGCGGCTATGTTTAATGCCCAGATTAATGCCAATATGGACATATCTCAATTTAATTTTGATCAGCAAAAAGAGTTATCTAATAGTAGATTTATGCAATCTGCAACGCTTCAGAATTTAAATAATGAACAGCAGGCAGCAATGCAAAATGCTACAGCAATGGCTACAATGGATTTAGCAACGGCTGATCAGAATACAAAGCTTTCTATTGAAAACGCCAGAAACTTTTTACAGATGGATATGGCTAACTTAAATAATGAGCAACAGGCTAATGTATTAAACAAGCAGCTAGAGCAGCAAAGAATGTTATCAGATCAATCGGCTGCTAATGCTTCTAGACAATTTAATGCTACTTCAGAAGGACAGACTCAGCAGTTTATGGCGAGTCTTGCAGCACAAACTTCACAGTTTAATGCGGCACAGACTAATGCTGTATCCCAGTTTAACGCTTCTGAAGCTAATAGACAGGCAGCTATTAATTCAGGTAATGAGTTACAAGCTTCTCAGATATCAGCACAGATTGCTACAGATGTATCTAAGTTTAACGCACAGCTAGACGCACAAGCCGAACAGTGGAATGCAGCCAATGCACAAGCTGTTGAGCAGTCTAATATAAGCTGGCGTAGACAGTCTAATACAGCAGATACAGCAGCTCAGAATGCAGCTAATCAGCAGTCAGCAGCTTTTCAGTTTGATATGGATAAAACAACTCAGGCTCAGATGTGGCAGCAAATGAGAGATACAGCTAGTTTTAATTTTACAGCAGAGCAGACTGAAAGAGATCGTATGATTAATGTAGTTAATGCTGCTTTAGCAAATGAGTCTTTTATGACTGATGGCAAGTTTGCATCTCAAAGAGCTTCTTTGTTTAATATGTTGAATAGCGCCGCAGGAAGTGTAACAGAAAGTGTTACGGGAACTCCCGTCACAACACCCCCTGTATACCCCGGTTATCCCGGCTACCCCGGTATGGGCCCGGGCCGATAATATTTAAGGAGAAATAAATGGGAATTTTTAGTAAGTTATGGAAAGGGGTTAAGAAAACTTTTAAAAAGATTTTTAAACCTATTAAAAAAGTTTTTAAGTCAGTAGGTAAATTCATGAATAAGATCGGTATTGTCGGTCAGATTGCTATGATGTTTATTCCTATACCGGGACTAGGGGCTTTAATGTCGGGTTTAGGCTCAATGGGAAAACAAGCTCTAGGCTGGTTGGCTGGTAAAGGTGCTGTAGGTGCAGCAGCAGCTAATGTTATCGGATCGGCTGCTAAGTTTGTAGGGGCTGTGGCTAAACCCTTTGTAGATATTACTAAAGGCGTTACAGGTTTTGTTAAAGATGTTACTAAGTTTGTTGTTAATAAAATTCCGGGCGTGAACATATCTGCACCCTCTAGTATTTTTGGTAAAGGTGGCGCGTGGGAAGCTGCATCTGGAAAAATTACAGGCGCTTTTGAAAATTTTGGAGGTAATATAGCTAATGCAGCTTCTATGGATATTAGTGATCTTTTAGCTCCAGATATGGATAAAATAATACCTAAAACTGCCCCTATGACTTCTGCAGATGTAGAGGCCACTTATAGTGATGCCTTAGACTTTGGAAAAGCAGCTCCTGATGCTGCCACAGCAGCGGGTACACCTCAAGCTGTAGCTGTGGAAGACTTTGGGGAAGGTTTTAAAGGAGCATTTGATAAAAGTATTGATATATACGAGCCTCCTAGTTCTACTACTAATGTAAAAGATACATATAGTTGGACTGAGGATGCTGATTTACAGGCAGATGTAACAGATTATGTAAAAGCTACAGCATCAAGTCAGGGAGTAAAGCAAGGTTTTAAAGGAGCTATGCAGAAAATTACAAATAGTATCTTAGACCCTTATAAGAAATTCGCGGCTGATCCTCTAGCAGTTACAGGAGAGTATGTTTCAGATTATGTTTCTGATGCGTTTTCCCCACAAGGTATTGCTAATATGCTAGATAGGCCCGAAATGCCTGAATATAAGAAAGAGTTTCAAGGTATGTATATTTCGCCTATTTTAGAGTCTTCTAAATATAATGCGATTACAGCACAGCAATCTCAATTGCCTGTTTTTATGCAACAAGGTTTGGGCATGGGTTTATTTCAAGGCGGTTATGATCCTCTTCCCGAAGGTTTTATGGGCTGGGGCGGGTCTGAGTATAATCGTACAATGGCGCAGTTTGCACCTCAATCCTAGTATTATTACAAGTAGGTAAATAATTATGGCAGTTGAACAATCTTTAGACGAAGCTTTTTTTAAAGCTGGTACATCCTTTAATAGACCTATACCGGGACAAAGCTTAACGGATAGTCCAGACGCGCCTAGACCTTTTGAAGGCCCTCCACAGTTTACAGACCGTACTAAGTTATTGGAACATTACTTTGAAGTTCTTACTGAGGAAAACACGTATGAGTCTTTATTAGATACTTTAGAGTCTGGGATGTCTATTATGGAGATTGTTCAGACTCTTTTAATGCAGGGTTTTCAAGAAGGATTATTTAACCCTGATATGATGTTGATGGTTGCAGAACCTTTAGCTTATATGATAGCTGCCTTGGCCGAAAGAGCAGAAGTAGACTTTACTATTATGGGTGACGAAGATGAGATGCCTGTAACAGAAGATCAAGAAATGTCTATTATGGATCAGAAAATGAAAACAATTGAAAAGCCTCAGATGGATGAAGATTTCCCTGTGGGTCTTTCAGAGAAACTAGATAAAGTAGAAGCGCCTAAGCAGCGTTCATTGTTAGGAGAAAAATAATGGCTGATGGATTTGGATCATTGGGAAGTGCTTATTCTATTCTTGGTCAGGCTACTGGGGCTGAGTTTAAAAGAAAAAGAAAAGAAGAAGAAGATTATTATAGGACTTTAAGAAGACAGCAAAGGCAAAGTCAAATATTTAATCTTCTAGCTTCTCCTCTTTTAAAGAGTGCTGGAGAAGCCCTTACTGAAGGTGTTAGTAGTTTGATTACAGGTAACTCAGAAGAAAAATATTTAGAATTTTTAAACTCTGAAAAAGTAAGAAATGAAAAAAGAAAACAAGGGGCTGATTATAGAAACGCTCAGAGAACTATTAAAGAGCATGAAGAAGCACTTGCATATTCTAGAGGTGCAGAAGCTTACTATGCTGATAAAACATATAAAGCATTACAGGCTGATTTTTATTCGACTAGCGATAAAAAAGAATTTGGCGAAGGCGCTGAAATTCTGTTAAGAAAAGAAGCAAATGAACTAGAAAATAAAAACAGAGCTAAAAGAGAGGCTGCTTATGAAAATGCTTTATTAGTTCAAGACCCTAAAGAATATGCTAAAATTTATGAAATGGCCAAGCCTAAAAAAGGCGATACTATTAAGAAAATATTTGGGGGTACAGACCCAAGATCTATAAGAGAAGCGCAGCTAAATACCCTTGTTGAAAAATCTAAAATAACTAGAGAGTCTTTAAATGAAGCTCGCAAATCTTTAGGTTATGATAGGACAGCAGCAGAAACTGCAGATCTTGCTGAAAGACTAGACAGCTTTAGATATAAAAGAGAAGACTGGAATCAAACTAATTCAGAGACTGTTTATAAAACTATACCTTCTGGCGGTAAGTCTTTTACTGTAAAGTATGAAGAAGTAACATTTAGCCACCCCGAACAAAATCGGAGTGAAAAAAAGCTAGTGCCTACAGATGAAAATTCTAAAAAGTTTTTAGAGAAAGGCTTGTTAGGTGACGTACAGGAAGTAGTAACTACTACAGATCTTTTTGGGCGGAAAATAAAAACAATACAGACTACAAAATATGCGCTTGATGGGGTAAAAATTATTACCTCAGAAACTTCAAAAGTTGAGCCATTAGATTCTACATTAATGGCTGAGACTATGACAGAAAAACAAAGCAAAGTAGCGGAAAGTTCGTTTTTTGATGTGGTCAATAGTTTTAATGCTGCGGACGGTGAGACTGCCGACACAGTAACAGCTTATCTTGAAACTACTGAGGGCGGCGAGGGTTTACTAGCCCCTAGAGTATATGGTTTGAGCAGAAATCTAGCTACAAGTTCGGAGAGCTTAGGCGTAGGGCTAACGCTAAAAGAATCTTATACGTTGTCCTCTGCTATGCTATTAAGAGGTATTAATAGTGAACGGACAGCACAGACTAAATTTAAGTTTTTTGAGGCAACTCCTACTTTTGATAAAACTAAAAATAATGGTCTTGGTTTAAATATAGATTTAACTAGCGAAAAGGACGAAAAGCAGAGATCTACATTAGCTTTACATTTTTTAGATGCTTTTTATTTTTTAGAAGAATCAAAAAGCAGTAATGTTGGTATAAGTAAAGCTGAAGAAAGTGTATTATTAAAAAACTCTTATGACGATTTTATTAAGTTAGACAGGAGATCAAGAGAAGTTATGTTGAACACAATGCCTACAATGTTTAAAAATAAAAAGTACCCCGGTGGGGATTATACAATGTATACAGTATTTAACGCAGCTAATGGCGGCCTCAACGACTAGGAATTTTATATGCCTGTATTTGATTTAGAAAAAAAGAATCCTTATGCTGACCCTCTTTATACTATTTCTTTATTAGAAGAAAAAGAAAAAGAAAAAGAAAAGGAAGAGGAAGTGCTTGTTGTCCCAGAGCGTCCTGAAACTGTTTCAGATTTAAGAGACTCGGAATCTTTTAGAGAAAACGGTCGTGTAGTTCTTGAATACTTGGCAGATAATAAAAGCGCAACAGAAAAAATATTTAGCGCTTCTCTTAATTTACCCGACTCACCTACTGACTATATAGAGTTTTTAAGAGACGAAGACAATAGACTACCTACTTTGTTTATGAATGCTGGTCTATATGAAGAGGCTCCTGAAAACGTTTTAAAAGCTTATAAAAATATTAGACAAAGGTTTGACGATGCGGATTTAGGTTCTTTCACGGAATTTATGGGAGCCGCCGGAGATATAACTACAGATATTGTTACTGACCCAGTAAATTTTCTAGGTCTTTTAGCGCTGCCCTTTAGTGGAGGCGCAAGCGGAGCAGCACGTATAGGTGCACAGCAGTTAGCTAAAAAAACTGTTCAACGAAACATAGCCGCTAGGCTACAGGCTTTTGCAACACCTGCTACAGTAGGCGCTCTAGAGGGAGGTGTTTTTGGAGGTCTTGATGACTACGGAATGCAAACAAGAGATATTGCAGTAGGTTTACAAGAAGCTACTGAGATAGATAAAGGACGAGTGGCTCTTTCTGCAGGCATAGGGGCTGGATTAGGTGCTGGATTAGGTAAGCTTATAGATGTAGGAATGTCTAAATTAGATAAAAAGAATATAGCAAGAGCGGCTAACCCGGAAGAAACAACTGCTATGGATTTAGCAGAGCAGGGTATGGTCGGGGATATTATTGATAAAGAAGGAATAGAAGAAGCTAAGGAACGCTTAGGTTTAGATGAGGACACAACAGATTTTATTGAGGGTGTTTTTAGTGTTATTGATGATGAAGACGCTGTTAATGAAGCTGTAAAAAAATATGCAGCTAAAAATAACATTAGCCAAGAAGGACAAGAAGAACTTTTAGAAGACTTAATGGCAAACTTTAAAGAGTCTGGCGGGTCTAAAGGTGGCGTAGCTGCTTCTTTAAATAAAATTGTAAGCCTTTCTAAACAAGCCCCTGCATACTATGGGGGTCGCGTATCTACATTTTTAGATCCTTATACAGACAAATCAGAAACTATTAAAAAACTTCAACGTAAGTTTAGATATGATTCGCAGAGGACTTTTTTTGGTGATCGTGTTCAAGAAGGGCAAGACTACGCTGAAACTTTAGGGGATACTCTAGGTGGATATTATGTAGATATGAAAGAAGCTATAGATCCTGTTCTTGTTTCTAATCAAGGCCGTAATAGAGATGATGCGTATAGAAAGCTTACAGCCGCTGTGAGAGGTGTAAAGTCTAATGATACAGTTATTGACAACGCAGCGAGTCGAATCCGCAGGGGCTTAGATAAAGCAGCAGAAGATTTAAAAGAAGCAGGTTTATATGACGATGCTTCTTTTATTAAAGAAAATTATTTTCCGCGTATTTGGGATCGCAAAGCTATTGTAGAAAATGAAAAAGACTTTGCGGAACTCTTAATAAAAACTGGGGAAGCTAAGGACGGCTCTGAGGCTAGTGGTATTATTTCCAGTATGTTAGATAAGAAAGAAATGTACGGTGATGAGGCAGGCAGTGGTAATTTTTTCTTATCTAAAAGAAAGTTTAAATTTACAGATGATGCACTTTTTGAAAAGTTTTTAGACAGCGATGCTCAAAATGTTTTAAATACGTATTACAATCAGATAAGTAAACAGTTAGCCCGTAAGAAAGTATTCGGGGCTACTAAATGGACAGACTTTGAAAAGCTTTATCGTTCTGAGATAGAAAAAGAGCTAGGCCCTTCTGAAAGTAGAAAAGCAATAAAGGATCTTAAAACAGTTTGGATGGCTCAGACAGGGGAAAACGCAACATCTAGTAACTTAGCAATAGACAGCGTAACAACAATGCAGAGAGTAGCGTTGCTACCCCTAGCTACCTTTAGCAGTTTAACTGAGGTACTATTGAATCTTTCTAGAGGTGGTGTATATAATACTGTTAAAGGCTTCGCTAAAGCCACAAAAGACGGTACAAAACATCTTACTTACGGTATGGTGGATAAAGTTATAAAAAATCATGGCCTGTCTAAACCAGAAACTTTTAGAAAACTTCAGAGGTTTGGTATCGCTTTTGAGCAGGCTACATCTGACCAAGTAGAAAGGTTGTCAGGCGAATCTATTACAAACCCAACGCTTCAGAAAATAAACAGAGGTTTTTTCAGATTAAATCTTTTAGAGCCTTGGACTAAAACTGTGCAGCTTACAAGCTTTAATGTAGGTAAAGATATTATTAGAGATAATTTAAAAGCTATTGCGCGTCACGGCGATAAAAAAACAACAGCTCGTATACAAACAAAAATTGATCAGCTTCTTGAGCTTAATGTAGATATTGATAAAGGATTATCTTGGTATAATAAAACTAAAGGTGACTTAGATATAGAAGATGATTTTACTTTTCAAATAGAAAAGGGGGCTGCTAGATATACAAATGAGATTATTCTCAACCCTTCTAGAGAATCAGGTTTAAAATCTTTAGCGTTGTCTTCAAATCCTTTTACAACAATGCTTTTTCAACTTAGTGCTTACCCAACTGCTTTTACAAATACTGTACTTAAAGATATGGTAAAGCGTACTGCAAGAGGAATAAAACAAGGGGACATAGGAGCTTCAAGTAAGGTGATGGGGGCTGCGTTATCAATGCAGGCTTCTGCTATGATGTTAAATTATTATAGGAATGAGTTTTTTAACAAAGACCCTGAATATATTAAAAAAACTAAAGGTGAATTACTTATAGACGGCGCGTCTCGTTGGGGCGGCATGGGTATTTATTTAGATGTAGCACAAAGAAGCTCAAAAGCTTCAGAATTTTTAGGGCCTATAGCTGGGCCTATCGCTGGACTTACAGGCCCTGTAGTTGGTCAGTTTTTATCGGCAACTAAAGGCTACACCCTATCAGATCCTTTTGTAAGCATGATGCCTTTTTACTCTGCATTACCTAAAGAAACAAGAAAAGAGATTAGATCTGGAGTTAGAGAGTTTGAAAAAGAACTTATAGGAGACAAACCTAGACCTAAGTTTGATAAAGGCGGTAAAGTTTTAGATGTTCCGCAGGTTCCTAAAGAACCTGATGAGCGCATAGATAAAATGACAGGGCTTCCCTACAACCAACAGGCAGGCACAGCTTTTACAGATGTAGAAGATAGAGAAGACCCTTTACAGCGTAAAGCTTTTGTAGTTGGTGGTATAGCTAAGATACTTAGTAAAACTATTAAAGACTTTAGCAAGCGTGTAGTTAACGATGCAGAGGCTGATGAGGCCGCAGAAGAAATATTAAAAGTCTATAAGTCTGGTGATCCTGATATTCCTTCAGAGCTAGATGACGAAGACTTTGTAGCCTTTTTAGATTTAGAAACTAAAGCTTTGTTAGAAGAGAAACATGACTTAAGCATGGATCAGATCAGAAGTAAGTATCCTCAATTCATAGGTGACAAAGATGAATTAATTATGGGAGAAGACTTTAGTCGTGCTAGAGGTTATACAGAAGATGAGATAGAAACTTATAATATAGCTTCAGAGTTAGGTGATGAGCTAGGTGATTCAGCACAGGAAGCAACTTCTAATATACAATATATTCTAGACTCTAAAGGTCTTACAGATAAACGACCTAAGAGTGATGTTAAAGAATCTTTATCTCGTTTACTAGCTCAGAAAGAGGCAAAGCATTTAGCACTCAAGGATGAAGAAATACCTACCCTTGAGAAAGGACTTGGTGCAGATTATAAAGAAAAAATTGCAGCCTTAAGCCCGGAAGATCGCTCTATTCTAGAGTCTTTAGAGGTTCCTGATATGCCTACCCGCGTCGAGAAAGTAAGAGATGTGGATATAGAAAATAGAGATCAGGCGCTAAAAGATTTTATAAAAGACTCTAAAGAAAAGGAACCTGTTTTTAGAGGGACTTCAGATGCCTTTGACACCGACTATGAGTTTAGTTTTGCCATGCCTAGAGAATTAGGCACTCATGTAGGTACTAAAGGTCAAGCAGCTTCTCTTCTTACAAGACCTCTACCAATGAACATTACTACGTTTATGGGAGAAGTACCTGAGAAAACTATTGACACCGCTATGGGAGCGGGGGAAATTTCCAACAAGGCCATGACTAAAGGTTATATAAATGTTAAAAATCCTTTAGTCTTTGAAGAAGATATAGGTAGCTGGGGCGCTGAAGAGCTAATAGCTCCTAATAATATACAAGACTTTATTTCTCTAGTTGCGAAACAAAATACTCAGAAAGGAGTAACGTCTGAAGTTATAGGCGCTTCCTTAAAGCGTAAGGTTATCCCGTACTTAAACCGCTTTACAGAAATATCTATGGAAGGAGGCAGTGATACTTTAGAGTATTCTATCCACCAAGCTAAGTTAAATAAAGAACTCCAAAGCTTCTTAAAAGATTTTGGTTTTGACAGTGTTAAATATAAAAATCAATTTGAAGCAAGGATAGAAGGTGAAAGTCCTTATTCTTATATCTTATTTGAACCTGAACAGTTTAAGAGTACTTTTGCTACACGTTTTGATAAAGCAGATCCTAGACAAAATAAATCTGGTGGTGGTTTATTGACTAAAAAGGAAACGTTAAATGATATATAAATATTTTAGCACAGATGAACTTAAATGCCAACACTGTGGCGCTGAAGGAATGGACGATAGCTTTATGGTTAAGGTAGAAGCCTTACGAGAAGAGCTAAGATTTCCTTTTGTTGTTACCTCTGGTTATCGTTGCAAGGATCATCCGATAGAAGCTAAGAAAAGTAAACCGGGATCACATCCTTCTGGTAGAGCTATAGATATC
>Ga0206682_10004036_pt1 | contig 12170 bp, 9 predicted proteins | sample M240m12015metaG_FD_155444 | JGI IMG/M metagenome (GOLD analysis project Ga0206682, IMG submission 155444) | Ammonia-oxidizing marine archaeal communities from Monterey Bay, California, United States - M2 40m 12015 | ecosystem: Environmental > Aquatic > Marine > Intertidal zone | place: USA... | reverse complement strand
AGCCAAATCTCTGGCTTGAAGTACGTGCGTAGTTGAATGCCAGGACGGGCCCAATATCTGTCTGGCGATCAATCTCCAAGCCGCTGTTTTGCCAACACCGGTTGGCCCGGCTAGGATAAGATGGGGAGGGTTGGCTTGAACTGCAACTTTCTGTAAGTTGGTTTGAATGGATTCAGACATCGCCAATTCATCGAATCGGCGAGGTGCATGAGACTCAAGCCAAGATGCCATTAGTAAGAATGGTGGCGAGTGGGTCTTTCAACCCCTCGGTGAGTGAATGTGTTCACTCTGCGTCAAGGATCTTGTGTCCTGTCCTTCTTAATTTAAGGAAAATACGTGTTCCACAGACTTTGCAAGTCATTGCTGGTTGCCACTTTCCTTCACGGTCACGCGTGAAGCTTTGGATGGTACCACAATTTGCGCACTTGTAATCAACAGTGAGGTCAGCCATATCGTTCACTCTCATCTGCGCGACCGGCCTCCCCTCTTTGAAGGTGTCCTTTGTGACAAGCAAGGTTCATGGGTGGCGCGCGGCCCCATATTGGCATGCCCGGAGACAAACTCGTCATAGATGTAGTTGACAATGGCGGACAATGGACTCATCGTGAATGGCGCATGCTGCGTTATTTGGGCGTTGATACACAAATCATTGAGAACAACACTCCAGTAGAAGAACTCAGAGAACTGGATGGATTGATTCTTTCTGGAGGCGCCGCGAGAATAGGATTGTCTGGAGAATTGGGTAATTGTGCTGCTTTTTTGGAGTTAGATATTCCAATTTTAGGAATCTGTGCTGGACATCAATTCATGGCAAGGCACTATGGAGGAGATGCTCGGGAGTCACCAAAGCCTGAATTCGGCGCAATGAGTATAGAACTCGTTGATGGGGGTGGAGCGATCTTCGCAAATACTGCACAAACCCAAACCGTTTGGGAAAGTCACAATGACGAAGTTCATATCTTACCAGATTCATTTTTCATAACAGCTTCGAGTGAGTCTTGTAATATCCAAGGGATGGAAAACAACGCAGGAGACCGGTTTGGGCTACAATTCCACCCTGAGGTGAACGATTCAGAGTTTGGTAAAGAGATGTTCGAGAACTTCGTTGAAGCCTGTAACGCCGCTAAAAACTCCTAGTTTTGGGTTTTACCGAGTTGTTAGTCCCTGTTACCCTTTTATGTAGTTCACATAATTACTAACGCGTTTTGCATTAATTGTTATATCCGGCATTTGCCACTATTGCTTATGGTTTCTTAGTGGCCCGTTCAGCCCAAAGGCTAATCGGTTTAATTCAAGTTTGGCAATTAGTAAACTTCGATCAGTCACAGCAGCTCTTTTCGATACTGTCTTGTGCACAGAAGCAAGTCTTTGCAGGAACGATGTCTGCTCTAGAACTGCGTTCGTTGAATAGTGCAGTGACTGCAGCGAGTTCCTCGGGCGCATCTCCTCTTGCTTCTAAGCAGAGTTTGAGTCCGAGTAGTCCCCACATGTTATCTTTCCACAACTTAATGTCGGCACGGTAGACTTCTTCTGCCTCTTCGAAATGACCCTGCTCGTGAAGAAGTGCGCCTAAAATGTGGCGAACTGGTTGCATCTGGCCCCATGGTTCGTTGTATGCTAGGTTTAGTGAAAGGTCTACTCCGCGGCGCAGGTGGTCGAATGCTACAGTGAAGTCTGATGCTTCTCCTCTTTCTTTGGCCAAGAACTGTCTGCGGTATTCGATTTCTCCAGAAAGGACCGCTTCGTTAACCAGTAAGATACAAGGCCCATCGGATGGATCTTGATACATCAAATTGTTGTGCAAAACTCTGCCAGCAAGGGCTGGGTTCTCAAGGGCTTGATTGAATAGAACCTGTTCTGCTTCTGCTTCTGGAACCATTCCCTTGGAAGCGTATGCGACTCCACGGGCGTAGTGCTGTGTTGCAATGGCTGCCGGGAATACATCCTTGTCGGAATGCATTGGTTCTGCGATTATTTCATCCCACTTTCCGAATCTAATCATTACGTGCCATGGCATTGTAACATAGGACTCTAGGAAAATTGCACCCATTGGGATAATGCCGGCGAGCATGAATTGAACTCCGGAGTCTTTGTCACCCGCTGGTAGTGTTGCAACTGCCTTACGAGCATACTTCATTGCAACTTCGTATTGTCCTTCGAACATTGCACACCAAACTACGAAGTGGTGATTATGCATTCGATAGAATTTGTAAAACTGTGATTCGTTACCGGTAAGTTCGACATACCTGTCGTCAGCTTCAACTGCAGCAATATTACAATCTACAGCCTCTTTCCACTGCCCTACCCATGCATCGATGTGAGATGGCATGTGGACCAGATGGCCTAATCCAGGCATTGCTGTTCTCAAAACATCGGCCGCTGGTAAAGCACGCTCCGGGAATGGTGATAATTCCAAAGCGTGGCAATACAAGTGGCATAGAGCAATGTGCTCTTTGGCGCCTTCCACTGTTTCGAAAGCATCTTCCATGACCTTGACAAGCAACAATGTATTATCGTCTGCAGGAGTGATTTCTCCAGTTGTAGTATTCTTATCCCATAATTGCCAAGCTTTTAGATTCATTAGGGCTTCAACGTAAACCGCAGTAACGTCTAGGTTTCCGCTGTATTTTTTGTATAGTGGAGCCATTGCTTCTGCGAATGCAACGTTCAATTCCGGGCTATTACCCATGTTGAGGACTGTCGGATCTGCTGCATCTCTTGCTTCTGCTGAGTGGCGTTGTGCTAGAGCATCAATCAAATCCTTCTCCAATTCAGTACATCCGTCTTTGAGAGAAACCGCTTGTTGAATTGGGTCGTGCCCTGAGCCTAGGCCAGGGGGCCAATTGTAGCTAGAAGATACACAGTAAGCAATGCCCCACCATGCCATTGCGCAAGTAGGGTCTAGTTCTGCACACTTACTAAAGCAAGCAATTGCTTCTTCGTGGTTGTAATTCAACATGTGTCCAAATCCTAGGACATACATTTTTCTTGCTTCTTCGTTAGCGCAAGTTATCGTTGTAGCAAAGAAATAATTTGACATATCTCCAAAATCATACTCATTAGGTGCAAGAGGCATATTTTCTCCGGAAATGTAAGAGGTTTTAATTCCATGTATTGTAATTTCTTAAAAGATATTAATTGGTTTGATTTATTATAGAAATAAATCGATAACCCGGTAACATTGAAGATGCCGCCTACTTGCCACAGGCATGGACAATCCATTAGACGCTGAAATAGAGGACATGAATGGCAAAATTACCACGCTCCGCGAGATAGGTGGAGGAGATACCAATACCTGGGTCGTAGTCAACGTTGCAAGCGCTTGTGGATTTACTAGGCAATATTCTGGGCTTCAGCAACTTTCTGTAAAGGACGGTGTAACTGTTGTAGGATTCCCTTGCAACCAGTTTGGTGGACAAGAACCCGGAACTCATGAAGAAATATGTGAATTCACCGAGTCAAAATTCGGAGTAGACTTCCCATTGATGGCAAAGGTCGATGTCAAAGGAGAGAATACAGCGCCTCTGTTTGAAAATCTATCAAGGGTAATGGATGCCGGGGGATATGAAGGTGAGATTCGCTGGAACTTTGAGAAGTTCGTAATTAACAGAGATGGAGAAGTGGCTCGCTTTTCATCAAGAGACGAGCCAGAAGATTTGTTATAATCTTCTTTAAGCATAGAAATTTTGTCATTTATTGAATAGGTTTTTCAATTTCACCAGATATTCAAATCTTAAGATTCGCTTGCCTTGCAAGTAAGGATATCTGCATGCTGTGTTCTAGCATGGCAGCATTTGCCCATGCGTCGTCTAAGTCGTGACCGACACAGTATGCGCCGTTACCACGAATTACTACACACTTCATTCCCCCTTGCTTTAGAGCTTCATGGGTCTGATTGAGGAATAAATCAGGGTTTTCTTCATCGGGGTCTACAATTACAATTTTTCCTAACAACTTCTTTCCAACTTCGTCAATAGGGGTGCAAAGAATTAGATCTTTTTCACAACTAACGGCTGTGGTGTAGGCGCCAACCATGTGAATACAAGCCGCTGGGCCTCCGGTCTCGAGGGTTTTCGATGCCAACAATACTTCAAGTGTGCGCCAGTCAGAAGTGGCTCCTTCGGGAGCCCCTTGCCCGAGCCTACCGCCAACAAGTCCGCGCTCATTTAGTCTAGAAAGAGTAACTCCAGAGCGAGTGGATATCATTACACCGTGCATTCCAGGGTGTAGCATTGCAATAGTTCCCATATTAGCCTTGACTAACTGTTCTCTATCCAACTGTCTTGCTAACCTAGCTATATCGGCAACCAAATGATCAGGAACTACGATATCTGAAGCCAATACTGCTGGTGGCATTGGTTGTGCTTCCAGTTCTTCGATTATTTCTACAGCCCCCACTAGGGATTTTCGTAAACTGTTAACTTGGCCTGAAAGCATTACTGCTTCTTGCTCTGCCGCCTTTGCGCGGTTAGAAATATTCGGTTTGGGGAGATCTGTTTGAGGTTGTACTGGAGTCTCAGGTTCATCTTGTTCGTCGATTGATTCGGATTCAATTTGTTCTTCGGAGTTTTTCTCTGCTGTTGCAGTGATGCCCTCGACTATGACTTCAGGGGGGTTTTCGCTTTCCTTTGAAGGCTCGGTAACAGAAGCTTCATCTTCTACAACAGCCGCTTCGGCTTCGACTTCACTGGTTTCTGCTTCGAAGGATTCTTCTTCCTCGGGAACAGATTCAACGGTTGGGGGATTTGGTGGGCCGCTTGGTGGACCTGGTGGTCCAGAGGGTGGGCCAGTCGGAGGACCGCTTGGAGGGCCTGATGGAGGACCGCTTGGAGGGCCTGATGGAGGACCGCTTGGAGGACCAGAAGGTGGGCCAGAAGGCGGACCGCTTGGTGGTCCCGAAGGTGGACCACTTGGTGGCCCAGAAGGGGTTTTGGTTCCAGGAGGGGTTTCGTTTGATTCTTCTACGGTGGATTGGTCGGTTTCGGTTCCTTCTAATCCATTCTCACCTATTGATTCCTCATCTGGTGTTTCGGCCAGAGGTTCAGGAGGTTCGGGTTCTTCCAACACAGGGGGTGTGAAACCCTCGAGGCTGTCGAAAGCGCCTCCAAACATATCATCTGCGGCTGCGTTTTCTGCATCCTCTCGAGACTTCTCTGCTGATGTTTTTCTGCCGGCCACGTTCTCTCCCCGTCTGGGCCACAGAGCGCGGCTTAAATAGCGGTTGTTACTCGGCGACTTGCTGCCCGTGTGGTGTAGCGGTTATCATGAGGCGTTGTCGATGCCTCGACCCGGGTTCGATTCCCGGCACGGGCGCTTGAATGATGTGCTGAGCGGCTGTCTTTTGGTTTCTAATCATTATTCGAAGTTAAGATTGGCATAGATGATTAGCATTATTCATTAAGTATTCACACTCAAGCATTCGCCTCGATGACTGTATATTCAGGGACCGGGTAGAAGAGGCACTGAATGCTCTTGTAAAATAAAAAAAAGCCCCCACCAGGAGCGAACTCCTGATGAGGGCAATATCCCGTTAGGGTGTTTCATTTTCAATTAAGTGAATTTCACTCGTCTGCTGGTATGAACTGGCCAATCAATGTTGATCCAAGAGCAATTGACATAGCAGCTCCTGCCATCCATAGAGACATTCCTGCGCTTGCGTCACCGTCTGGTAGCATGAAGTACCAAAGAACCATACCTAGTAGCATTAGTCCTCCTGCTCCCCAAGAGATTACCTTCTGGCCCATTTCTGGGATTGCATCCATTGCGTCGACCCCAGCCATTGGTAGAACCATCATCAAAGTAGCAACAAGCGCTAATACAACGCCTCCCCACATTCCGATGGTTCCCATTGTTCCAGCAGTAGCTGTTGAACATGCATCGTCTTCAGCATCTGTGAGTGTTTCTAGGGCTTCCCCTTCTGCACCTGCATCTTTTGCATCGCTAGCAGCATCTCCATAGAAATCGCACTGATCTGACATAGACCATGTAGCCAATAATGTATCACCATCACATTCTGCTTCCATTCCAGTGTACATTTCTTCCACGAATTCGACAATGTCATCGTCGCATTCGCCTTCTGGATCGTCTATGTTCATAGCATTCAAGCCATATGTTATTTCCATATCACCATCTACTTCTTCGCCCATAAATTCGTCCGAAGTTAGCCAAGAGCCGCCCATGACAGCCATTAGTCCCAAAATCAGAGACAGGCCCATCATGCCTGCCATAATCATTCCTTTCATCTTTCCATCCATCGTTTTCACATTCCTAGAGACTATTGTCTCAAATGGATTTTAAATTGTCGACTATATGATTGTTGCACCGGCGACTCTTGCAAACAAGGCTGTTTGTAACTAGTTTGTCCACGTCCGGCCAAATTGTACGTTTAAAATAAAAAAGCCCCCACCAGGAGCGAACTCCTGATGAGGGCAATATCCCGTTAGGGTGTTTCATTTTCAATTAAGTGAATTTCACTCGTCTGCTGGTATGAACTGGCCTGTTGCTGCTGCACCTAGACCAATGGTCATAGCTGCACCTGCAAGCCATAGATGTAGACCCATTGATGAGTCGCCATCTGGCAGCATGAGGTACCAAAGAAGCATTCCAAGAAGCATTAAGCCGCCTGCGCCCCATGTTACGATCATTTTGCCCATATCTGGAATGGCATCCATTGCGTCAACACCAGCCATTGGAAGGACTAACATAAGAGTGGCCACTAAGGCACACACTACGCCTGCCCACATTCCAATAGTTCCCATTGTTCCTGCAGATGCTGCAGCGCACACGTCATCTGTGTCTTTTTGTGCGTCGTCTAAATCATCGCCTTCTAATCCGGCGTCCTTAGCATCGGCTAAGTCTGACTCTGCCTCATCACACATATCTGAAAGAGACATTGTGGCATATAATGTATCATCGTCTTCACATTCTGCTTCCAGGTCTTTATCGTCTTCCATATCTTCTAGCATAGCATCACATTCGCCTTCCATCATGCCACCCATGAGTTCGGTTAAATCGTAGTTTACAGCTAGAATATTGAGGCCATAGGACATCGTCAGCCCGTCTATCTCCTCACCATCTTCTGGTTCTGTATCTAGCCAAGCGTCTCCAAGCACTCCTATAATTCCGAGTATCAGACTTACCGCCATCATACCTGCCATTATCATTCCTTTCATCTTTGCATCCATTGTTTTCACATTCCTAGAGACTATTGTCTCAAATGGATTTCAAATTGTCGAGTATATGACTGTTGCACCGTCGAAAGGTGAAAGAAGAGTGATTTCAGACTATGTCGTGATTTGTCACAGTGCCACAGACAGTGCAGTATACATCAACGCCGTTTATCCTAGGGGTTACGCCTGAAACGTCGGTTTCTGCGCCGCATTGGCACTTGACTTTGGTCTGCATGTATCAACGCAAGAGGAGCCCATTGATGAAATAAACGGAAATTAGTTACGAATTATATGCGCTTCGAAGCAAGCGTATGTGTCGTTTGGAGAATAAGAACGGTTCGCCTCAATATCTAAAGATACGATTTCCGAATCAGATAATATCGAGACAATTCTTTTTCTTACATCAGCAAGAGAATCGATTGGAATGATTGCCCAACCCCTAATCACTACCTCGTGTCCTTTTCGCAAAAGCCCTAGTAAATCCGGAAGGTGATCAATACTGTCGTGTGGTAGATTGACTAGTAGTAAATCGCAGCACTCTGGTAATTCACCGGCCAGGGATCTGGCGTCCCTGCATTCAGACCAACTACTGGGTAGGTTCTTCGCCAGTAAATCTGCAGCGTTTGGATTCAGGTCGCTTGCGAAGATTTTGTCAATAATTTCTGTGTTAGCCAAGGGCACTAATGCAGGCCCAACGCCAGCGTATGGGTCGCAAACTGAAATTTTCCTTCCAAGTTTAGCGGTCAAATCCTTTGCGCAATTAACGGTCGCCTGTCTTTCGTTGGCTAATCTTGGAGAATAATATGCTGCACCCGGGTCTACCCAAAACTCACACCCGCTCTCTCTGACTTTAGTCAGCGTCCCATTGGAGCCGATGCTTGCAATTACTGACAAATCCCTAACGCGGAATTCGCCTTTTACACCATTATCCGCGCATATGACACGGGCGTTAGAGTTCTGTTTTAGCATCGCTTCTCCTATAGCAGTAGAATGGTTTTGAACACTTTCCGGTAACTTGACAATTATCACATCACCGATTTGGTCGTGACTCATTGGCCAATCATTTTGATGTATAGAGAATAATTCAGGGTCTAATCTCTCCGTCCAATGTTTCGGACCGGGTTGAAGTGGTTCTAGGACAACGATTTCTAGGTTTTCGATACTTTGAGGTGCATTTTCGTTGATAGGAATCCCGCGATGTTCTCCTAAATTATGAATTCCGAGTCCTTCGACTAGCCACCCTTTGGCGTGTAATCTATCCCTCCAAAGGGATGTTTCTTTGCTCGGCACGCTCAAATGGCGCATGGTCCTCGCCATGCCCACAGGAGCAAGTGGTTTGAGCATGGCGGCTGGATTAGTTCTAATCGGGATGGGTCCCGGGGGAATTTCCGGTATGACACGCGCTGCAATCCAAGCTGCGACGAATGCTGACCACAGGCGGTACGAAGCATATACTGCGTTGTGGAGTGCAGAGGACCTGGAATTTCTTGAAAATGAAATTGGCCAAATCCAACGCGTAATGCGTCCTGAAGTTGAAGAGCCTTTGGAATTATTAGAACTGGCAAAGAAAGAAGTCGTTGCCCTTCTAGTGGTGGGCGACCCATTACAAGCCACAACTCATGTTGACTTGCAATTGCAAGCGATTGAGGCTGGCATCGAATGCTCTGTTATTCACGGAGTTTCAATTACTGGCCTTGTAACTGGAGCAATAGGCCTCTCGAATTATCGATTTGGACGACAGACGACTCTTACTTACCCCTATGGAGGATGGGTGGCCACATCTCCATTGGAAGTGATTGCTCTGAATCGAAAGCAGGGATTGCACACGCTCGCACTACTCGACTTAGATCCCACTGGTGAAGGAACCGGTGGGCAACAGCCAATGCAACCATTAGATGCTAGCCAGGCAATTATCAGGATGGCAGAAAAACTAGCAGATGGATTAGAGCACCTTCCTCGTGATACTAGCTTTGATGATTTGAAATTCGAATCAAGTTCGGAAATTTGCGATGAAATTTCTTCGTTGATGGTTGTACTCTGCAGCGACATGGGGACTGATGACCAGTCGATATCCTACCTTTCGGTAGGTGAACTAGCAGAAGCAAAAACTGGCAGGCTACACTGTTTAGTGATACCTGCTGAGCCGAGTGATGTTGAGGCGAATGCGCTAAGCCGCTGGTCGAAGAAGTGAACAGGGGGCAACTTCTCGGCCTGTCTATGGCAGGACCTTCTAAGGTTGAATTTCCTGGGCAAAAGCGCCAGCGTATGCGTATGCGTGGCACGAAGCAGGCCAATCTTGAAACGCAAAAGAAATTGAGGAAAAGCCTTGACCGTTTGCTAGAAGAAGGTGAAACTCTTCTACCTGCAATGTCTTGGGCTGGGAAACTCAAATGGGGACGAACCGACCCTGTAACCAAAACTTTAGTCGACTTAAGGAAAGTTTTTGGTAAAAGACATGACAAAAAATGGCTTGCTAAAAGAATGATGGCAAAGCGAGGAGACGATGTTGGAAAAGCACTAGCCGGCTCTCTTATGGCAGCTCACGACCAAGAAATTTCGATTGTTGGAAACTATAGCCACCAGTCGTTCGGAAAGGCCTCTTATGTCAGGAGAGGTGACGGGAAAGTTGCTTACCAAGCAGGTTTGCAAAACTATCACATGACTACATTGCGTATGCTTCCTTGGGAAGATCATGCGCGTAAAGGATACTTCTTTTTCTCCTGGAGGAATGGTTTCGTATGTAGTGGCCCAGAACCTACCATACCAGATGGTTGGCTGGATGATGTTCTAGAACGCTCCCGGTTTAGTTTCAAAAACACAGGTAATGTTTGGGCTACCGACGGCTTAGATGTCGAGAAAATTTCTGCAAACGAAATGACAGGAAATGGATATTTGTTACTTAATTTCATCAATGGTAGTAAAGTCGCTATTGGTTTTGATAAATTGGAAAAGGCGAAGGGTAAGACTTCGTTTATCCATGACCTTGCTCTTTCAATGCTTCCTCCAAACCTATCCACTGTGATGGAGCCTGACGCTATTTGGTATCCTGAAGGTGGAAATCGAGACGGTGCTGGTGAAGCTTTGGACAGAATACTAGATGCTTGGATGGGATTGACGTTGAACGAAGGTTCACTTTCAAAGAGAGTAAAGGCTGCAGTATTGCACCATATTGATGATGGATTTGTTGTTGGAGAGAGGTGGTTTTCAACGGCTGATGAGGCTGTTACTGAATTGAATGGTTCTGCAGCAGAGAAAGAGCTTGCTCTGACTTTGATGAAATCAGCAGGTGGCTCTGGAATCAGGATATCTCAACGAGGAGAAGTTCACGAGAGAGAAGGTACTGCATTGGAAATTTCCGCTACTTCTTGTAACGATGTTCTTTCCGCTTTATGGCAGGATCACGGGCTTTCTGGATTGATTGAAATGGGAATTGAAGAGGATGAGGCTGACGATTTGTGGTCTGCCCAATGTAATAAAAAACGAGCTTTTGGAAAATTCCTCAAAGACATTGAATCTCAAAGAGCAAAGGCGGATATTATCCAGAAATTCCCGTATAGACGAGGAAAGGTTTCGGGCCCAGTTGGGATGATCCACGATCTTACTATGATGGGGTTGGTCGAAGGAATGGGTAAAGCCGAGAAATCTGCTCTATCTAAGAAAGATGGGATTGATGGGCAGGCTGCTTCTTGGGCTTGGTTAGTTGCTGCAGGTAAGTCGAATGGACAGGAGTGGCAGTTTTCATCGGATGCTAGAGACAGGGGTGGCGCTTGGAGTCACGCTGCAATCAATGTATGGAAGGCTGGTAAAGAACTGGTTGAAGGCGGAGAAGTGGATTACAAGGAAGCACTTGAGTTCCTTCGTAAGGCCTGTGGCCAAATCGATGAATTACCGTGATCAAACCGTAGAAAGAGCGTTTGAAATATCGTTCCAAAGGTCTTCTACATCCTCGATTCCAATTGACATTCTAACGAAGCCAGGGCCTAGCCCTGCGGCAATCCTAACGTCTTCAGGAATACCCATGTGGCTTGAATTAAATGGGCATTCTACAAGACTCTCGACGCCACCTAAACTGGTTGCCTCGAATATCATTTCTAAGCCTCGCATGAACTTCAGGGCAGCAGGGTCGCCGCCTTTGACAGTGAACGCTAACATGCCTGTTCCTTTAGGAATCGTTCTTTTTGCAACTGAATAGTCTTGATGAGATTCAAGGCTTGGATGGTGGACCAGGTCTACCATGTCATGGGCTTCAAGGCGGATTGCAATCTCTGCAGCATTCGAACAGTGTATTGGCATTCTAGCCGCCAGCGTTCTTATTCCCCTCTCTAAAAGATAGCAATTGTGAGGGTCTGGTGAGCCGCCGAAATGTACCTTTTTCATGAACATTGCAGCGATTAAATCCGCTCTACCGACAACTGCTCCTCCGATAATATCAGAGTGGCCACCGAGATATTTTGTTGTCGAATGAATAACCAAATCTGCACCCATAGTAATTGGTTGGCAAGCCCATGGAGATGCGAATGTGTTGTCGATTACTAAGAGTAGGTCGTGTCTTTTTGCAATTTCAGACATTGCTTCGATATCGCATATTTTGATTACAGGATTTGTAATTGTTTCAATATACAGCATCTTTGTGTTTTCAGTAATTGCTGCCTCGTACGAGGCAGGATCTTGCATATCTGCCATAGTAGTTGAGATTCCAAATCTCGGTAGTTCTTCAGTCATTAGACCGTATGTGCCGCCGTATACGTCTGGGCTAGCAACGATGTGATCGCCCTGGGATAATAATCCCATCAGAGTAGTAGATATTGCAGCCATTCCACTTGCAAATAATTCTCCGTCTTCAGCGCCTTCTAAAGCACATATTTTCTCAACCACTGCTTCAGAGTTAACGCTCGAAAGTCTGGCGTAAAGTAGAGTATGTTGTGCTCCTGCTGCCCATCCAGCATATCTCTCATCTGTTAACTGGTACGTTGATGATTGGAAAATTGGAGTGTTTACAGC
>Ga0206682_10004034_pt1 | contig 12176 bp, 12 predicted proteins | sample M240m12015metaG_FD_155444 | JGI IMG/M metagenome (GOLD analysis project Ga0206682, IMG submission 155444) | Ammonia-oxidizing marine archaeal communities from Monterey Bay, California, United States - M2 40m 12015 | ecosystem: Environmental > Aquatic > Marine > Intertidal zone | place: USA... | reverse complement strand
GCGTTGAGGGCAAGCTTGATAAAAGCTTGCCCTCAGTTTAATTTCCCATGATCGAGAGTCCTTTTGGGTGGCATATTTGTTGATCAGTTATGATGATATTTGCACTGCATACATTCAAAAATGTTAGGAGAGCAATGTGAGATCTGTTTTGTTGACCAGGTTGATGATTCTAATTGCAAGCACAATAATGGTGATGACCATGCCCATAAATGCAGCAGAATCTGAGGATCAAAGCTTATATTTAAAGCTGCTGAAGTATGAATACGATAATCGAACCTTTGCCTACCTAGGCATGAAAAAAGCGGCTCATGTGTTAAAAGGTCAGTCGGCAGGCGTTTTTTACCAAGCCTATTATGATCTTGAGGTGGTTAATCAGCAGATCTATAAACGCAGTGCAGTTGCATTGAATTTAGATTACAAAGCCAGCTGGTTTACCAAATTCAGAGGTCATGCTGGAGGCTTTGCAGCACATTTCATTACCTTTAGTCCAGAGTCGCTGATAAAGATAATCGTTCCTTATATTCCTAAACTTGAGCAGTTAAGAGATCTTGCAGACCCGAGATATCAATCATTTTTTGCTTATATCGTGGCTCAGGAGAAGGCTCAGTTGAAAGCCAGTCAGATTGCCAAGGCAGAAGGGTGGGAGCAAGGTGCCAAGGTTCTGCGGGCATTTGTAGACAGCATTGACGTAGATAAAATAACAGTCATACATGGTGATAACTAAATCTAGTCAACCTTGAGTCAGGGCTCCTTATTTTACTGATTCAAATCCTTTTAGCACTTGGAGCACGTTAGTGCCTACTTCATCAATATCGTAGCCGCCTTCCATAACGAAAAGAGTAGGTATGCTGAGTCCACCAATCATGGCGCCAGTGGTGAAGTAATCTGCTGTGGTCAGTTTAAAAAAACTGATTGGGTCATTTTCAAAAGTGTCTACACCCAGAGACACTATTAAATACTGTGGTGAAAATTCATCGAGTTCTGCTAGTGCAGCAGTCAACGATTCCTGCCACTGGGTGAAACTGGTGTCCCGCGGCATGGGGTAGTTCAGATTGTAGCCCAGTCCCTTTCCTGAGCCTGTTTCATCGGCATATCCGAGAAAATAAGGAAAGGCCTGTTGCGGATCGCCATGGAGAGAGCAGAACATTACATCATCGCGGTCATAAAAAATATCCTGAGTGCCATTGCCATGATGGAAGTCTATATCCAGTATAGCGGTACGCTTTGCACCCTGATCAAGCAGATACTGCGCTGCAATAGCAGCATTATTGAAAAAGCAGTAGCCACCAAACATATCAATGGCAGCATGATGCCCTGGGGGCCTACAAAGAGAAAATATACCTCGTTCACCTTGGAGCAAAACCTTGGCGCCGGTCAAGGCCACATCTTTAGAGGCTAGTGCCGCTGCCCAGGTTCCTTCGGTAATTGAGGTCTCCGCCGCCAGGGCATAGTAACCAATTTTGCCATCAATAAAATCTGGTAACCGAGACTGCATGCGTCTTGCTGGCCAAGAGGAGGCGATTGCTTCACCGGTAAACCCAGCATCCTGCCATTCCTGCCAGGCCGTTTCTAAAAAGGCAATGAAGTCGTCACTATGGACTGCTCGTACGGGATCCATAGCAAAGGTCTCAGGTTCCAAGATGTCCCCTAGATTCGATTGGCCGATTGCTTTGATAATCGTATCTGCCCTTGATGGCCGCTCAAAAGGCGTGACTAACTGGCCGCCATGGAGTTCTGTTTTAGCATCTCGCAAACGATGTTGTTCGCTGTAAATCGTTTTCACAATTAACTCCTTACCAAGTTTGACTGAACCTAGCTAAATCGTTGCTAATAAGGTTAATCCAACACAGGATATTGTAGCGGCAATCAGTGCGTAGGGTATTTGTGTCAGCGCATGGTCCATGACATCGCAACCACTGCCTTGCGCTGCGAGTACGGTGGCATCGGAATAAAAACAGGCATGACTACCAAAGGCGCTTGCGGATACAAGGGCACCGATAGCTAATGGGATACTGACACCCACGCTTTCTGCCAGGGGCAAGATGATAGGGATGGCAATGGCGAAAACGCCCCAGCTAGAACCTGTTGCAAACGAAATAAGCGCCATGGCGAGGAACGTCAGGGCGGGAAACATAAGCGGTGTCATTAATGGGGCCACATTATTGATCACATAGGCCGCTAATCCCAACTGGTCATTGACCTCTTTAAAGACAAAGGCCATCACAACCATGGTTAATGCAGGTAACATGATCTTGATACCATCAATAACCGCATCAAACATTTGAGTCCAGGCCATAAGTCGCTGTGCGCCAAACAGAATAATGGTGACGGCAACTGACATAATTACGCCGATCTGTACATCCAGGTTATACCAGATACTAAAACCCAGCAGGGCCACAATGGGTAACACAAAGTGGTAGATTCGAACCCTATCCTCTGTATCGACCAGGCTCTCTTCTTCGCCCTCATCAATGGGCAGTGGCGCGGTACCCTCAGCTGCTCTCTGCTGTGCAGACTTCATCATCCCCAGTGCAGGAACAATACCTGTTGCCACCAAGGGTACTAAAAGCATGGCTGCTATGGGGTAAACCATATAGGGAATAGCACTGATATAAAGGGCCATGCCCTGTCCTGATTCCGCATAGCCAGCGTCCATAAATAGGCCGGCGTAGAACACGGCCCAGGTAGACACTGGCACCAGCACGCAGATAGGCGCTGCGGTAGAGTCGACCACATAGGCAAGCATTTCCCGTGAGACTTTAAATTTATCTGTCACCTTGCGCATCGATGAACCGACGGCAAGAGCATTGAGGTAGTCGTCAATAAATACAATCAGTCCCAATAACCAGGTGTAGAGCAGGGCGCTTTTTGAACTTTTGGCCTTTGAGGAGAGTGCTCGGCTAAAGGCATTAGCTGCCCCCACTCGCATCAACAGAGTAATCAGGCTGCCCATCAGTCCGCAAACAATAATGATCCAGGCGATGGTTTCATCCATCATCACGTCGAGCAGTATGGAGGAGAAGTTACTCAGGGCGGCAGCCGGTTCGAGCATTAATAATCCAACAAACACACCTGCCAGCAAGGATTCAATAGGTCGGCGACTCAATATCGCAGTAACGACGGTGACCAGTGCTGGAAGTAGTACTAGTAAACTAGTTTCGGTAGCCAAAAGAAATCTCCTCGAGGGATTGCGGGTTTATCAAGAGCTAGTCTAATGATACTAACTATCTGCAAGCATGTCATTCGACATGTTTTAAGGCTTACTAAAGCATGATTTTATACTGCAAAATATTTCGACCCAAACTTTGAGGCAAATGTTCCCTATCAATCAGGTTTTTAATCCGGAGTTGCTTTTACATAGTTCAAGTACCGGTAATAGCATTTAAATAAGTAAATTACGCTAAAATGACCCCATGAATACCGATTCCCCAGCACAGGTCATTCACTCTCAACTCACATAATTCCAACCCCCTTGCCCATGCGCTCGAGTAGCTTCAATTCAGCCAGTGCCTGCTGACGTTTAGCGCGGATAGCGCGTGCCTCACGTCCGTGTAACGTCTTTGCAGAATCACACAGGTTTCGGCTAGGCATTCTTCGCACATCAACAACAAATATTATTTTCTGCCAGAAAAAATACACCACGGCACTGACTCTATAAACTATTTTGGCTATTTATCTTGAACACAAAAAAATGTGCAGATGCTCCTTTTTTAAGTAACAAAGGATGTAACAAAAGCAGATTAGTGAACCCATTAAACCTAAATTAATCAGTAACTTACAGTCTAAGTGCACTTCCCGCCGCCTCCACCAAACAAGTGATCTAAGAGACACTTCGTACAACTAAGTACCTAGTAAATACCCATGCAGGCCAGTATATCTGGTCATGTATGGGTCTTTTAGGTTCCGTAAAATTAGTTAACATCCATCTACGGTTACGCAGCTTGATGCTTTTAGTCTTGGCGCGGAGGTTACTGACTAGTGACCACAAGGTAAGCGACTAATTCGCAGTCCCCGCAGTTTTCAATACTGTGGATAAGATCCCCACGATAATGTGCTGAGTCACCCGTATTGAGTTTGCAGTTGTTATCACCCGAGATAATGCGCGCCGTGCCCCTGGTGATGGTGAGAAGCTCCTTAGTGCCGTCAAAGTGGGGCGCACTGGTTAGGCTTGCTCCAGGCTGAATACGTAGCTCATAAAACTCAATATTCTTTTCGATATGTAGCGGCGACAGGGTACGTATTTGAATCTGTTTGTCTGATCGAAACAGATTGCTCTTATCCTCTCCATTGACCACCTCAATGGTCGAGGATGCCCAGGGCTGATCGACCAACTCACCGATACTCAAGCCAAACGCCTGTGCGATTCTAAAGGTCACCGTTAATGTGGGATTAGCCTGGCCGCGCTCAATTTGACTAAGCATTGAGCGGCTAACACCGGAGGTAGTGGCGAGCTGATCTAATGTTAGCTTATGTTTTTTACGCAGCTCAGTAACACGGCTACTCAAGGCATGGCTGGCTGGGTCATGGTCAGATAGTTTCATTTTATTTCACTATAAGAGAATAAACTCTTGTATAAAGGAATGTTTACTTCTACGATAAAGGAATAATTTCTCATATAGTAAACAATCTTAAGGAAAATAGCACCATGAAAGCGCTAGTAAAAAGGAATTCCACCAAGGGGCTTTGGTTAGAAGATGTGCCTGAGCCAGAAATAGGCATCAATGATGTCCTCATCAAAATAGACCGCGCTGCGATCTGTGGCACCGATATGCATATCTACAACTGGGATAGTTGGGCCCAGGCCACCATCCCCGTGCCTATGGTAGTGGGCCATGAATTTGTTGGCGAGATTGTCGATGTTGGCTCCAATGTAAATGACTTTCGCCCGGGCCAGATTGTCTCTGGTGAAGGGCACGTAGTCTGCGGACGCTGCCGAAACTGCATGGCGGGACGGCGTCACCTATGTGCGCACACCAGTGGTGTTGGGGTAGACCGGCCCGGTGCATTTGCCGAGTATCTGGCGCTGCCAATGTCAAATGTGTGGGAGCATCGACCCGGTATTGATCTAGATGTGGCGGCTCTATTTGACCCTCTGGGCAACGCCGTTCATACGGCTCTGCAATATGATCTGCTTGCTGAAGATGTACTGATTACTGGTGCTGGGCCCATTGGTGCGATGGCAGCGGCCGTATGTAAATATGCTGGCGCTAAAAACGTGGTGATAACCGATATAAATCCCGAGCGATTAGCCTTGGCCAAAACCCTCGGCGCTACACGCACCGTCGATGTGCGCAGCGAAAAACTGGCTGATGTTCAGCGCCAGTTGGGAATGTCTGAGGGGTTTGATGTGGGCCTTGAGATGTCAGGTAATCCAGCGGGTTTTAGAGATTTACTGGCCAATATGTGCCATGGCGGCAAGGTGGCGATACTAGGTATTCCCGGCGAAGAGATGGCGATAGATTGGAGCCAGGTGATTTTTAATATGCTGACATTAAAGGGTATCTATGGCCGTGAAATGTATGAAACCTGGTACAAGATGTCGTCGATGATTGAGTCCGGGCTAAATATATCCTCAGTTATTACTCATCGTTTGGGCTATGAAGATTTTCAGCAGGGCTTTGATGCGATGAATGCGGGTGAAGCAAGCAAAGTTATTCTTAATTGGAAGTAGGGGCAAGCAATTATGTACGGGCAATTTAAAAACCATTTGGCAGGCGAACTAGACGTGATTAAAGCCGCGGGGTTGTATAAATCAGAGCGCGAAATTACCACGGCTCAGGGCGCCTACGTTGGTGTCAAGGCCAGGGCAGAGGTGTTAAATCTTTGTGCCAATAATTATTTGGGACTGGCTCAGCACCCAGAGGTGAGTGCTGCTGCAAAAGTAGGCTTGGATAACTGGGGTTATGGACTGGCATCGGTACGTTTTATTTGCGGCACCCAAAGCCTGCATAAACAGTTGGAGCGGGGTCTCAGTGAGTTTTTGGGTATGGAGGATACGATCCTCTATCCCTCCTGTTTTGATGCCAATGGTGGCCTGTTTGAGGTGCTCTTGGGAGCTGAGGATGCGGTTATCTCTGATGCCCTTAATCACGCCAGTATTATCGATGGTGTGCGTCTATGTAAGGCGCAGCGTTATCGTTATCGCAACAACGACATGATCGATCTCGAGACTCAGTTGCGAGAAGCTGATGCAGCTGGTGCGCGCTTTAAACTCATTACCTCCGATGGAGTGTTCTCTATGGACGGCACCATCGCGCGCCTCGATGAGATCTGTACTCTGGCAGAAAAATATAATGCCCTAGTGCACTTTGATGACTGCCATGCCACTGGCTTTATCGGTGCCAATGGTCGCGGCACCCATGAGTATCGCAACTGTATAGATCGCGTCGATATTATTACCGGGACTCTTGGTAAGGCCCTAGGGGGGGGTAGTGGCGGCTTTACCAGTGGCCGTTCAGAGGTGGTCGACTTGCTGCGCCAGCGATCGCGCCCCTATCTATTTTCTAATACGGTGGCACCACCAATAGTAGCCGGCGCCATTAAGGCACTTGAGCTGGTGACCCAGTCCAATGAGTTACAGGAAAGGTTAAAGTCCAATACGGCTATTTTTCGCGACGGTCTTGAGCAACTAGGGTTTACATTACTGCCCGGTGAACACCCCATTGTGCCTATTATGCTCAATGATGCCGCACTGGCCAGCCAGTTTGCCGAGGCTATGCTTGACGAGGGTTTTTATGTGGTGGCGTTTTCCTATCCTGTGGTGCCTAAAGGTAAGGCACGTATCCGCACCCAGATGTCAGCAGCGCTCAGTAAAGAGGATATTGAGTTTGCACTACAGGCCTTTGATCGTGTCAAGCGTCAGCTTAAGCTCTAGGGGCTTTGTCAAGTCTATTAAAAAGCTGTATCTAATTGCGTTGCTAGCTTATTGGTGCGGCATTCGATAAGAAGCGATTTAACTCTCTAGAAATTCCCCCGAGCTGATTCAGCTAAGCTTTTAGCTCCCTGCTTGATAAAACTATGGTCTGAGGCCATCAGGAAAAGTGTAACACCTCGACTTCGCCAAAATTCGATACTGTCAATATTAGGCACGAAGATACCGAGTTTCTTATTATTTGCCTTAGCGGCAATACAGATTTTTTCAGCCGCCTCAACGACGATCTTATCAGTCGCAGCCGTCGCGCCAAGAGCAACGGTTAGGTCCATCATGCCGATAAACAGGCAATCAATGCCTTCTTGAGCGGCTATCGCATCAATATTATCCACAGCAGCAATATCTTCAATTTGTGCTATTACCGTGGTCTCTGACTGATTGAGACTGATATTGTCAGCAACACTAGCTGCGCCATAACCCGCCGAACGAGTAGAACCTGCGTATCCCCGTCCTGTCTTCCCATACCGAGCCGCATTAACACAGGCCAAGGCTTTTTCAGGCGAATCAACATGTGGAATCACCACACCCGTCGCGCCACAATCCAGCGCATTGAGTATTTGATCCGCTGATGACGAGGCTACCCTAACCAATGCGGGTTTCTGCTCTGCGCGAAAAGCCAGCAAACAGCTGTCTATATCGCGACGATCGAATGGGGAGTGCTCGGCATCGAAGCAGGCAACATCTAACTCGGTACTTGCCAATACTTCTGCAACCATCATCGATGGTGTCTTTACAAAGGTGCCGATTAAGCAGTCCCCTGATAACAGTTTCTGTCTAAAGTTATTATGTGGGTTACTAGCAGCCATAATTGATGTTTCTCTTAAGAAAAGGTTACGAATTGAGCCAGTCTTGTAGAGCGCTATTTACCTGTTCGGGCGCATCAAGGGTACTGAGGTGACCGGCCTCTTGAATGATCTCCAATTTAGCATGTTTTATTTCTTGAGCCATATCGCGATGGAGCTTTTCGCTGCACAGCGCATCATGGATGCCACATAAAATGAGGGTAGGGCAGCGAATATCTTTAAGCGTGCTCCAGCTATCAGGTCGACTCGCTAAAGCACGCCACTGATTAATGAACTCATCAGCACCAACCTCCATGGCCATTTCCATCACTAAAGGCTTGAGCTTTAATAGCTGTTCTGAGTCAAAAGCATATTTCGGTATCAGTTGCTGACTCACTAGGGTTCTTAAACTTTCAACACCGCCTTGAGCAATGGTGTTGATCTGCTGTTGACGGACAGGTACATTTTCTGGCAATTCACACCGTGGATTAGTGTCTAGCAAAGCGATTCTTTTAATCCGCTCGGGAGCCTGCCTAAATATTTCAAAGGCCACAATACCGCCCATCGAAAGGCCTGCCAATGCAAACTCTGCTGGTGCTTCCGTGAGTACCTTGGTAGCCATGGCCTCAATCGAATCGCAATTAGAAAAGTCGCTTACTAATACCTCCCTATCGCCTTTAAAAGCCGAGATTTGCGCACGAAAAAGCATGCTGGTACAAAGTGAACCGGGTAAAAGCAATAAAGGTAACGGCACTAGCGGCACTCCGATCAAAATTATCCTCTTTGAATACTAATCAAGCAGGGCCGTGGAACCATGCCTGATACTACCCGCAAAAAGACGTTTCTCGGAGGGCAGTTCCGGATTCTCAATACGCTCCAAAAGCATATCTACAGCTGCTTCTACCATGCGCTCTAAAGGCTGAAGAACTGTTGTTAAGTCGTAATTTAGCCAGGCAGCGGCATCAACTCCATCAAAGCCAACCACAGATATATCTTTAGGGACTTTCGCCCGGTACTCGATACGCAGTGTGTCTAGGCAGCCGAGGGCCATAATATCGTTAGTACAAACAAACGCATCTGGTTTGGGGTTAGCTGAGTCCATAACATCACGCGTTAAGCTGCAGGCCCGCTCATAACTATAATCACCTTCCAGTTCGACCATATCCACAGGCAGTCCCTTGAGCTGGGCCACTGCTCCCTTAGTTCGTGCCGTGCTAACTGACGAATCTATCGGCCCACTCATTACGACAAATGACTTACGCCCATTGTTGAGTAACCCTTCAACGAGTGACCGCTCGCCCTCGTAATGATCACAACAAACTGATGAAACAGTATTTTGGGGGTAGAGGCGATTATAAAAAACCAAGGGGATATTGCGGTCTTGGCAGGCACTTATCTGAGTATCGGTGAATTGAGCCGCGGCAATAATTCCATCCACTTGATACTGCCAGACTTTATCTAAAACTTTGTCTACATCGCTCTCTTTATCGAGCGTAAACAAGAGAATATGAATATCTTTCTCATCAAATTTTCGATTTAACTCAGACAGAATCTGCGGATAATTCAGGTTGGTAAGCTCAGTAATCAATACGCCAACAATGTTTGACCGACCAGAGATTAATCCACGTGCAATAGCATTAGGTTGATAACCCAGCGCTTTGGCGGCGCTCTCTACTTTTGCTCGCGTTTTAGCCGAGACACTCGCTCCAGGCTTGAAGCAGCGTGAGACTGCTGACTGGGACACTCCTGCAACTCGCGCAACATCATAAGAGGTCGATCGTTTGCCTTCAAATTTAGTATTTTGTGGCGTAATTTCGAGTATTTTTTTGTTCATACCTTTAAATAAATAACCTCTGTCGGCATACTATAAAAATCAGATGCAATGCGATTAACACCCTTCCGAATACTAGCACATTACACAATATTCGACGGTACGAACAGCAACGGGTCGAGCTTTATCACACTATCTTCTGACCCGTTTAGGGCACCTTAAACTACTCTATCCTCGTTAATTATAAGGTGCATTTTGGCCCTACTCTCCAAACTACTGGCCTTCCAATGGGCCAACTAACAACCATTAGCGAAGCGGTTAACGATCAATCCTACACAAAGATTTATCGGATTATAAAATATTTGACTTTAATTTTGCATTCGAAGTACATTACTATATTAATCCCTATCGCAAAGATTAGAAACATTTAAATGAACAGTACCGTATCTGATAACAAATTTGCCATTGCAAGTCTCTTTGAGTCACTCCAGGATCCTCAAAAATCACAGGCTGCAATGGCCCAGCAGGTCGGTAGCCATTTTGCCTGGCACGGCCCCAAGCCTTTTAAATCTTGCTCAAGCACTGAACAGTGGTGCTCGACGTTTTGGCTGCCCTTTGTTGATGCATTTGAGGGTGTATCTCGAGAAACGCATATGCTTTTTGGTGGCATAAGCCAAGGTAAAGCCGACAATAGTCCGGATGGCCAATCATGGGTTGGCGCTACTGGCTATTATGAAGGTGTTTTCTCAAAATCCTGGCTTGGTTTTGAACCAACGCGTCAGGTGATCAAGTTAAGGTGGGGAGAATTCTACCGCTTTGAGGAAGGCAAGATTGTAGAGATGTACACGCTTTTCGATATCATTGACTTTCTACAGCAAATCAACAAAAACCCTCTGCCCCCAAGCCATGGCGCAGATTTTGTGTATCCCAGCCCAGCAGGCATCAATGGGGTTTTACTTGGCGATAGTGACGCGGCTGAAACAGCTGAGTCGATGCGATTGATTCGAGAGTTTCTTTTTGAAGGGCTCAATAATTTTGATGAAGAAAATCTCACCAGTATGGGTGTTGCTGATTTTTTCCATGACAATGTAAACTGGTATGGACCTGGCGGAATAGGTGCGTGCCTCAGTTTAAAGGAGTTTCAACACTACCATCAACAGCACTGGCTTGCGGCATTTCCTGATCGCAAAGTGCAGAACCTAGACAGTCTTTTCGCCGAAGGTAATTTTGTTGGGTCTTCAGGCTGGGCGGGGGTTACATCGCAGCATACCGGCAATTACCTTAGCGCAGCAGCTACCGGCAACCGGATCAACTTTAACGGCATGGATTTCTGGCTTCGCCGTGGTAATAAGTTTGTCGAAAACTGGGTCTTTGTTGACATGATTGACCTCTTTGAACAATTTGGCGTTGATTTACTTAAACAAGCACGAGAAGGGGAACCTTAATGACCGATCTTAACTCTAGTAAGCAACTTATCCTCGATTACTTTGCTGCAGTGGAAAAATCCACTTCGCAGAATATTACCGAGACTGTTAGTCAATTTATTGCTGATGATTATTATTGGTATGGCGTATACCCCTTTGAAGAGCAAAGCGACGCTCAGGGAGTATCTGAGGCATTTTGGAAGCCATTTTTGGATGCTTGGTCACCGGTCAGCCGCCGGCAAGATGTCTTTATAGGGGGTACTAACGAGGTAGACGGAACTCAATGGGTGACTAGCATGGGTCACTTTCAAGGGCTCTTTGACAATGATTGGTTAGGCATTCCAGCCACTGGCAAGATGGCCTATTTACGCTATGCAGAATTCCACAATGTAAGAGATGGAAAGATCGTTCGCAGTAGTTTTTTCTGTGACATTATTGGCGTTATGCACCAAGCAGGTATAAATCCACTACCAATGCAAACCGGTGCATCTGTGATTGTTCCCGGGCCTAAAACCCATGATGGTATTCAGATAGCCAGCCAGCCCGAAAGCGAGTCGCAAAAAACCATGGCGGTGCTCAACCAAATGATCGCTGATCTAGATGAGCTAAATCACTCAGGTGACGACCGCTATCCCCCTGAAGTATTGGAGCGATCATGGCACTCTGATATGAGCTGGTATGGGCCTGCCGGTATTGGATCGACCTATACTATTCGCCGCTATCAGGAACAGCACTCCTACCCCTTTAGAGAAGCCCTTAAAGACAAAGTGTATAACGGTCATATTTGCCGCTATGCCGATGGCGACTACGCCTGCTTTTTTGGCTGGCCCAATTTGACCCATACACCAACCGGCGGATTTTTAGGTCTCCCGGGAAATGACTGCCGAGTCGATATGCGCGTCGTCGATGTCTATCGACGGGAAGATGACAAACTCGCGGAGAACTGGGTCATCATTGATTTGCCCTGGTGGCTTAAGCAGCAGGGCATAGACATCCTTGAGCGCTGTAAAAATATAATTTCATAACCCTATTCTACGGAGACATGGACTATGAAGCGATCTAGACCCTCTCAAGCCCCACTAACGGCCAACAATGACCTGAGTAAAACCGCAGAAACTTTGGCAGTCATTGATTCCATGGTGGACGGCCTCAATGATCACGATATTGACACCATGGATAGATTTTTTAGTCAATCATTTCGCTGGATAGGAAATGCTGGTTGCGGCTATAAAGTCGGCCTCAATGAATTTCAAGAAAATTGGCAGCGC
>Ga0206682_10004033_pt1 | contig 12180 bp, 9 predicted proteins | sample M240m12015metaG_FD_155444 | JGI IMG/M metagenome (GOLD analysis project Ga0206682, IMG submission 155444) | Ammonia-oxidizing marine archaeal communities from Monterey Bay, California, United States - M2 40m 12015 | ecosystem: Environmental > Aquatic > Marine > Intertidal zone | place: USA... | reverse complement strand
CACTCTGTAATATTACTACAAGAAGCCGCTGATAAAGTTGCTGAGGTTTTAGCTTAGTGATACATTTTTATTATTATTATAAAAAGGAACCCATTTGGGTTCCTTTTTGTGTTTATAGTTATTACATGATCTATTACTTAACTTTTGTGTAAGTATGATAGTAGGCTTCTTTTATTCTATCTTCTGTATTGTTATATTTAATCAATAATTGCAACCAAGATTTTATGGACTGTTTTAAATACAATAATTTTATTTTATAGAAATTATTAATCGAAAAATTCCAATTGGCATTAGGGATATTTGCTATTGGTGTAGAGATTTGGTTTAGAAATCTTGTATAAAGTTTAAAATCATATTTTAATTTATGTGGTACTTCCATAACCAGTTTATAGAATGCAATAGAATAAAATGGACTGATACTTGGAAAGTAATATCTATTTCTGTCTTCACCTTCATACAACCATTTAAACCCCCTTTCCATCATCATAAATCTTAAGTGTTTATTTATTAGTTTACGTTCAGGATACTTGTCTAGATGCTCTATTAGATGAGATTTTAGACTATTCTTAGGGATATTTAGTAGTTTAGATACTTCGTTTAAATTAAAGATTTGATTTTTTTGCAAAATGTATTTTAGTAAATCATTTTTAGAGAAAATAGTTCTTAATGGGTGTAAATTAGTTAATACTTTGTCTCCACCATCACCTGTCCAAAGGGACGTTTTATTTTGTTTTATTTTTTCAAAATAGTCTAAAATAAAACTCATTCCACTATAATTTAAACCCTTTTTTATTCCTAATAGAATCTCTTCGTGATGTTTAGATGATTTATTAAGATTTACAATTTTAAATTTATTTTTCTTTAATTTTGTTAATTTTTTCACAACCTCAATATCACTTTTAGCGGTCTTATTATAATCACTATAGGTTCTTATTCGACAATCAATATTTAGTGTATCAAAACTACCCATAATAGCTCTAGAGTCAAGTCCACCACTAAGAGATAGAGTGATATTTGTATGTTTTTTTACTCTTCGTAAAATGGAACTATTAAATTCATAAACTAATGACTTTACTATATCTTCTGATTTAATTATTTTAGAGTTAGTATTTTCAAAATTTAAATCAATAATTGAAGTGTGGGTAATGGTTTTGTTATCAGAATTTATTTTCAAAAGACTTGCTGGCATTAATCGATTACAATTTTCATGTAAAGTGTTATTTCCTAAGGGGTATCCAAAAAGTAAAAATTCTGCACATGCATACTTATTTAATTGTGGTTTTAGATTTTCCGTTATAAAACTAATTTCACGTGAAGCAGCCACAGTAGTTTCATTTTCTAAATAATAAAAAGGTAACCTACCTAAGTAATCATTAAATACAAAGATTTGATTTGATGAGTTATTATAACATGTGATAATATATTCACCATCTGTATTATTTATGAATTCTTTTAAATATACAGAAGTTTTTTTTTGAAATAATTCAATACACACTAACTCCAGTTTGGAATTTATATTTTCATTACTCTCATAAATATCTCCTTCAATTATAAATGTATATTCTGAAGTGATGAACGTTCTTATTGGGTATTCATCATATGCTGTTACACTAATATGTATCCGTCCTTCTTTAATTATTCTATGCTTATAATTAGGGAAAAACTTAAGTACGGGGTGTATAAAGTGTCTATTATCTAGAGTCGAATAAATAGTTAAGCCTGGCATGAGGATTGATTACTTGAATTTATTTCTAAAGAGTTAAATTAGTTATAATATACTAATCAGTTTGTAAGTTTATGAAATAATTATTAGACTATGATTAAATAAATATTAGATTTATGAACTTATCTTTGAGAGTAAATAATAAATTAAATTCTGCAATAAAAAATGATTAAAAAAATAATAGAAACCATCAGTGCAAGATTTTTACATGCACTGATAAATTTCTTCATTTTAGTGATTATTTCAAGAAGTTTAGGAAGTGAAGGACTTGGATTATTAGGGCTAGTTATATTAAATGCAACCCTTATATTGTTGTTTGTTGATCTTGTAGGAGGAGGAGCTTTGATTTATTTTACTCCCAAAAAAAATGATAGAGCATTGTGGCTAATTTCAATTTTATGGACCCTATTTTCAATAACTATGATTATTATTGTTGGTTCTGTTTTTGAACGCATTTCATTTTTTAAAGAACACATATTACCAGATGGATATTGGTATTATACAATTTTTTTAGTTTTTGTAATGACTATTAATCAAATTAATTACAGCTTTTTGATTGGTAAACAAATGATTAGGGAGTATAGTTTGATTTATTCTATTCATATTATTTTATTATTATTTGGAGTTTTAATTTTGTTTTATGGATTCGAAATTATAAGTGTAGAGTCATTTATTATTGCCGAATATATAGCTTTATCAATTTCGATAATAATTGGATGGTTTTTTTTAGTTCCTGTTTTTGATAAAAAAGAAGTGTGTGAATATATTCCTTTGTTTAAAGAAATGTTTCACTATTCAGCATTTGGGCAATCATCTAACGCTTTAACTATTATTAATAAGAGATTTAGTTTTTATGTGATTAATGCAAGTTTAGGACTAGCATCTTTAGGTGTATTCAATATTGCTTTACAATTAACTGAAGGTCTACGCTTAATTGGTTCAAGTATTTCTACGGTACAATATTCAAAGATTGTTAATGAGGGAGATAACGATAGTTCTATATTGCTAACACTTAGATTGTTGAAGTTGACTATATTGATTACTTCTTTTGCTTTGTGTTTATTGCTAGTATTACCCAATGTATTATATGTTAGTTTATTTGGTGATGAGTTTTCTGAGATTAAAATAGTTGTTTTAAGTCTAAGTTTGGGAGTTGTAGCTCTCTCTGGAAATATGATATTAAGTCATTTTTTTTCTGGAATAGGATTGCCTAAATATACATTTTGGGCTTCTTTTGTTGGAGTTGTCGTAACAATAATCTTGTTGTTTTATTTAATTCCAATGTATGGATATGTTGGTGCTGGTATTACGGCATCCTTTGCTTATTCAACGTCTTTTGTGTTTTTATTGTATTCTTTTATGTTAAGATCTAAATTAAGTTTAAGAGATTTATTTTTAACGAAAAATGATATTGCTTTTTTGAAAGCTAAAATCAGTAATCGGATGGATTAATTGTTAAGTATGCCTTTTGTAATTTTTTAGCAATTTGTTTGCTGTTAAATTGATCTGCAATTCCCTTTAAATCTTTTAAGGAATAATGATTATAGTTATTAATGATAAATTTCATAGCAGCTAGTAATTGATTTGTGTTCCCTACATCAATTAAGATTCCAGTTTGCTCATTTAAAAATGCTTCAGGTCCACCACATTTTGTTGCTATTACTGGAATTCCAGATAGCAAAGCTTCTGCACAGATCACAGAAAAGGTTTCGTAATTACTGTTTAAAACCAATACATGAGATTTTGTTAAATACTCAAATACTTCGTTATTCGATTTCGCCCCGTGAAATTGTATGGAATTACTTAAGTTTAAGCGCTCTGTTTGCTCAATATATGCTCCCATATCAACTCCTTCACCAATTATATCTAACTGTAGTGTAGATTTGTTTTTTAGCTGGGAAAAAGCATCGATAATACCTTTTACATTCTTATGGCTTTGTTCTAAATCACCCACAAACACAAAGGTGAATAACTCATTTTTAGGTTGTTCTGTTGTTTTTCCATCCACTACATTGCCAATAATTTTATAATTCGCTTTAATTCCAGAAGCCAACATGTCCGTTTTTAAACTATTGGAAACAGGAAATACCATTTTTGCGTTCCGGGCAGACATTCGCTTACAATATTTTACAAATGAGTTTTGTTTTAAAAAGAGCTTATAATGATACCCACTCCAATGCTCACTTATAAAAAAAGGTGTTTTATAAAGAATAGCTTGTAAATAAGCTAAGGTACTTGTCCAACTAATAATATGTGCATGAATAAAGTCGTGACGACTGGAGTTTATTTCTTTCCATACTCTAAAAAGGACTTTTAGTTTAGTAATGACTCCTTTTTTTTTATAATAATACAGAACTTCTTCTATGCCTTCAAAATCGGTTACAATACGTGTGATATCATCCTCGTAAATATCCGTATTATAAATACTTATAACGGTATGATCGAATTCGTTTTTAGTTGCCATAATATGCTTGCGTACAAAAAGGCCCAATAAAGGTTCAACTTTAGTAGGGTACCATTTGGCAAGATGTAAAACGGTTGGTTTCACTTAAGATTTAATGTTTTTATACTTCAATCGTATGGAATTTCCAATAACCACAACATCAGAAAATGCCATTGTTAAAGCCGCAAATATAGGACTTAAATACCCCATTGCTGCTAAAGGGATAGCAATTAGGTTGTAGGCAAAAGCCCAAAACAAGTTTTGCTTAATAGTTTTATAGGTGTGTTTACATATCTGAAAAGCCATTTCTACCAGATTCAATTTATGGTTTAGTAACACCAAGGAAGCTGATTGTACAGCAACTTCAGTTGCGTTACTATAAGAAATACCTACAGTAGCCTTTGTTAGCGCTGGCGCATCATTAATACCATCGCCAAACATACTGGTGTTTTCTTCTGTTGTAAACTTGGCAATTTTTTCAATTTTATCGTCTGGTAGTTGCTGTGCATAAACGGTGTTAATTCCAATTTCTTTTGCAACAGATTCACATTTTTGTTTGGTATCACCACTTAGTAACACTGTTTCTATATTTTGATGATTTAAAAAAGAAACCAAGCCTTTGGCTCCCTCCATAATTTGATCATTTATAGATAGTGCTGCAACGAGTTCCGAATTTATAGAAAGAAATAGTTGGTAGTTGCTTATCAGTTTATCACCGGTAATTGAAAGGAATTTTGCAGAACCAAATTTGTATTCAGTTCCATCATCATAGGCTATAAACCCTTTACCTTTTATTTCTTCTACTTTTTGGAAAGCGAAGTTTGTATTTACCTTGTTTAAATGCTTGCAAAGCGACTTCGCAATAGGGTGGGAGGAGTGTTTCTCCAATTCGTATATAATAGCTTCTACGGGTTGTTGGTTGTCCCATATCTTCAATTCATTAATAATAAACTCCCCATTGGTAAGTGTACCTGTTTTATCGAATACAACCTTCTTGGTTTTGCTAAACAACTCTATGGTAGATCCACCTTTTATAAGTATCCCATTTTTTGCTGCTCTTCCAACTCCTACCATCACAGCTGTGGGAGTTGCTAATCCCATAGCACAAGGACATGAGATAACAAGTACCGCAATAGCTCTTAACATAGCGTTTTGGAAATCTATACTAAATGCATAGAAATTAATACTGAAAGTAAGAAATGCTATAAACAGAACTGTAGGTACAAAGATGGTACTTATACGATCGCCTAGCTGTTGTATTTGTGGCTTGTCCTCTTGAGCAGAGCGAACCATTTCGATAATTTTAGAGAGTACAGTGTTTTCTACATCGGTGCTAACCTTTACTTTTATATTACCTTCTAATAAAAGTGTTCCTCCAATAACTTTAGCGTTTTGCTTTTTAAAGACTGGACTGCTTTCACCCGAAATCATGCTTTCGTCTATAGAGGCATTTCCCCATACAATCTCTCCATCTATAGGAATAGAATCCCCTTGATTTACAATTATTATATCGCCTATCTTTAAATCAGAAATAGGACATCGTACCAATTCACTATTAATTTCTTTTAAAGCTTCATGTATCTTTAGGTTCTGAAGTGAGTCTAAAGCAGTGGTAGTTTGTGCAATGGATCTTTTTTCGAAATAATTTCCTAAAAACACAAGGGTAATAATTGTTGCTGCAGTCTCAAAGAACATAAAGTTATGAGAATGTTCATTGTTCAAACCCCACCCTATTAAACTGTATACATATGCTGATGTAGAACCCATCAGAATAAGTACATTCATATTAGGTTTCAGTTTTTCTAAGGAGTGAAATGCTCCTTTGAAAAAATAGAGATAACCTAAAACCATTACTGGAGTACTCAAAGCCAATTGTAACCATGGATTGTTAAGTAGATGTTCTTGAGCAACAAACATATGTCCGAGTAAGGGGATACTTAATAGGGCAGAAGTTATTAGGTAGTGCTCTAACTTTCTACTTTTCTGAAACTTAGGATTGTATTCTTTGGGGGCGTAACCTAATTCAGATAGGAAACCCTCTATTTCTATAGATGAATATTCATCGTTGAATAGAGTAACCAAACCTTTAGCTATATCGACCGTAACTTTGTGAATTCTCTTTTTATGTAAATGACTTTTTATGCCGTTTACACAGTTAATACAACTTATTCCATCTACTGTATATTGGTGTTTTTTCCCCATTCTAGTTTAGGTTTTATCAAATTTAAAGCAATAATTAAATCCTACAATAAATAATTTTAGAAATTTAATTTGCTAATTGTCTGAAAACGAAAAAAGTGAAATTTAAGGAATAATAATGTGATAAATATTACATGATTTTGTTATCAGAATAGGAGCTAAATAAAAAATATAATTCTATATTTGCTGTCGTTAAAATGGTGGTTGTAGCTCAGTTGGTTAGAGCACTGGTTTGTGGTGCCGGGGGTCGTGGGTTCGAATCCCATCATCCACCCTAAACGTAAAGCCTCTTGAATTTATTCAAGAGGCTTTTTTAGTTTATAGATTACGCTAATCTGACCAATGGATTCTATTTCTAGATATTAGTTTTACTGTAATTTAACAATAGCTGCTAATTTTACCGCTTTTCTGTTAATTACCCTTATTTTTACAAAAATTATTTTTGATGAACACTTTTGATATCTTACCACTTAACAAACAACTTCGAAATGCAATTGACGATTTGGGATTTGTTAAGCCAACGCCTATTCAAGAACAATCGTTTCCAGTAGTTCGCTCTGGTTCAGATGTGGTTGGTATAGCACAAACGGGTACAGGTAAAACCTTGGCCTATATGCTGCCTATACTTCAAGATATTAAATTTCAAAAGATTGATACTCCTCGAGTTTTAATTCTTGTTCCTACCAGAGAATTGGTGTTGCAAGTTGTGGAACGTGTTCAAGAGTTTTCTAAATACATGAATTTACGCGTTTTAGGCGTGTACGGCGGAACAAACATTAACACACAGAAAAAGGCTTGTGCTTTAGGTGTTGATGTTGTTGTTGCCACCCCTGGTAGGTTGTATGATTTAGCTGCTTGTAGGGCTTTACAATTAAAAACGATTAAGCAGTTGGTTATAGACGAGGTTGATGTTATGTTAGATCTTGGCTTTAGAATTCAACTGGCTAATATATTTTCTATTCTACCTGAACGAAGACAGAACATTATGTTTTCTGCAACAATGACAGTAGAAGTAGATGCACTTATAGATTCGTATTTTATTAAACCAAAAAAAATATCGATTGCGCTAAGTGGGACTCCATTAGATAACATTTCTCAACAATGTTACCGCGTTCGAAATTTTTACACCAAATTAAACTTATTGAATTATCTGCTGTTAGACAAAGAAATGTTTAGCAAAGTATTGGTTTTTGTACCCAACAAGAAACATGCAGATATGGTTTTTGAATTTTTAGAGGAACAATATGCATCTGAGTTGTGTGTCATTCACTCCAATAAAACTCAAAATTACCGCATTCGATCTATTAAACAATTTGACGAAGGTATTAATAGAATATTAGTTTCTACCGATGTAATGGCACGTGGATTAGATTTAGATAAAATCACTCATGTTATTAATTTTAACACGCCTGTATTTTCAGAAAATTACATGCATCGTATTGGTAGAACTGGGAGGGCAGAAGAGAAAGGGAATTCAATTTTATTTTATACAGATAAAGAAGAAGTTTCTAAAAATGAAATTGAATCTTTAATGGATTATAAGATTCCTCAACAAGACTTCCCAACTGAGGTGGAGGAGAATGAACAGCTTTTACCAGAAGAGCGAGACGTAGCAAAAATTAGTAAAAATAGAAGTACCGAAACCAAAGTTAGAAGCTCTGGTTTTCATGAAAAAAAGGAGAAGAATCAAAAAGTGAATACAGGCGGATCGTACCGTGCAAAATTAGCTAAAAAGTACAAAAAATCTCAAACAAAAGGAGATATAATAGCCAATCGTAGGAGTAAAAAAAGACGTAAGTAATGGCACTTAACATTGTTTTAGTTGAGCCTGAAATCCCTAACAATACAGGTAACATTGGGCGTTTAAGTTTGGCTGCAGGGGCAAACTTACATCTTGTAAAACCTTTTGGTTTTGAACTTAACGACTCAAGAGTAAAAAGGGCTGGGTTGGATTATTGGAAACACATTTCTCTTACTATTTACGAAAGTATAGATGATTTTTATCTCAAAAATCAGAATAAAAATATGGTCTATTTTTCCAGCCATGCAAGTAAAGAATATTGGAACGTTACTTATCAAGACGATTTGTTTTTAATATTTGGTAAAGAATCGAAAGGGTTACCAAAAGAGCTTATAGAACTCAACTCAGAAAACACCTATAAAATACCTCTTTTTAGTGAACACATAAGAAGTATTAATCTTGCAAATGCTGTAAGTATAGTCGTTTATGAAGGGATTAAATCTATGAAGTAATGTTTGTGTGTTTTTGATTTTACACCTACGGTTTACGAGTCTTTACATTTCCCAATTTTGAGTTGTAATAAAACGCTTTGAGTAAATACTCAAAACGTTTTACAATTGCTTTTTTATCTTTTAAATTATTTCAGTCACTAAATCTTTTTTGCTTTTCCTTACTTTAGTAAGATTTACCAACCAATCATTTTCTGTATCTCTGTAACCTAAAGGAAGGAGTACACAACTTTTCAACCCTTTTGCTTTTAAGTCAAGTATTTTATCTAACTCGGCAGGATTAAATCCTTCCACAGGAGTAGCGTCTACTTTTTCGAAAGCTGCCGCAGTTAGAGCCATAGTAAATGCTATGTAGGCTTGTTTACTTGCGTGGTTAAAATTTTCTTCCGGATCTTTATTTGGATAGTTATCTAAAAGAATTTGTCTGTAATTTTCCCAGCCTTCGTTTTTAAATCCTCTTACATCGTTTGTTAAATCAAACATTTTGTTAATTCTTTCTGCAGTATAGGTATCCCAAGCAGCAAAAACCAATAAATGAGAACAATCAGTAATTACAGATTGGTTCCAAGCTATTGGTTTAATTTTCTCTTTCACTTTATCATTTGTAATCACAAATACTTCAAAAGGTTGTAAGCCACTTGAGGTAGGTGCTAAAGATATTGCCTCAATAATTGCATCTATTTTTTCTTTAGATACCTTTTGGCCATTCATAGCTTTTGTGGCATAACGCCATTTTAATTTCTCAACTAATTCCATGCGTATTATTTTATAGGATTTTTAACTTTTTAATTCGCTTTTAGCAATGTATTTGCAGCTAGTTTTCCCAATTGGTTTGACGCCAATGGGCTTGCACCTGTAATTAGTTTTCTGTCTATACATACAGTATTGTCAGCTTTTGTATTCACTACATTAGCCCCTAAAGATTTTAGTTTTTCACTTAGTCCGTGTGGCATTTGTCCTGGTAAGTAACCTATTTTAGGTGTCATTTTATCAACAGAATCTGGAAATACAGCCATTTTATAGCCTTCGTAAATGAATGCTTTGTTTTTTAAAGTAGTCGCTAATAATGCACCCGGACCATGACATATTGAGATGGTAAACAAATTATTTTCATGCGCCCAATTTAAGGTTCTTCCTACATTTTCATCTTCAGGAATTCCGAGCATTGCTCCGTGTCCTCCAGGTATAAATACGGCTGCGTAATTTGCAGCTACATTTTCTGTGTTTGTCGCAAAATGGTGCAAGCTATTTGGTTTCTCAAACTTTAATTTTAACTCATTGTAAATAGCAAGTACTTCATTGTCTTTAGATGGAAACGCCCACATCTCAAATACAACAGGTTTGCCAGTTGGCGTATAAATTTCGAACTCAAAACCAGCATTTTGTAAATGCAACATCGGAACAAGAGCTTCTACTGGATGGTTACCCGTAGAGAACAAAGTTCCATTTTGCATTTTCATTTTTTGTTGTTCTGTAAACAATACCAATATTTTAGATTTTGTGCCTTTGTATTTTTGGTAGGGTTCACTCTTATAATCTGTTTTTTTTACGGTGGCTAGTTTAAGTGCAATTTTTGATGGTATATAAGACCCATCATTTTCTAATTGAGGCGCTATACCCAATATTTTCTTTAGCATATGCTTGTTTTTAAACGTTAAAAAAACAAATATAACAGAACTACCAAAGACAAAAATTAACCTATGGTAAGAAAGCTATAATTTACTTTTTTCTACACGAATGCGACTTAAACTTTGTTGGGTTATACCTAGATATGAGGCTATGTGGTAATTTGGTGTGTATTTCTCAATATCTGGATATTGTTTTAAAAACAATTGATACCTCTCTAGAGCAGTTAATTGGAGTTGATTTAAAATTCTTTTGTGTAAACTTACCACGTGCCGCTCTAAATTTTTACGCTGAAATGCTTCGAATTCTGGAAATAAAGAATGGATTTTATCTAAATCTCTAGCGGTAAACATTATAACTTTAGAATCTGTTATACACTCAACAGTTAAGTTTGCAAGTTCATTTGTGTAAATAGCAATAAAATCACTAATCCACCATTCTTTTATGGCAAACTGCAATGTATGTTCCTTGCCATTCTTATCGGTACAGAAAGATCTTAAATTGCCTTCTAAAACAAAATAGGTATGCCTAACAGACTGTCCTTGACGAATTAAGATTTCACCCTTTGAAAATGTTTTTTCTGTTGAAATAGCATACAGATGCTTTTCAGCTTTAGAACTGAGGTGTATACTTTTTTTTATTTTATCAATTAATTCCTGCAAAAGTTTCCATTTAATTAGGTATGCAATCTAATCTGTTACTAAGAATTTTTTAACTAGTACAATTAGATTTTTAAAATTAAACCATTATTATCTATTTTAGGTTAATTAATTAAATCTTATTTTTAATAAAGGGGTGTCTATTTCGTTCATCGATTGCATTATCGTTAAAAATAAAAATTGAGACCTAAATGTTATAGTATAACAATTTTTGTAGGCCTAATCATTTTCTTTAATTTGTACTCATTAATAAATCCGTTTATTATTTATGGTATTGCGTTTACTGTTATGGACTTTTCTTTTAATTTCGAGCATTTCCTTTTCTCAAGAAGAATGGGATAGAAGCAGGTTTACCAAAGATTTAAAAGAGGATGTAAATGATTTTGTATACCCCATCCATAAACGTGCTGGGAATTCTTTTATAAAAAATTTTAACGATGGAGTTTTTGATGAAGGTCAAGAGGAATATATATACCGACTTGTAACCATTTTAAGAAAAAAGCGTTTTAATGATGCAGCAGATTATTTTGATCTTTTTAGGTTGCTAAACCATTATGGGAAAGGAGAGCTTAACGACGAGAGTTTAGATAATTTTTTAGCTACCTCTGTAGATTACACTGTAAATTTAAAGCACAAAAATTCTAAAAAATACCTTAAATATTGTTCAGATGCTTTAGTAGATAGTATTTTACACAAGGGCGAGAGCTTTACATGGAAACTAGCAGAAGGCGATATTTATTTTACCATTGATTCCGTTGCTAAAATAACGGCTAAATACTGCCAACTTTACTGTATTTCCAAAACAGACACCATAGTTATAGAATTAACCCAAGGGTCAGTAGATTTATTAAAACATAAATGGAATGGAACAGGAGGTAGGTGTGATTGGACTAAACATAAGATCCCAGAAGACTCCATATGGGTTGAATTAGGTGATTATAATATTGATTTACGGAAAAACTATTTTGAAACTTCGAATGCCGAATTATTAGGCCGTTTACAACATGATGAAGACCGAATATTGGGTACTTACTTTAATGGTTTGAGTGCGAATCAAAATCGAGATGGGGCTATTTATCCAGGATTTATCTCTACGAAATCTAAACTCTATTTTTATAACCTATTTAAAGATGTTGATGTCGAAGGTTGTTTGGAAATTCGTGGTAAAAGAATCTTCCTATTTGGAAAAAACAATGAACACATTAGCATTACATTTTATAAAGACGATGTTCCCTTTGTGTTGGCTAAGTCCAATCGTATTAGAATGGAAGACCGAAGGT
>Ga0206682_10004031_pt1 | contig 12185 bp, 6 predicted proteins | sample M240m12015metaG_FD_155444 | JGI IMG/M metagenome (GOLD analysis project Ga0206682, IMG submission 155444) | Ammonia-oxidizing marine archaeal communities from Monterey Bay, California, United States - M2 40m 12015 | ecosystem: Environmental > Aquatic > Marine > Intertidal zone | place: USA... | reverse complement strand
CACTTTCAAATGCTTCTAACAGAATTACTGGTGAAGCAATTAGGGCAGGAGCAATAAGATTATCAGCTGAAGCAAGGCGAGAACAGATAAATAATGCAAGAGAACAGTTCACGCTTGCAGGAAACTTTAAGCCTATTTCTGTATTTGAATATAGAGACTTGCCATCATGGTCAGCTTTAAAAGATGGTTCAGATACAAGAATACAGATTGAAGGTGACTGGGTTACTGATATGAAACCAGCTCGAGAAGGTTGGGAAATGATTAATATCGATTTAAGAGTTATGCTCTTAAGATTATACAAGAAGGCAAAGGACGAAGGAATAATTAAAGGACCATTAATTCTTAAAGAAGGTTGGACAAGTGTTCAATATAACGATAAGATTAAAGGTGATAAGTCAATTCAGTATTTAAATGGTAACGCAATTTCTATAACTTGGGCTGGATATAGTCCTAAAAACGATGCAGAGAATTTTAGAGATCTTGCTATTAAACAAGGTTTCCGAGGTATAGGATTAAACGATAAAAGTATACACCTCGATGTTGGCCGTAAAAAGCAATGGGATAATAGATCAGAGGATAACAGGAGCGAATAATGGTAGCCAACGTATTTACGGCTAAAAGCAAGAAGATTAACTTATATCAAGATTTTAAAAAGAATCTTGAAATTAGTCCTATATCTCTTGACATGACCGTTTGGAAAGACGAAGACTCAGTAAAAGAAGCTATCAAAAATCTTATTCTTACTGATCGTGGTGAAAGATTAATGCAGCCTGATCTTGGCGGAGATATTAATGCTTTATTGTTTGAAAACATCACTCCTGCAGTTTTAGTATTGATTCAAAACCAAGTAAGAACCACTATTGAATTGCACGAACCAAGAGCAGAGCTTATCGATGTTATAGCATCTTCTGATATAGACGACAATGTAGTTCGAGTTAATATTCAATTTTACATAACAAACGTACAGCAGCCGATTAAGCTAGATGTATTCTTAGAGAGGACACGATAAATGGCTAAACTTAATATTTCAGAGTTGGATTTTGAATCGATCAAAGGCCAATTTAAAACTTATCTGAAAAGCCAGACGCAGTTCAAAGATTATAACTTTGAAGGCTCGAACATGTCAGTGTTCTTAGATGTCTTGGCTTATAACACATATCAAAATAACTTCTATACAAACATGGCAGTTAATGAAATGTTCTTAGATTCAGCTGTGTTGAAAAACTCAGTTATGTCTCATGCAAAAGAACTTAACTATCTTCCACGTTCAAGAAGATCAGCACGAGCATTGGTAGATGTAGTAATTACTGACACTACTGTTAAAGATCAAACCATTACAATTCCAGCATATTCTGATTTTACAACATCATTCCAAGGTCAGCAATTTAACTTTGTGAATGACGTAACATATGTTGCTCGTAAAACTGGTCTTGGAACATTCGTTGCAGAAAATGTAGAAATCTTTGAAGGCGAAATGCTATCATCATTTGAAAGAGAAGGTTACTTCATTGGTGCCGATGGTATTCTTAGAGTTATTCTTACAAACGAAAACGCTGATACAGATTCAATCGAAGTATTCGTTGATGCTGAAGCTACAGAAGATGCAAATAAGTTTATTCGTAAAGATGACTTATTTGGTGTAGGTCCAACAGATAAAGTATTCTATGTAGAACCATATTACGATGGCCGTTATACAGTTTACTTTGGTAATAACGTGTTTGGTTTACAACCTGAAGCATTCGAAGATATTCGAGTAAGATATCGTATTACATCAGGCACAGAAGCAAATGGTGCTGAAACGTTTGATTTAGGCTCAGTAAGTCCTTCCGCAACTATTAAATGTAATACTATAGATATAGCTCAAGGCGGAGCTGATCGAGAAACATTAGAAAACATTCGTTACTTTGCTCCTAAGTCTTTACAAATTCAAGAAAGAGCAATCACAACAAACGATTACGAAATCTTATTAAAACAAAACTTCCCAGAAATTGATTCAGTTGCAGCTTACGGCGGTGAAACATTAGAACCACCACAATTTGGTAAAGTTGCTATATCAGTTTATCTTGGAGAAGGAAGAGAAGGATTAAGCCAAGTATTATCTGCAGCATATATTAAATTCTTAAAAGAAAAGAGTCCTCTTGGAATTGAACCAATCTTTATTGCATCAGAATTTATTTACGCATGCGTTGAGGCAAAGGTTTCATTCAATACTAAAATTACTAAGAAATCAGCTGGCGAGATTGAAGCAAATATTAGAAATACAATCCAAACTTATAATACAACTTACTTAGATGACTTTGATACAACTTTAAGATTATCTAAACTATCTTCAAACATTGATGCTACTGACGAATCAATATTGAGTAACGAAATTAATGTTTGTCCTTATGTTGTTTATTCACCTGCACTTAATATTGCATCTTCACCATCATTTAAATTCTATACAAAACTTGTTAAACCATATCCATTTAAAGATACTAATGGATTTAAAGATTATAAACCAGCTGTTGTAAGTGGTGCATTCTCATTTAATGGTGTTGAATCATATTTCCAAGACGATGGTATCGGTAATATTCAAATTGTAACTTCAGATGTTGCTAACCCACAGATCGTTAAGCCAATTGCTGGTAAAGTAAATTACGAAACAGGCGAAATCAATTTGGTTGACTTTAAAGTTGATGGTTATAGAGGTTCAGGAATCAAAATTATGGCAACTACTGCAGCTGATGATATTAAATCTCCTGCAGGAAGAATCTTTATTATACTCGACGATGACGTAACAATCAATATGGTAGAGGTTAGATAAAATGGCTGATAATTCCGTTACGCTAGTTGAAAAGAATATTGCGTTTAAAATCGCACAGCAGTTCCCTGCTCATTTTAGAGAGCACGGTTCTGAACTAGTTGCAATGGTAGAACATTATTATAAGTTCGTAGAATCACAGCCTAATATGGGCGTTTATAACTCTCGTAGATTATTCGAATATCGAGATGTAGGTTCAACACTTTCTGAAATGCTAATTTTCTTTAAAAAGAAATACATGGATGATTTACCGCAGCTTGATGACGACAAAACAGTACGATTTGTTATACGTAATGTATTAGATTTATATAGGCGTAAAGGTACAGAATCTGGTTTAGTACTATTCTTTAGAATGTTCTACGCAGAAGATATTCAAGTACAGTACCCCGCAAAGTATATGCTCAAAGCATCAGATTCTATTTGGAAATCTGGTACGTTCTTACAAATGATTCCAAACAACAATAGCTTTTTATCAACTAAAGGTGTACGATACGAGTATATTGATTTATTAAGTAGAAACATTTATGGATCTATTACTAAAGCAAAAGCTATTGTAGATAAAATTAACTTTGTATATTTAAATGGCACACTAACACCTATCATTTATATTACAGGAACCAAAGGCTTATTTACAAAGTTCGATGACATCATGTGTCGCATAGGCGGCGAAGATGTTGCGTTTGGTAAATTAAATGGTTCTGCTGATGGTTTAGCAATTGATGCAACTTTTGGTGGAACAACCGATAATAATATTGGCGACATATTTGATATTAAATCTCAATATGGTAAAGGTGGTACAGCCATCGTTACAGGACTAGAATCTGAATTTACAGGCACAATTAAATATAATATCGAAGATGGCGGTTATGGTTATACGATCAATAACACAAAGTTATTAGTATCAAACCAAGTTGTAGTTTTACCAAACGAAACTTTTAGATTCCGTGAACTTGAAATATTAAGAGACACCGGTAATAACCAAGGTACAGTTATTGGACAAAACTCTATTGCGGTTGGTGTTAAAATGGAACCTGGCGATTCGTTCGATATTACTAGACCAATTTCAACCGTAGGTCGTGTAGATGAAAATGGCGATCCTGATAACTTTACAATTCAAAGATTTGTAGCCGGTCCAGATACTGGCGAGATCTTTTCTATATCAGCTGTAAATGATTCTTCACCTGGCGCTTTATATGCAAACACTGGCGTTATAACTGATGTTAAAGTAGAAGAATTAGAAAATACGTCGAGCGTTTCATTGATTACAGATCTTATTAGTAATTTCTTAGCAGTACCAATCGATTCATCAAATTATAATACAGTTCCACCGGCCTTAATTCCAATGTCAGGTACGGCAAACCCAGTAACTCGTTTCACTCCAATAGATGAAGCATTCGATTTAGAACCATTTACTATTGGTACAATTAAATCTTTTGAGAACATAAACCCAGGTGCTGATTACGTTAACGATACATTTAGTATTGCAATAGATGAAGTAATGACTGCGTTTGATAGATATGATCAAATTATTGTAGTTTCAAACTTCTCTGCTTCGTTTTCTGTAGGCGACTTAGTTCAACAACCTTCTAATAACGTAACAGGAATTATTAACGCTATTGATAATACTAATGGCGTATTATATGTAACTCCATATGATTATTACGGATTCCGAGGCGGAACTGGCTCTTCGTTTACGCACAAAGGTCATACATATACTATAAGTGCAGTTAACAAAGATTATAATTCAGAAAAATTCGGTTTAAACGCTGACATACAAAATGAAACACTATTCTCACAAGGTAGAATATCAGCAGCTGAAGTAAGAAACTCTGGCTTCGGTTATAACGACGGAGAAATTGTTACACTAGTTGACGATGAAGGTACTCATCATGCTCGTGCAGTGCTTAGCGCAAAATCACAAGGTATTACAGCTGGATTCTGGGGAAGTGAATCATCTCAAATTAATGGTTATTACACAGACCCAATAGATAAACAATTTAAATATTATGATTCTGAAATGAAAATTCAGGATAGTGATTTATACCAAGAATATTCTTACGTAATTAAATCTGTTGTAGATCAAAATAAATACCACGATGTTGTAAAAGATACAGTCCACTTAGCAGGTTCTAAACTATTTGGTCAATTTGCTTATGAGCAAACCACAGGGCCGGGAATGTCGGCTAAGTTGCAAGTAATACGTAAAGATGATTATGTTGTAGGTGGTGATCCAATTGTTGGTCCTAATCAAGACTTTGGCGATCAAGTAGTACGGGCAGATAATTTTGTATATACAGTAGATGATACAGTAACATTTACGGTTGATAACGATAACTAGTAGTTAAATAAATAACTAATTAAAGCTATAAAACTTTAGGAGTAATCATGGCTAAGAAAATAATTAACATAGGCGAGGAAGCCAACGACGGAACGGGCGATCCTATACGCACGGCCATGTCTAAAACGAACGACAACTTTGATGAGTTGTACGATATTGGTTTATTGACTCTTCCAGACAGCCCTATTACTGACGGCGCAGCTGGAATGTTTCTTCAAACAGATGGAGATGGTACTTTCTCATTCACCTCAGGTAGTGGAGACTTTCTTACCGATCTCGTGCAAGATGATACTCCTCAATTAGGTGGAAACTTAGACGGGCAAACATTTGATATTAGCACCTTTGGAACAGTGAGTGCAAACAACTTTGCAACTGCTGGAACATTAGATGTTGGTACATCAGCAGAAATTGGTACTACACTTAATGGACACACTCTTCCACCTGGTACTGGTGGCACATATGCTCTTTTAAGCGATATTACTGGTGGCGCATATGGTAACGACGACGTTGACGCACATTTAAATTCGGCAGTTGCTCCAGCAACAGGATATATCCTTTCTTGGAGTGGAACTGATTATGAGTGGGTAGAGCAAGCTGGCTCAGGCGCATCATATACAGATGCTGATGCTATTGATGCTGTTACTGGCGCTGATTTAGATATGGGTGGAAACAAAGTATTATTCGGTAACGTATATTCACAATTGTCTGATTTACCAGATGCTAATTCATATCACGGTATGTTCGCACACGTACACAGTACTGGTAAAGCATACTTTGCTCATTCTGGTGCTTGGCAAGAACTTGCAAATGCTGGCGCAGGTGGCGGCGTAGGTAGTACTCTTCAGAATAGAACTGTTGCTACTAGTACAACCGCTTCAATTGCAAACGGAGTTTCTGCAAACATAGACATTTCAGGATTTAAAACTTACGCGCTATTAACAATCGAGACAAGCCACGCTGCTTGGGTAACAATTTATGCCAACAATTCTTCACGCGTAGCTGATGCTACAAGAGATGAATTTACTGATCCTCTACCAGACGCAGGTGTTATTGCTGAAGTAATTACAACTGGTGCAGAAACTGTAATAATAGCGCCAGGAATAACTGGTTTTAATTTAGAAGGTACACCAACTACAAACATTCCAGTTAAAGTAGAGAGTAAAGCTTCAGGGTCAAACGCTATTTCAGTATCACTTAATATTCTACAGTTAGAGGCGTAAGACATGCAACTAGAATATATCGTCGCACTTCATAATAAGGAAGATCTTGAATCTTTCTATGAGGACATGGAGACCGAAGGTGGTGATTTATTCATTCCGGGCCGAGCTGTTGAAGTAGCTAATAGAAGACTAATTAGTCGTAACACTCACTATATGCTAACTCCCGATGAGGTAGAGTTGGTTAAGCAAGACGATCGAGTAGCTGATGTTGATTTAGCTGCACTTAATGATTTTACTGTACCTGATGGTTATAAAATAGATGAAAAGTTTTCTAAAGACTGGTTCGCAGATACTACTGATACGAACTGGGGATTACTTAGACACAGCGAAGAACTCAATAGATCTAATTGGGGCGCTGATGGTATAACTAATATTTCTGATGAGCTTACTATTACTGGTTCAGGCAAAAATGTTGATGTTGTAATTGTTGATGGCCACATTGATCCAGATCATCCAGAGTTTGCTGTTAATGCTGACGGAACTGGAGGATCTCGCGTAGTACAATTTAACTGGTTTTCTTTAAATCCGCAAGTAATAGGTACACCTAGTGATACTTACTTATACGAAACCAATGGTAGTTATACTGATCCATCGAACGTCGAACAAAATAATCATGGTATGCACGTAGCCGGAACTGTTGCTGGTAATACTCAAGGTTGGGCTCGCGATGCAAACATATACAACATTTATCCATATGGCAATGGTCCAAATGGCTCTCTAGGTTCTGGTGCATTAGTTTGGGATTTTATAAGAGCATGGCATAATTCTAAACCAATTAATCCTGAAACTGGTAGACGCAATCCTACAATTACAAACCACAGTTATAACTCTCTACTATTTCCAGGGCACCCAACAAAAAGCGGTGGCTTTGGTCTTATAGAGGCCATCGATTATAGAGGTGTAGATTTTGATCCTGGCAGAGCTTTAACAGTTGCAGAATTACAGGCACGAGGCTGTTATGTTAATAGCACAACTGCTGATATGGAAATTCCAATATATTTTACCACAAGATTTAGCGATATTGATGATGCGCATGATGATGGTATTATTAGTACAGGGTCTGCTGGTAATAATTCTTGGAAAATAGTAAGGCTCGGCGATCAAGATTTTAATAACCTTGCAACGTGCCAATATGAAGTTCTTCCATCAACGTTTGTTCCTTTCCAGTTTTATATCCATAGAGGTAGCGGCTCTCAGTCTGGTCACCCAAATCAAATAACCGTTGGTGCGTTATCAAATGATGTTGACGAAGCAAAAGCCGGATTTAGTAATTGTGGAAACAAAGTTACTGTATACGCAGCAGGTGAAGGTATACAAAGTTCATTGTTAACAGGCGGTCAGGCTGACCCTAGAAACGGCGCGTATTTGTTAGGTAAATTACAAGGAACAAGTATGGCAGCTCCACAGATTGCAGGTATATTTGCTTGTTTAGCAGAACACTGGCAAAACATAACCCAGGGCAGGGCGATAAATTATCTAATAAATAATTCGATCGAAGAAGAGATGTACGACAGCGATCTCGATGATCCTATGGAAACCGAAAGCCTTCAAGGCGCACCTAATAGAATAGCTCGCTGGTATAACCAAAGACAAGTAAGCGGAAATAATTTCCCAAGAAGAAATTTTAGATTAAGAACTACGACTGGCGTTCAATATCCAAGACGACGTATTCGCAGAAGAGGCTAAAATTGTTTATAAATATTACAAAAGCTAGGGTAAAGTGAAATGGCAAAAATTTTAACAACTAAAATGAAGTCCGATACTACTAGGCAGTTCTATCAAGAACTGCTTGATAACGAGTTCTACTTCATGATTTCTTCAACCGTTATTGGCGAGTTGAATAGAAATTCTGCCGTTAACTCTTTGAGCTCTAAAATGGATTTTAAAGAAGGGATTCTTTTTGGTAAGCAAGTATTTGAAAGTGATATTAAATTCATGATCAGATATTATCCTTGGCAAAAAGATGCGACATATACGCAATATGACGATCAAATTGATTTAGAAGGAACAAACTTTTATTCTGTAGTAGGTCCAACGAATAACGATTCCGGTGACTATAGAATTTATAAATGTTTATCTAATAACAATGGTGCTAAATCAACTGTTCCACCAAACTTTAATCCTACAACGGAACAACAAATTTACAGAATGCCAGACGGTTATGTTTGGAAGTTCATGTATTATTTAACAGAGCAGCAATTTGAAGCATATAACGCAGCTGGTTATATTCCATTGGTTGGTACTTTTGAAATTAATCCTGATATTGAAGCAGATGCTAATAACGTTATTTCAGGTTCAGAAGTTTCAGATATATTTGTAGAAAATTACCTTGATAATCAGGGTTATCCTGAATTAGCAAACGGTGTAATTTCTTCGCCTCCTCAAAGCGATGGAACACTTATACTTCTTGCTACAGATCCAAGTGAAATTACTAACTATTACGCGGGTATGTCAATCTTTATAACTACACCAAACGGCGTTTCTTATACTTACGTGGTTGAAGGTACTGTTTATGATGGTGCTGCTCGTAGGTTAAGAGTAAAATGTATTGGTGATCCAAAGACTGACGGAGTTACTATTAACTCGTCTATTAAAATATTACCAACGATTAAAATTACAGGTGATGGCGAAGGCGCAGTTGCTATTCCAAGAATCGTAGATGGTACAATTACTAATATTGAAGTATTAGATCCAGGCAAAAACTACAATAACGCAACAGCAAGTGTTCTTGATCCTAACTTTGATTGGGAACCTGATGAAGAAAATACAGTAGATATAAGAGCAAAGCTAAGACCAGTTCTTTCTCCAGAAGGTTATCACAACTTTAATTTAATTGATGAGATGCACTGTCGAAATGTAATGGTGTATGCTTATATTACAGAAACAGATAATAATCAAATTGGAGCCACTAATACTTATTCAGCTATTGGATTAGTAAAGAATCCAGCATTCACTGAAGATCCTGAAACAGCAAATACTGCATCACCTGATGTATTTGATAATAGATTAGAAATTACAACTGACGATTTCGCGAAGTTTCAAATAGATGATATTGTTACTCAAAAAGATGTTAATGGTGAAGTTAACTTCAGTGCTAGAGTACATGATATAGTAGCAAGTTCAAATACAGTATTTCTCTGTAACTACATGGGACCGCAGATAAATACATCTAATAACGACATTTCGTTTGATTATACTAAAAATATAACCAGCGCGACAGGACAAAGAATACAGATAAATACACCAGTAGCTAATAATGTTATTGAATCAAGATATACTCAGAGATCCGGAACAGTATACTTCATGGAAGATTTCTTCCCTCTAGAAAGAGAAGATTCCTCAAGAGAAGAATATAAGTTGGTCTTAGAATTTTAAGGAAACTCAAATAGATGCCTATTAATACAAATTTAAATATTGCACCATATTTTGATGACTTTGATGTCGAAAAGCAGTTCTATAAGATTCTGTTTAAGCCAGCCTATGCCGTTCAAGCACGAGAGCTGACTCAACTTCAAACGATTCTTCAAAATCAGGTTGAACAATTCGGAGATAATATCTACCAGGAAGGTACTGTTATCAAGGGTTGTAACTTTACTAATCTTAATGGATTGGAATACGTAAAGTTAACAGACAAAACTGGTTTTGATGTATCATCATATGTGTCGGGTCCAAGTACTGCAATCATCGACGGTGCAGAAACAGAAGTAGACGTTGTTTACGAAGTTAAGAACGCAGCTGGCCTTAAAGCAAATATCATTGCTGCCGAGCGCGGTTTCGAAACACGCCCGCCTGATCTTAATACTTTCTTTATTAACTATTTGAATACAAACGGTTCAATTCAAAGATTCCAAGCTGGTGAAAACTTAACTATTACTAAGTATGTTTATAATGGTTCGGTTTTAGTAGATGCATTACAAGAAGGTGGTGATGGCGCTTCAGCTGAAGATTGGCAAATTAACGTAACGTTGCAAACAAACCCAGCAGGCAAATCATTCGGTATTCGCGCAAGTGCTGGTGTTGTTTTCCAGAAAGGCCATTTCTTATTTACAAAAGATCAAACATTAGTTGTATCAAAATATAACGATCAACCTGACGATTTATCGGTTGGTTACGAAGTTGCTGAATCACTTGTAAGTTCTTTACAAGATTCATCGTTGTATGATAACGCTCTTGGTTCAAATAACTTCAATGCTCCAGGCGCTGATAGACTTCAGATGATACCAACTCTTGTAGTTAAACCTACAGCGACTGCTGATGTTGATCCAGTATTCTTTACACTGATTCGTTATCAAAACGGCTCAGCAGTTACTCTTCGTGACGTTGCTCAATTTAATTCTATTGCTGATGAAATGGCAAAGAGAACATACGAAGAATCAGGTAACTATATTCTTGATAGCTTTAAAATTGATATGGATCGTAGAAACGATAACCTTACCGCACTTGTTGGTAAAGGTACGGCATATATCAAAGGTTTCCGAGTAGAAAACGGCGGTAAGGTAGACTTTACTATTGATGAAGTAGCTAATACTACTATTCAACAAAACCAAGCAACTTCAATTGATTACGGTGGTTATGTAGATGTTGTAGCAATTTCTGGTACAGTTGATACCAATTATGCAACAGTGCAGCTTAAAAATAGTGTAGGTGGTACAATCGGTTCTGGTTATGTTAAGAACATGACACCTACGAGACTTTATTTGTGCGGCGTTAAAATGACTGCACCAAATTCATTCAGTGAAGTTGTAAAAGTGGTTGGCGAAGGCGGCGAGATTACAGTAGCTGGAAATGATAAAGTAAAAGAAATTACTAAGACACCAGTTGTATTCGACACGGGCACACCATATATTAAATCGCTGGATGATATGGTTATTCCTATAAGAGCGAACGCATTAGTTAATGTTAATAACGATGAAATCGAACTTGTTGCTGGAGTTGACGAAGACTTTGCAGTTCACCAAGACGATATGATTGTAGTAGATACAACAAATACACAAATCAATGTTGTAAGCGTTACCAAAACATTAAACAATTCAGTAATGACTATTGCGTTAGATCCAGGTGTTTCATCTCCTGGTGCAACTGTATATTTCAATAAGAGATTAACAAACGCAGAACCACATCCTAAAGCAGCAAAAGAAGTATACGTTAAAATTAATTATGCTACTAATGCTACAAAGTATAGTTTAGGATTCCCTGATGTATATAAAATTGTAAGCATCGACACTGGTCCTGGTGGAACAGATTTTACCGATAGCTTTAAATTACACACAGGTCAAAACGATCATTACTATGATATTTCATATCTTGAATATATCGCAGGTCGTCCACAACCACAGAATGGTCAGCAATTAGTTATTAAACTTGGTACTTACCAACGTAATATTTCACAGGGTTCTCACTTCTTTACAATAGACAGTTATCCCGTTGATGATGATTCAGCAGTATTACCGTCAGGTTTCGTAAGATCTTCTGATATCGATAGTTACGAAGGAACTAACGGTGAGTTATATCAATTAAGAAATTGTATTGATTTCAGACCATATGCTGATAAAGACGTTAATGTAGATTATACTGATGCAAGTATTGCTTCGGCCGGAACACCCGCAACATCAGTAACTAACGTTGCTACGTTCACCGGTGACTTCCTAGTACCGGCTTTGAAATCAGCAATTACTTCTGACGTTGAAAGTTATCTTGCTCGTGTAGATGCAATTGTATTTGATTCATACGGTAGATCAAAAATTATTAAAGGCGAAGAAAGCCAGCATCCAGTTACACCATCAGTAAGTGAAGATCAATTAATTGTTTCAACTGTATTTGTTCC
>Ga0206682_10004029_pt1 | contig 12186 bp, 28 predicted proteins | sample M240m12015metaG_FD_155444 | JGI IMG/M metagenome (GOLD analysis project Ga0206682, IMG submission 155444) | Ammonia-oxidizing marine archaeal communities from Monterey Bay, California, United States - M2 40m 12015 | ecosystem: Environmental > Aquatic > Marine > Intertidal zone | place: USA... | reverse complement strand
TTATCTATGTTAAATTCATTGCACCTTTATTTAATTTACCTATTCCTCCTTTAGAGAATGAGTTTTGGAACTTGTTACAGTTAGGTATAGGAGGTTATGTAGTAGGTAGAAGTGCTGAAAAGATAGCTGGTAATATTACAATCAATAAATAATATTGTTTCTTAATTAAGATTTACCGAATAAACTTAATTAGTTGATTTAGTTATTAAATATTTTATTAGGTTATTTAAAAAAAAATATATAACTTTGTAATTTATTAATACTACAAATAAGTAATTTTATTTATGACTTCATACATATAATTTTATGTATGACTTTACAAATAACCTTATATTAAATATAAAAATAAATATAAGATTTTGGAAAACTATCCATTTTAAAAATTTGTTAATAAGTTCTATTTTACTAAATAAATCATTCTTTGTATATTTGAATAAGAGAATGATTGACTGCTTTCTTTCATCTTATTTTTGTTTTTATTTTTGACTATCGTTAAAAGGGTTGGGTGTTTTACTCAACCTTTTTATATTTTAAGAAAACTTTAACATTTCTTTAACAGTTTTATATTACCTTCCTTTGTACATTTGTATCATAATCAAAAACAAATATATTATGATAAACACAGAGGCTTGGGATAAGCTAAAAAATCAAATTGAGTATCATTTAAAGCAAGATAATAACTTAACTGATATAAGAATCAATTATCAAGTAAAGATACCAGAAAGAGGTACAAGAAACTATTTAGGATTAAGTGTAAAAATAAACGAATAATTATGATAGAAGATTTAATATTATTTGGAGGAGTAGTTTTTTTAGCATTCATAATTGGATATGCCAAAGGATCAGAATTTACAGAAGATAGAATTAGAACAAAGTTTCGTATAAAGGAGAATTATTCTTACAATGATTTTATGGATGTAATTGATGATAATTAAGATTTTTTTTATATATTTGAAAGACAATAAGTTATGACACACACAGAAGATATTAAAAGACTAACAATTATGAACCAAGATTATCAAGACTATTTACATAATAGGATAGAAGCATTAGAAAACAGAGTAGAGGTTTTAGAAGCACAATTAGAAATTAGTAAAAAATTAAATTTAAAACAATTATAAAGATGGATAAATTAAGATTAATTCAAAGCGAATTAAAAGCACCAAAGAACCAAAGAAATAATTTTGGTAAGTACAATTACAGAAGTTGTGAAGATATTTTAGAAGCAGTTAAACCTCTATTAAAAAAGCATAAATGTACATTAACAATATCTGATGAAGTAAAAGAACTTGGAGGATTGTTATTTGTAGAAGCAATATCAATTATTTCTGATGGAGAGAATCAAGTTCACGTTAAAGCACAAGCTGGAATTGATCCAAATAGGAAAGGAATGGACATTGCACAATCATTTGGTAGTTCTTCTTCATACGCAAGAAAGTACTCTTTAAACGGATTATTTTTAATTGATGATACAAAAGATGCAGATGCAACAAACACACATAATAAAGCACCTAAAGCACCAACATCAGATAAACAATGGTTAAACAAGGGTACTGCTGAATTTAAGAAAGTACAAGCGTACATTAAAGGTGGAGGAAGTATTGATAAAGTAGAAGCTAAATACAGAATATCAAAAGAAACAAAGGAACTTTTAAATAAATAAATATGAATAGTATAGAATTAAAGCCAACAGAGAAAGAGGATCATTACAGACTATTACTAAATGGAGTAGATGTAACTGGCGAACAAGAGAGAAGTGTTTTCAGACATATTATAGAAACAATTGACAACGGAATTGAAGTAGGATTATAAATATTAACAATTAAATTAAAATTATGAGTGCAAACAAAAGTTATTTATTAGGAGATGTTGAATTACCAATAGCAACAATTAAATCATTATCTCAATATTTTGAAGATGTATTAACATACAACGCAAAAAGAGAATTAGTTGCAAAGAAAGATGAAAATGGTAAAGCCATCAAAAAATTAAAATTAAATTTTTCAATCTTTGAAGAAGGGAACTTTGGTCAAAATGTATCTTTTACAATTCCACAATCAAAGGAGCAAAGAGATAACGGAGATAAAAAGAAGTACGTTGCAAATGGAAAAATCTATTACGCATCAGATGATTTGAAATCATTCGTTCAGAAATCAGAAAAGAAAGAGAAGCAACAAGCAACAGAACTTGTTACAGATGATTTACCATTTTAATAATTAAATTCAAAAGGGGGTGTTTATAGCATCCCTTTTTTACTTATGTGGAACTACAAAGGAAAACAAATTAAAGAAAGATCAGATTTACCAGCAGAAGCAATTGGATTCGTTTACAAGATACATAATTGGAAAGAAAGTAAATATTACATTGGTAAAAAGATACTCCTTAATAAACGTACTAAACCTCCGTTAAAAGGATATAAAAGAAAAAGAGTTGAATATGTTGAGAGCAATTGGTTTAAATATACTGGAAGCAACCAGTTTACAAAAAAATGGAAGATTGAAGATTGTTACCGAGAAATAATGTACATTTGTTATAATCGTACTATGATGACATATTACGAAACAATGCTACAATTTAAAGAAAACGTTTTAGAAAGTGATAAATTCATAAACGATAATATACTTGGTAAATTTTATAAAACAAAAATACAAAAATATATAGATGATGAAAAAACAAAAAAATTATAAAGATGAAGGTGCTGATGAAATAAAGAGAATGATGATCCTTAAAGAAATGGAGGAGTTAGAACTTGAAGCAGAATTAGATGTTGCTGAAAATATAGACTATCCTCCAGTTGCTATTTCTTGTGGTAATTACATTGACATTGATACAGATGGAACACAAAAGACTTACCCAATACCAATATGCACCTATGGTAATTTCAGTTTCACACACGCTTACCCAAAAGTAGGTAAATCGTTTTTTATGAGTTTACTTGTTTCTGCTTATCAAGGTGGTAAAAATGAATATACTGGTAAATTAAAAGGGCATAGACAAGGAAGAAAAATAATACATTTTGATACAGAGCAAGGTATGTTTCACGCTTCTAAAGTAGCAAGACGACCATTAGTAATGAACGGATATATGCAAGATGATAATTATCATTTTTACGCTTTACGTACAATGGATTACAAACAAAGAAGAAACTTTATTGAATACATACTATACACTAAATTTCAAGATGAGAAAATTGGTTTAGTTGTTATTGATGGTTGTGCCGATCTGGTAACTGATGTTAATAATATGGAACAATGTACAGAGGTTCAAGAATTATTAATGCGTTGGTCTGGAGAACTTGATTGCCATATATCAACGATTATACATTCTAACTATGGTTCAACTAAGCCCACTGGAGTATTGGGATCTGCACTTGAAAAAAAATGTGAAACTCAAATAATGTTAGAAAAGAATACAGTCAATAAAGGTTGGGTAACTGTTGAATGTAGGAGAGGGAGAAACAGAAACTTTGATACATTTAGTTTTGCCTTTGAAGATAATGGTTTACCTAAATTTGTTGATGACGATCACAATTGGTAAATAATTTCACTATATTAGCAATATATGAATAACTGGAAAGAAAAGGATTTATTTGAATGGTTATCACAAAACCATTATAAAACATTAGTAAACAGTAAAAATCCAATATCCAGATGGGATTGCTACGATATTGAAACTCAAAATAGAATTGAGTTAAAATGTAGAAGAAAACATTACGATACATTAATACTTGAAAAGTCAAAATACGATGCTATTATAAAGGAATCAGATAAAAATTTAGATATTCCAATTTACATTAATAGTACACCAGAAGGTATTTATTTATTTAATCTAAACAATATAGATGTAAAATGGTTTACTAAATCACTACCAGCAACAACAGAATTTAAAAAACGTATGTGGGTTAAAAAAGAGATAGCAGAGTTAGATATAAACAAAGCAATAAAACTAAAATAAGATGAAAACAATAAAACTATTAAACAACGAAGAATTTAAAGTAAAAGATATACTTGCTAAAATGGATGATGATTCATTCTACTATGGTTATCTTGGTCAAAATGCTTTGAGTAGTTCAATGTGTAAAAGTTTACTTGAAAGTCCAGAGGCATACGCAAACAAACTAAAAGAACCTCCAAAGGCAAAAGAACCTCAACCTTTCAGAGATGGCAGATTAATACATCTATTGGCTTTAGAACCACATAGAATAGAAGAACTAACAATCATTGATAGCACAAAAGGGAGTAATCTATATAAATTAGCAGTTGAAGAAAAACCAGCACAATCAGTTTACACAAGAGCAGAGTTAAACAGATGTCAAGAAATAGCTGATGCGGTTTTAGATAATCAACAGTACAAGAAACTTGTTAAAGATGCTGAATTTGAAATACCAGCAATAGCAAATTACAACGGATTACCATTTAGAGGTAAAGCAGATATATTGTTAGCTGGTGTTGTATGTGATATAAAAACAACAAGTGATATTTCAACATTTGAACAATCTGCGTTGCTTTACAATTATGACTTACAAGCTTCATTGTATTTAGAATTATTTGATTCTTTTGAGTTCAAGTATGCGGTTGTTGATAAACGTTCAAAAGAGGTTGGTTTCTTTGAGTTTAGTGATGAGTTTATAAGTGGTGGATATAAAAAACTTGATCTTGCAACTGAAAATTATTACAAGTATTTAGAGAATAAAGATTTTTACGATTTAAACATTTAGTTATGTACGAAAAAGAGCAATGCAAACAATTACAAGTAGTAGCATATAGAAGTTGTATAGATAGTTACTTTACAAGTGGAGATAGAAATGATATATATGAATACTGGTTACAGTTGATTGAAGCAGAAAGAAATTGTGAGGCAAAAGGAGTTCATAAAGCATTGGAGTTAATAGAGTTGTATAAATATTGATGGCAAAGATTAAGAAGAAACTTAAACCATTTAAGAACTGCGACAACAAAGCACAATCACATTGCTTTAAAAAGGGGTTTGTGATAACTTTAGAATCATTTGGTGCAAACTATAAGGTAAAGTATCAAAGAGGGCATAGCGTTCAGTATTATATGAAAGGAAAGGAATTTAATTTGCAAGAAGCATATCAAGCAATTTGGGATTTATATACCAAGATTTATAACTATGATAAACAAAAAGAAAATGAATCAAAAACAAACAGTTAATTTTATAAATAAAACTTCTGGAACTAAACTAATTGAACATACAGACGAGTTCAGTTCTTATGATGCATTTGATAGTAATTATATTGTTGAGATAAAGAATAGACGAGCAAACCATAAAGACCCATTTCTTGAAGTTAATAAAACTGTTGTTAATATGAAGAAAGCAAAACAACTAAAAAAAGATTATCTTTATGTTCAAGCGGATGGAACTGGTGTTTATGTATTCAATATAAGTAAACTTAATTTAGATGCAATACCAAAGAGATTTTATAACGTACCAGCAACAACAGATTTTCAAAATAACGAGAGAGTTAATAAAGAGTTCTGGGTTCTTAATAAACAATACGCTAAAAAAATAAACATATAATTATGATAAGAAGCACACAAACACACTATGACAATGGTAAAGATTACGATGTAATTGATGTGATCAATGATTTTAACTTAAACTTCTCCAGAGGAAACATACTAAAGTATGTGTGTAGAGCTGGTAAAAAGAAAGATGAATTGCAAGATTTATTAAAAGCAAAAGACTATTTAGAAAGGGAAATAGAAAGAATAAGGGAGGTAAGATAGCTTCTCTTTTTTTTATTCAAATGTTAAAGAAATGTTAAAATTTGTTAAAAGGTAGTTGATAACTTAAAATGTTTTGTATATTTGGTGTATAATTAAAAACAAACATATTATGAAACCATCAAAAGAATTATTAAGATTAGCAAGAGCAAAAGCAAAAGAAGTTTTTAGCCCAAACAAAAACAACACAATGCAATCAATTCGTTTAACGGCAGATGAAACAAGTTACGAACTTTTCTATCAAGTAGGAATCAGTTACATTGGTACTTATGAATGTGATAAACTTGGAAAGTTTTTTAAGAACAGAGATATTTATGAATTAGTAAATAACAACACTGGAGAAATAACTGCAACAATGCAACGGTTATAAATAACAATGGGAGGGTAAAACCTCCCTTTAAAACAAAGACAAGATGAAAACAATTAAAAGAATTATCAAACAAGTAAAAGAGAGCAAGAACTTAAAACCTTACAAGGTTGTTAGATTATCAACTGGACTTATCTGTGAGCATTACAGTAATGGTAACGTAAAAGTATTATAGTTATGGGATTAGGATTACCAATAGTATTATTAATTGTAGCAACAGTGTGGGCAGTAATTTTTATAAATAGAAATTTAGAAGAATAGAAATGAGAGATACAATACAACAGATAAAAGATTTAGCAAAGCTAACAGACAATGCTTATCTTCTTCATAAAATGAACTTATTAGAAGTAGAGATAGAAGCAGAGATATTAAAGGAGAAAATAAAAATGTTAAACGAAGAACTATGAACCAATTAGATTACGATTTAGAGAACTATTTAGAGGATAAAGAATACGAATGCACAGAATGTGGAACATCAATAGAAAGCGAAGGTGTTTGCAGTAGAGATTGCTTTAATGCATCAATGTTATAAAACAAATAAAATATGAGAACATACACAGAAAAACAATTAGAACAAATAAGTGGAGCAATAATAACTTGCTTTGTCAATTTACACTTTTTACAAGAAGCAGATTCCTCTGGATTATTTAGACAGAGAATAAAAAATAACGTTAGGAAAACAATGTCTGATTTAATTGACATTGAAAACAGTTACTTCTCAAAGATAGAGGAAGTAGATGAGAAAGAATTAGGAGATAAGTTAGTTGCAAATAAATTAGAGTTTATTGAATGGTTATTAAATAAATTTGATTTTAATGATTTTAGTAAACTACAAGAAGTTTGTATAGCTTATTCATTTAACACAAAAGAACTAACAGAAACATCAGATAGAATATTAACAGAGAACGGAGCAAAAACAATAGAATAATATGAACGGATATAATAAAGAAATAGCAGATAAATTAGCAGAGGATTTTGAAAAGATAACTGGAATGAGTTTAAACGATACTTCGAGGAAAACAAATTCAGTAATAATAAGATGTTTATTCTATAAGGTATTACACAAGTTTAATTATATGAATGATAGATTAATTGCTGAATGGTTTGAAACAAGAGGTATTAAAAAGAATAGATCATCCATTTTTATAGCAATGTCAAATGTGGATATTTACTACAAAACCTATCCTTTGTTTAGAGATTGTTATGATATGTACTTCGATGATAAAATAAACGAACGTTTAAAGCATCAGAAATCTAAACAGAAGCGTTTAAACGAATACAAAGAACTTGTTAAGCAAATGCATCTAAAAGAAAAAAAAACCCCTTTAAGTATGCTTATTAAGGATTTACCGATTGATAAAAGACAAGAGATATATGAAGCAGTTAGTTTGAGAGTAAAGTCTTGGTCTTGGAAGAATAAAGATGAATGTGAAATAATAGAAGGAGGATCATCATTAGAACACTTATGTTATTAAATATATTATTTAGAACTATTATAAATTAAAAAAATAACTTTTAATATTGATGAAATTGTCAGAAAAAAAGCATTATATATATAATCAATTTTATATTTACTAATATTTCTTTATGTATGACTTCATACACATACATTCAATTATTCATTAGAATATAAATTCAATTAAATATGTGGTTTTGGGGTAGCTATATCTCGTTGCCACTTATTTTTTTGTGAATAACTTTCCGTTTATTTTTAGTATTAATAACTTATATTTATGTAAATATAATTATATGTTAGAAAAGGTATTTGAATCCCATAAAAAATGGATAAATACAACACTTAAATTTGGGTGTTCTAAAGAAGAAGCAGAGGATATTGTAAGTAATATGTATCTTGTGATTGGAAAAATGCTTAAAAAGGGTTTAGATATATCCTATGGCGATGAGGTAAACTACTACTATATATATTTAACTCTTAAAACATCATTCTTGCAAATGTGTAATAAAAAGAAGAAACATAATAAAGTTCCTCTTGATTTAGTTTTAGAGATAGAATCTGGAGATTATATTGATTTTGATTCAGCTGATCAAGTATTGCAAAAAGAATTAGATGAGTTGCACTGGTACGATAAAAGAGTATTTGATTTAATCCAGAACGAATATTCAATAACAGAACTATCAAAGAAAACAAATATCACATACCATTCCCTATACAATACATATAGAAAAACAAAATCTAAATTAACAAAAAAGATTTTAGAATGAAATTAGGAGATTTAATAGAACTGATTACAACTTACACTGGTATCAAATGGATAGTTAAAAAGATATGGGGAGATGATTGTGGATGTGATGAAAGACAAGAACAACTAAACGACATTGAATTATGGTAATAACAAACGAAGATAATATGGAACTAATGGCAAGGTATGGAGATAATTACTTTGACCTTGCAATAGTTGACCCACCTTATGGAATCGGTGAAAGCTCAAACGATAATAAAAGCCGTTCAAAACTTGGTAAATCAAAAGATTATGGTAATAAAAATTGGGACGATAACGCACCAAATAAAGAATACTTTAAAGAATTAAAAAGAGTTAGTAAGAATGTAATAATATGGGGAGCTAATCATTTTATTGAAAATATACCAAGTGCAAATAGTAGTTGCTGGATTGTTTGGAATAAAGAAAACGGAGAAAATGATTTTGCAGATTGTGAATTAGCCTATTGTAGTTTTAAAAGTGCAGTTAGAAAAATAGATTTAAGATGGCACGGAATGATACAACACGATATGAAAAACAAAGAGATTAGAATACACCCAACACAAAAACCAGTTAAATTATATGAATGGCTACTAATGAATTACGTAAAAGAGGGAGATAAAATATTAGACACACATTTAGGAAGTGGCTCAATTGCTTTGGCTTGTCATAATCTTAAATTTGATTTGACTGCGTGTGAATTAGATACAGAATATTACAACGCAGCAATGAAAAGATTAAAACAACATCAACAACAATTAACAATGTTTTAATTATGTACAGAAAAAAACTAACACAGAAGTTACAACAACTAATAGACAAACTACCAATAGGAAGTAAAAGAAAGGAAGTCAAAGAAGATTTACTGAAACTTAAATTAAGTAAAACAGATTACCATTATATTATGTTAGCAGATAAATACAAAGAACTATAATATGATTAAAGAATTTATTACAGTAATATTTTGCATTATAGTATTGTTTTCATTAGCTGGAATAATATTAGCTACTATTGAAATATTTAAAGAACTAATGAACACAGATAGAAATGACAGAAGATAAAATTATTTGGAATGGTGTTAAAGAAAGAATGACATCAACAATGAGCAATAAAGATTTTAAGATTATGTGTAAGCTACATTCAAAGCACTTTAATCATAAATATTCAGAACCTTGCACTTGCAATAAAAGAATGTTAAGAAGATGGATTGAAGAATTAAATGACAAGCTGGTATAAATTTGCTTGTTTTTATTATTATATAAGTAGATATAGAATTAATAATAATTTTTTTTAATTATGGATGGAAGAAAAAATAACGGTGGACATAAGAACGCTGGTAGAAAAAGTAAAGCAGAAGAAATACAAATGATTGAGAGATTATCTCCATTAGAACCAAAGGCATTTAAAGCACTTGAAAAAGGAGTTGAAGAAGGCGACTTTAAGTTTGTGCAAATGTTTTATAACTATTATGCTGGTAAACCAAAAGAAACAAAAGACATCTCAATAACATCAGAACAACCTCTATTTAATTTAGATTAGTGTTTCAAACAACAACTGCAATAAGAAAATTATACGCTCTTAAAAAGCGTAAAAAGGTAATTCAAGGAGGAACATCAGCTGGTAAAACATTTGGTATTCTTCCTATTCTTATTGATAGATGTATAAGAACACCTATGCTTGAAACAAGTGTAGTATCTGAATCAATACCACATTTAAGAAGGGGAGCAATGAAAGACTTTCTTAAAATAATGATTGAAACAAATAGGTTCAGAGATAACCAATGGAATAGATCATCATTAAAATACACTTTTACAAATGGCTCTTATATAGAGTTCTTTTCAGTTGAGCAACCAGACAAATTAAGAGGAGCAAGAAGAAGCGTATTGTACGTGAATGAAGCAAACAATGTACCTTTTGAAGCATATACACAATTATCAATTAGAACTTCTGGAGATATATGGATTGACTTTAACCCTACTGCAAATTTTTGGGCGCATAAAGAAGTAGTTGGTAATGATGATGCAGATTTTATAACACTTACTTATTTAGACAATGAAGCACTACCACAAACTATTGTAAAGGATATTGAATCAGCAAGAGATAAAGCAAAGACATCTGAATACTGGAGCAACTGGTGGAAGGTGTACGGACTTGGGCAAGTAGGTTCTTTGGAAGGTGTATGTATAAAAGAATGGCAAGAGATTAAACTACCAGCAGAAGCAAGGTTATTGTGTTACGGAATGGATTTTGGGTACAGTAATGATCCAAGTACTTTAATAGCTTTGTATAAATATAATGATGCTTATATATTTGATGAGGTTATATACCAGAAGAAACTACTTAATAGTGATATATCAGACTTATTTAAAACACATTCAATAAATGGCATTGTGTATGCTGATTCAGCAGAACCAAAATCAATTGCAGAATTAAGAACATACGGACATAAAGTATTACCTTGCACAAAAGGTAAAGATTCAATTGTGTATGGTATCAACTTAATAAACCAGAATAAAATATTTGTTACAAGCAGAAGCAAGAACCTCATCAAAGAGTTGCAGTCTTATACTTGGATGAAGGATAGAGAAGGTAACACTATAAACAAACCAATTGACTCTTTTAATCATTGTATTGATGCATCACGTTATGCAATTACATCACAGTTACAAACTCCAAATAAAGGAACTTATAATATAAGGTAATGAGGAATGAAGATATGATTGCTACTGTTGAATGTTATATACACCATTTGAAAGATGAGGAAGTAAGAATTGCTAAACCAAAGAATCATCATCAATTTTATTTATTATCACTTGCATACGAAAAATGTAAGGACTTTTTCATAAAACATTAACTAAATAGTATTATATATATATGAAGATCGAAATAAACGTACCTACATCGTTAAATGAGATTACATTAGGACAGTATCAAAAGTATTTAAAAATAGCTGAAAACAATCCAGATGGTAATTTTTTAGATGCTAAAATGATAGAGATATTCTGCGGAATACCTTTATCAGATAGTTACAAAATAAAGATGAGTAGCGTTAGAGCAATAGTAGATATTTTAGTTGATCTATTACAGTCAAAACCAGATCACGTTGAAAGGTTTAAGATAGGAGAAACTGAATTTGGATTTATACCAGATTTAGATGAGATGAGTTTAGGAGAGTATATTGATCTGGATAATAATGCTTCTGTATGGGAAAGAATGCACGTTGCAATGAATGTATTATACAGACCAGTAAAAACAAGTAAGTTAGGGAAATACAATATTGAGGATTACAATGTAAAGAACCCAGAGGTTATGAAAGATATGCCTTTGGATGCTGCAATTGGTTCACTTTTTTTTTTCTACAATTTAGGAATAGAATTAGCGAATCATACGATACTTTATTCCAACAGTCAAGCGGAGATGGGGATTTATCAAGAACAGCTAACTTCAATAGAAAATGGGGATGGTATCAATCAATTTATGGACTCTCTAACGGAGATATTACAAAATTTGAAAATATCACTAAATTAAATATACATCAATGCTTTACGATGTTATCATTTACAAAAGAGAAAGCAGAGATTGAAGCACAACAAATAAAAAGTAAATTTTAGATGAAAGGATTTTATCAAGTAACGGAAACAATAAAAGAAGCATTGCTCTCTGATGTTAATGTAAACACAGTTACAACTGGAGATATTACAAGAATTGATTTAGGTAAGCAGACAATGTTTCCTTTATCTCATCTTGTTATTAATAATGTAGGAAATGAAGATACTGTATTACGTTTTAGTTTATCTGTTCTTGCGATGGATATTGTTGATATATCTAAAGAAGAAGTAGTTGATATATTTGT
>Ga0206682_10004027_pt1 | contig 12189 bp, 13 predicted proteins | sample M240m12015metaG_FD_155444 | JGI IMG/M metagenome (GOLD analysis project Ga0206682, IMG submission 155444) | Ammonia-oxidizing marine archaeal communities from Monterey Bay, California, United States - M2 40m 12015 | ecosystem: Environmental > Aquatic > Marine > Intertidal zone | place: USA... | reverse complement strand
TGTCTTGGGGATTGGTTAAATCGAGCCTATAGGAACTATGCTGCGGACCAAGCTCTCCGGCCAGATCTCTTGTATCTAAAATATCGACCAGAGCCATCCGCGCACCTGCGGCCGCAAATGCTTCAGAAATTGACCGCCCGATGCCACCCGCCGCACCAGTCAAGAGCACAGAAATATTCGATAGGTTAGCCATCATTCACCTCGAGGAATAGCCACCGTCCACTACCAGCGCTGATCCAGTGCAGTAACTGGATGCATCTGTACAAAAAAAACAACGCAGTCGTCGCGATTTCATCCACTTCTCCAGGACGTTCCATTGGTGTCATTTGTCGCCAGACTGGCTCCATCTCGGAGCTTTCGAGTCCACCCGCAGTCATATCCGTGACAATATATCCCGGCGCGATTGCATTGACCCGGATATTGTCCCTCGCATGGTCTGACAGCACCATATTTTATCCAGTGTGGATGGCTTCCAATCAGCAAGACATTTCTGAAGTGATTTTTGTTTGTCAGATGCGGTCTTGTGTCCGGCCTGTTTGCGCGATTCACGTGGCCACTGGCCTTGATGGTGCCCACAAACCAAGTCCCATTCAGCACATCGAACAACAAGTGTTCAGGACAAAGCACGGTGTATCTTAGTTTAGGGCTAAAAATTCTCCATCACTTCATTGGTCTTGCTATCTCTGTGTTTCGGGTCTGTGAAAGCAAAAATCAGTTGATCGAAGGCCGTCCCCTATTTGTCCGTTTTGGGCTTTTTTTGAACGTGATACGCTAATGGAAAAAGCTGGATATCGTAACGCTCTCGAACAAATCCCCAGACCCCTCTCGGGGCTTTGAGCATCACAACAATCGCAACGAACCCAAGGACGATCAGATAGATGGTTCCCAGATCTGCAAGCGTTTCTCTTAGCGCGAAAAAAACCAGCGTTCCGATGATCGGTCCCTCAAGGGTTCCGATCCCGCCAATCACAACAATGAAAATAACAAACGCGGTCCAATCGTTGACAGAGAAAGCCGCATCTGGCGAAATTCTTAGTTTTTGAAGGAATATTAAAGCGCCCAGCATCGCCGTGAGGCCACCCGTTACAACGTAGACGACAAATTTTATGCGCCATACATCAATCCCCAAGGATGCAGCAGCCAGTTCATTGTCTCGGATGGCTGTCAGGGCAAGGCCGCGGCGCGAACGCAAGAAAAGATACACCGCCGCGATCACGACTACCGCAGCACCGAGGGCCATCCAGTATGCCAGCGATTCACGTGCAGACCGCGATCCTGCGAGCGAGCGCACGATGCCCACTGGAAGGGATGACCCTGACCCTCCACCCAAACTAGACACTTGTGCAAATGACAGCCGGAAAACCTCTGCCATAACCCAAGTTCCAATTGCAAAATACGCACCGCGCAATCGAAAGATAAGGGCTGCAACAGGAATAGAGATAAGTGCACCAAGAACGCCTGCGCCCACTATCGCCACAAGCGGTGGGAGGCCTGCAAACATAGTCAGTGCAAAAAGCATATAGCCGCCAAAGCCCACATAGGCCTGTTGGCCGACTGAGACGAGACCGGCATACCCTGCCATTAAATTCCAAAGACATGCGAGCGAGAGATAGAGGAACATCTCGCCCATCAGCCGCATATCCGCACGTCCAGCCCACCAAGGAGCCGCGATCAAGACAATCAGAACAATCACGCCAAGGACGGCGGCAACCTTAGCACTTTGAGAGTCCCGCGAAACGCTGTAGGTTTGAGCGCTCATCCGCTTACCCTCGGGAAGAGACCCTGCGGTCGAATTGCCAGCACAATGAGAAAGGCGATGTGACCTGACAAAAGCTGCCAACCCGGATCGATTTTTGCTCCAATGGTTTGTGCAACACCGAGTATAATGCCACCCGCCAGCGTGCCCCACAGATTACCAAGCCCACCGATAATTACGGCTTCAAAACCAAAAATAAGCCGAGCGCTTCCCGCCGTCGGATCAAAACTGGTGCGAATTCCCAAAAGGATGCCGGCAATGGCCGTCACCCCAAGGGCTATCCCCATGGCAAGACCAAACATGTGTCGCTTGTTCAGCCCCATAAGCTGCGCGATGTCTTGGTTGTCTGATACGGCGCGAAACGCACGCCCCAATGAGGTGCAAAAAAACATGTACTGCAAGCTGGCGATGACAACGATCGCAATCCCAAAGGTCAGCAGCGGCAAAATGCCCAATGACAACCCTGCAAAGCTGACACTTGCCGTTTCCAAGGCACCCGCGTCCATCTTTTGCGGATCCGCGCTATAGCTCGCTAAAAAGAGGTTTTGCAAGATGACGGATAGACCAAACGTCACCAAAAGCGGCGGCAAAATATCATCCCCAAGGGTTTGATTTAAGATACCGCGCTGCAAGAAGTAACCAATTGCAGCCATCGTCGGGACGACAATAATAAGTGCCAACAAAGGGTGCATTCCTGTGGAAGTGATAACCGTTAGCCCAAGGTAGGCGGACAAAACGATAAAGTCTCCGTGGGCAATATTCACAAGCCGCATCACGCCAAAGATTAGCGAGAGGCCAGCCGCAAACAATGCGTAAAGCCCCCCCAAAAGCACGCCTTGAACAATTGCGTTTACCCAATCCATATCAATCAATCCCAAAATATGCGTGGCTAATGGCTTCGCGTGATATGCTGTCAGCTGCACCTTCAAGCGTTACACGACCTTCCATCAGGCAGTAGACGCGGTCTGATACCAAGAGCGCTTTTGAGATATCTTGCTCGACGATGATGGCTGACATCCCATCACCAACGATGCCGGGCAATGCGTCGTAGATCGACTTGATAGTGACGGGCGCAAGGCCCAGCGAAATCTCATCAAACAGAATCAAATCTGGGTTCGCCATCAAGGCACGTCCAATCGCCACCATTTGTTGTTGCCCACCGGATAGCGCCGTGGACGGGTAAGCGCGGCGTTCTTTCAGCACTGGAAATAGGTCAAAAACCGACTGTAAATCCCATGGCCCCTTGCGATTAAGGCGACCGCCAATAAGCAGATTTTCCTCGACCGACAGCGATGGGAAAAGTTGGCGCCCCTCTGGGACCAAAGCCAATCCAAGGGCTGCAATCTCGTCTGTACGATGCGCACCAATGCCTTTTCCGAGGAAGTTTACTTGGTCACTTTCGTTTCTCATCAAACCTGAGATGGATCGCAGCAACGTGCTCTTCCCTGCCCCGTTTGCGCCAATAATTGCGATCACCTCGCCTTCGGCCATTTCCATGTCGACCCCGTAAAGCGCTTGAAAATCGCCATAAAATGCGTCAAGCTTTTTGAGGGACAAAATGGGATCAGGCATCAACGGCGATCCCCAAATAAATTTCCTCAACCTCGGGACTTTTCATAATTGTGGACGGATTGCCCTCGGCGATTTTGCGACCAAAGTCGATGACTATCAAACGGTCCACAACTGCCAAAAGAGCGTGCACTACATGTTCGATCCAGATGATAGACACGCCACTGGCATGGACGTCTTTAATAGTGTCGACCAGCGCGGTGCATTCGCTTTCAGTCAAACCGCCTGCGATTTCATCAAGCAATAGCAATTTGGGTTTGGTGCACAGCGCCCGCGAAAGTTCTAGCCGTTTGCGATCCAGAAGGGTCAGGCTGCCCGCGGTTTGATTGGCTTTGCTCAATAGCTCTGTTTTGTCTAAAATATTCAGAGCGAATTGTTCTGCCTTATGTCCCGATAGACCCGCTGCTTGAGTCGCGGCGACCATGGCGTTTTCAAAGACGGTCATGCCCGAAAAAGGTTGCGGCACCTGAAAACTGCGCGCGATGCCTGAGCGAGACCGCCGCGCCGCACTGTGAGATGTAATGTCAGACCCTTGAAACCGGATTTTTCCAGCGTTCGGCGCAAGCGCTCCTGTGATCAGATTAAACGTCGTGGTTTTACCGGCACCATTTGGGCCGATGATCCCCAACGCCTCGCCTTGACTAAGATTAAAGCTCAGATCATCCGCCACAACAATTGCGCCAAAGGACTTTTTCAGTCCATCAAGTTCAAGAATGGGGGGCATGTGCGCTTTCGAATAAATCCCCGCCCTAATCTATTCAGAGCGGGGTCTGTTTTAGATGAGTTTCAAATCACCACTGAGCGGAATGTCAGGGTGCGCAGAGTTGGAAACGATCTTTAAATCGAATGTGTCGCCTTCTTTCTGCCACTGACCGCCGACAAGCGGCGTCTTAGAAACGTTCTTGACCGGACCGCTGGACCAATCAACTTCGCCAACGATAGTATTCATGTTTGTCGCTGCAATCGCTGCAGTTATGGCCTCGTAATCATCCAGATCCTCTGCCCGTTTGATCACATCGGCTGCGACTTCGAACAGCGCGTGCTTAAAGCCGATGGGCTGTGTCCAAGGACGATCCGTTGCTGCCGTATAGCCATCCGCCAAGTCCTTAGCGGATGCACCTGTGAGGGACGAATTGAACGGATGGTTCGGGGACCACCACACTTCGGACGTTAGCCCGTCTGCACGATCACCATAGCTTTCGATAACGCTTGGGAACAGGAGTGCCTTGCCAACAGTTACCACCTTGGGTGCGAACCCTTGCTGTGCGGCCTGCGCCCAGAATGTTCCGAAATCAGGCGGGATCATCACGCCCGTTACGATCTCGCAGTTTGCCTCTTTAAAGGCAGCAATTTGGTTCGAAAAATCATCCGACATAGGTTGGTAACGGCCTGTGTCGACCAGATTGTACCCGTTTGCAGCAAGCGGTGTCGGCAGGCCTAAATCAGGATCGCCCCACGCGTTGCCATCCGCATCGTTGGGGAACAACCCGCCGACGCTCTTAGCCACGCCCGACTGGCCCCAAATATCAAGGAACACGCCAATGACGTCCTCAAGACCCCAAAAGAAGTGGTAAGTACTTTGGAATCCTTCTGCGGGGTTGCCATTGCGCCCAAAGAAATAGGGCTGCCACGGTGCATCCGTTGTAATACAAGGCACCTCGTTAATCTCAGCCTGATCCGCCACCGGATTGGTGGTATCAGGGGTTGCAGCGGCCATGATCAGATCGACTTCTTCGCCAAGGATCAGGTCTGCTGCAACCTCGGCGGCGCGGTTAGGGTTGGACTGGCTATCGCGGGTGATAATCTCAACGCCCCACGTTGATCCATTGTTCTCGATGCCACCTGCAAAGTTCTGTCGAATGCCCTCAAGGATGTAGTCATCCGCCTCTGCAAAGCCCGCCAAAGGACCGGTCTTAGGGCTCACAAAACCGATCTTGAGCGTCTTGTTTTGCGCGTAAGCCCGCGTGCTGGACAAGATTGCAGGCGCGGCCACAGCGGCGGCTGTACCCGCAAGAAACTTGCGTCGTGTGGGAATTAAGAGTTTGGACTTTATCATATTTATTCCTCCCATAATTGGCGTGTCATGTCATTTATTAACGTCACGCTAACCTGTTATGCGCGTTTAGTGAAGATCTTTGATCCCGGTCCCCGTGCTACACAGCGAGGATTGCCTTGAGCACCCGCGAAAGTGCGGCCTCGGGTGCATCAGAGATTGTATCAGCACGCCAAGCGACATGGTGATCAGGGCGCACCAAAATGCACCCTGCATCCTCGACTTCGCGCGCACGTGCCCAATCGCCGGTGTGATCCACATAGGTCTGACGTGGGCCAATCACATGACAGTCAATATGAATGCCAAGCGCTACCCCGATAGCAATTGCAGCGTCGCACCATGCTTCACCACCAAGGCCTGTCAAAAGCGTGAACCGCCCATGCCCCGTTAGATCAAGCGTCGATACCTTGTGGCCTGCACTGTCGAACAACCAGCTGTGCGGGATCCGTGCACCTGGCCATGTCGTGGGATGATAGTGCAGCTCTTTATCTTGTGTGAACGCAGGCTCGGGCTGTCCGTCCGTGACCACAGCCCCAGACGTGTAGCGCTGGTTCATTTCAACGCCGTGCGCATCAAATTCGTACTTCTTGAATGCGATTGCTGCATTCAACGCTGCGCGCTGAGCCTCTGCTTTTGGGTCTGATCCACAGCGTGCATCCATGTTTGCTTTGATATTGTCGATGTCATTGCCACCCGTCATACCCAGCGCTTCGAAGATCGGTCCAAATTCGCCAATTGACTGGTTGGCGCGCGTGACAATTTGTTTCGCGATCGGCGCGCGTTCTGCGTCGTAGCTGTCTAAAAGGGCGGCACCCGCTTGTCCCTTCAGCACGCTCGCAATCTTCCAGCACAGGTTAAAGGCATCTTGGATGGACGTGTTCGACCCCAACCCGTTTGAGGGCGGATGGCGATGCGCTGCGTCGCCCATGATAAAGACGCAACCCGTGCTGAGTTGTTCAGCATACGCATCGTTCACAGTCCATGTGTTGGCACTTAGCAACTCAATTTCGAGCTCTGGATCACCGACAAGCTGGCGCGCCACTTCCGTCGCCATTGCTGCGTCAACCACGGGGGCAGGTTCGTTGATGTCGTAGCCCCAAACGATCAGCCATTCGTTCCAAGGCCGGATCATGCGAACTAACCCCATGCCGATCCCGCCAACATTGGCACCGGGCTGCATGACCCAATACAGAACTGACGGTCGGTGTACGACATATTTGCTAAGGTCTGCTTTGAACAGGATATTCATCGATCCACCAACACCCATTTTTCCAGCAATCAGTAGGTTCTCGTTTTCCGCCACTAACGAGTTGCCGCCATCCGCGCCGATCAGGTACTTGGACCGAATGGTGACTTCCTGTCCGGTCAAACGATCAAGGCACGTCGTCGTGACTCCATCTGCATCTTGAATATGGGACTTATATTCCGTGCTCATCCGCGCTTGGGTGCCCCTGCTACACGCAGTTTTGAAAAGCAAAGGTTCCATAAAGGTTTGCGGCAAGTCGTTCATAAAGGTTGGGCTGCTCATCTGGTGTTCAGCTCTGGATAAAGGGTGCGTGCCCCAGCTATTCATACGACCGATCTCTTCCCCCGCAAGACTTTCACAAAAGACATTTTCCCCCATCAAGTCTTGCTCTGTCGCAAACAAATAGGCCTCGTCTTCGACATCACGGCCAAGGTCGCGCAGCACCTCCATCGTTCGCTGGTTGGTAATATGTGCACGCGGCGTCGTCGCCAGCCAATGGTACCGGTTGATCACAACATTCTTGATGCCGTAGCTGGATAAAAGGGCGGCTGACGCCGATCCAGCCGGACCCGTTCCAATAACCAATACATCTGTCGTGATTTCCGCCATGGCCGTACTCTCCCAAATTCTCAGAAACAAACCTTACGACAGATGTTTAATATGTCGAGGATAAAACCATTATGTCGCGAATTCCTCTGCAAACGAGAAAGAAAACTTTTGTGGTGTTGCCAGACAAACTTGAACACCCGTAAAAGGCACCTCAAGTCAATCATCAGGCGGCACAGAAATTGAACCACTCTATGAGAGCGGTTTTACGTTTTTGCTCATAAGTCTGTCTGCTTTCGAGATGTCTTTCATGGTTGAAGTGGCTATAGATTTGACTGCGATTACTGACAAATTTCTGAAGTGCCGCAACCGCCTTGAAACACTGCATCGCTCGTTCTCGTCGCCGAAATGGCAGGTGCGAATTTTCGCATCTGTTGTTGGACCGGCCTCCGTATAATTGCTTGTCAGCAATTCTAATCTCACGAAAAGCCGCGCCGTGGGATGGCAACTTGTCTGTTGTGATGATTTTGGGAGATCCGTGCTTTCGCATTGTTTTTATCAGGAACCTCTTCACTGCAGCCGTATTGCGTCACTTTGTAACAAAGCGTTCAAGAACTTCGCCTTCATGATCAACGGCGCGCCAAAGGTAAAAGCGTTCTCCATTTATTTTCACAAAGACTTCATCCAAGTGCCATTGCCAGTTCGAATGTTGCCCTGCTCTATTCTTACGAATTTCTCCCGCAAACTTTGATTCAAAACGTTCAACCCAAAACCGAACTGTTTCGTGACAGATATCGACGCTGTGCCCATGCAAGATGTCTGCCACCTGACGAAAACTCAATGTGTAACGCACGTAATACATCACCGCTAATTGGATGGTCTCAGGGCTTGTCTTGAAATATTTGAAGGGAAAATATGTTGTCATCTACCAAAAATAGGGATCGGCCGCGAAACCGTCAAGTTTGTCTGACAACACCTTAAACGCTCCTGAATTGCAAGATATGATGGCCAGCGAACCGGAAAACGGCTTCGCCAAGTTCGAGCAACTAATCCACCGTTCATTACGCTGTCTTCTCGGCGGTTAAAACGAAATCAAACGGAGCATGAAATTTCGTGTCGCCAGCTGGGTTTTCTTCAAACGTTGAAATCAGCGATTCTTTCACTCCAAATACAGCGTCTGATGTGAGGTATTGATCGTCGTCGACGAAGGTGTGTGTGACTATCGTTTGAAAACCCGGTGCACTAACGATGTAATGCATATGCGCAGGACGGTTTGGATGACGCCCCAAATGGCCTAACAATTGACCTACCGGCCCATCGTCTGGGATGGGGTAGGATACAGGTTTTTGCCCCTTGAAATGGTAGGTGCCATCAGCGCCGGTCCGAAAGACACCGCGGTTGTTGTAGAGCGGTTGGATGTCCGGTTGCTGGACATCGTAATAACCATCTTCGCTATCAGACCATACATCAATTTTGGCGCCATCAATGGCATTGCCCTGTGTGTCACGCACGGAGCCAGCGAAGGTACAGGTTTCACCTTTGCCCTGAAGGGTGATATTTGCCCCCATCTCATATTCGGGGGCACCTTCCAAATGAAAAGGCCCCATGACTGTGTTTTCTGTAGCCCCTTCGGGGCGACGACTGTTGATAGCATCGACTAGCATTGACAATCCCACTACGTCGGATAGCAAAATAAATTCTTGCCGGTATTCGTCGCACATATGGCCAGTGCGGGTGAAAAAATCGATGGCTGCGTTCCACTCATCCTGGGTTATCTCAACTTCTTTCGTGAAGGCATGCAAGTGCTTGACGAGAGAGGTCATGATTTCTGCAAGCCTTGGGCTGGTATCAGTGCCGGTGCGAGCGTTGACAGCCTCGACTGAACCCACCTCTGTGAAGTAGTCAATTGCTGATTTATCGGTCATTTCAGATGCTCCTATAATTTCCAAGGCTGTAGACATTAGGCTTGATTTTTCTGCTCTTGCATCTGCGGAAGGGCTTTTGCATCTCTTACCATTAATTACGCCGACCGCACCAGCAACCAATTTAATCTGACAGTGCCTCCAATAATTTTGTAGCTTAACTTATTTTCCCAAAACCGCATTTGCATGAAAATTAATGTGATCTGGCATGAAGGTCGATATGTAAAGATGGTACTATCAGAGAAAACTAACTTGAGACGGGGGGGCGGTTTTATATCCTCGGCGTATGACAAAACACTCCCTATTAAGGTACTTTAAAACGAGCCCTGAGATCATCCGCTTGGCGGTGATTTATAATCGCCATCAGGCATAATCCCCGCATCTTCTAGTTGGCGTTCAAGTTTCTTTAATTCTCCCATAACCCGACGCCCTACCTTTGCCGCGTGGCGCTGGGCCGCCAGCTTATCCTTTGTCTGCCGTCCGTGCTTGAGATTGGCCGCTGAGATGCGCTGTAAGCCTTCCTGTGTCCTGGGGCCTGTCGATAGACCGCCATGGAGTCTGCAACGGCCATTGTGCTTGTAAGCGGCTCTCTGGCACTCTATACCCCGACGTGTTCTTGCGAGGCATCTGATGCCCGGCGAAATAGGCCCAAAACGCCTGTGAACCCCGATTTTAACGTTATCTTTTGTTAAACGCATAATATCACCTCTTGTGGGGTGCTATGATACCACATTTTTGTTATGGCCGCTAGCGATAGGGCGCCATGTGTAATTTTTTTTATAATATTTTTTTGAGGTGTCCGTTTGAGCCGAACCCAGTCCGGAGGGCGTTCTTAGACTGTGGCTCAAAAAAGGGGTGTTGGGGTCTGTTCGATGATCCCGATTGTTTTTCGACAAAAGACCATAGGGTACCCTGGCGCCAAAAGTTGGTTTCTGGTTCAGTAGACAAACGCTGAATGTAGCAGCGTCTAAAATGTGGTTTTATAGTGTCCGCCGTAGAGTATTTTCGCGCTTCCAAATTAATAAACCCGACCCAATAACGATAACCGTCCCCAAACCTGTCCAAACAGACGGAAGCGTATCAAAAACAAAATAACCAATGACCGTCGCATAGATAACTTGGGCGTACATAGTGGGGGCGAGCGTTGAGGCGTTTGCTAATAAATGAGCTCGGGTAGCAAGAATATGGCTAAAGGCACCAAAGACACCAATAATGAGGAGCACACAAAGCCCCATATTTGTTTGCGGCCAATACCAATTTTGTAAAGCAAACGGGGCTATTGCAAAGGTTGCAACTCCACTGGACCATAATTGACTAGTTGCGTTGTTATCCCGTCCCGCCAAGAGACGGGTTAAAATAAAGTAGCTGGATGCAAAAAACAATGCAGCAACAGAAAAAATCATTGCCCAATGGAATTCCTCTCCCCAAGGTTGAATAATGATCAAAACCCCCAAAAAACCAAAGAAAACGGCTGCAAACCTACGAAACCCAACTTTTTCACCAAGTATAAAGTAGCCAAGTACTGTTATCACAAGTGGCATCGCAAAAAAGATCGCTATAGTTGTAGTAATTGGAAGAAATTGCAGCGCCAAAAAATTGAATGTTGTACCTCCTAAAAGAGCTATTGCGCGGCTGAACTGCAGCTTCGGATTATTGGACACAAATTGGTTCAAACCACCGCGAGGAATGAAAAGTAAAATTGAAACAAGGAACGCACCGCAGTATCTAGCAAAGATGACTTGCACTGCAGGCAGCCCGTATAGGATGAGCCATTTCGCAGAGCTATCTATGAGGGTGAACAGAAAAACCGCTAAAAACATCAAGATCACCGCGACTGTCGGCTTGTCCTCTCGTGCCGCCGCTAAGACCATTTTATCACGTTTTTCTTTAAGATTTTTAGATTACTTCCGCAGTTTTTTATTTCGGCAAAAAACGCGCTTAGATTTGCTAAAGTCATCGCAGTAACATCATTTTGCTAAGCCTGAATAATCCTCGTCAGACACCTTATCCAGCCACTCGGCTACTCGTCCGTCCAATGCTTCCTGAATGGCTATATGGGCCATGCTGTTACCAGCTGTCGCGCCATGCCAGTGTTCCTCGCCCGGCGGTATCCAGACGGTATCTCCGGCCTTAATAAGCTGTGGCTGTTCATTTCTAAGTCCAACAAGGCCGATACCGCTCACCACATGCAATGTCTGTCCTAGCGGGTGCGTATGCCAAGCCGTGCGCGCTCCGGGCTCAAACGCCACTTTCAACGCACGAACTCTCGCTGGCTCTGGAGCCTCAACGATAGGGTCCTGCCATACCGTGCCTGTGAACCAGTCGGAGGAGGCAAGTTTAGTTGGCCGTGATCCAGCTTCCATGATTTTCATATGCGCGCCCTTGAAGATGCTTGTGATATAGCGATGTCAGATAAGGCCACGTTGATTGGAAACATGCAAGGTTCACATTTCAGGCAGTCGCTGTAGGCGTGTAACGCGGCGGAAGGTTGAGCGAAGCTAACCCTTTGAAAAAGGGCTTGACCTGAAGTCCGTGTGGGGGCACCACAATCCAAGCCAAAGCATTGTAATACCTTACTAAATGATATTTTTTAGTGAGCCGTAGACCATGCTGGCAACCAAATCTAATAGTTATACGTTCCAAAAGGATGGAATCTGGTATTTCTCCCGTAGAGTGCTCACTGATTTACGGCGGCATTATCGGACGGGTAGAATTGCTTATTCTTTGAGGACTAAATCCATCAGGGATGCTCGTGTTAGGGCGATGAGTGATGCAGCTAAGTTATTAACGCATATCGCCCGGATCTAAGTGCAAAGATCGCAATCGATCCGTTAATTCTTTTGAATACTGAGATTGTGGACGGTCCATACCCGATGGCAGTACGATTGGCTCCTTAGAAGGCGAAGTATGTGTCAGCGCCCAAGCCGACATATCTAATAAAATTGGTACAAGATCTATTGCAGCTGGGCTTAAACAATAAATCTTTCGTTGTGAATGTGCAGGATCATCCTTGAATGATAACAATCCAATGTCAGTCAACCGTTTCAAACGGCCAGCTAGTACGCCAGTAGAAATTCTTTCATTATTATTTGCTAAA
>Ga0206682_10004025_pt1 | contig 12190 bp, 14 predicted proteins | sample M240m12015metaG_FD_155444 | JGI IMG/M metagenome (GOLD analysis project Ga0206682, IMG submission 155444) | Ammonia-oxidizing marine archaeal communities from Monterey Bay, California, United States - M2 40m 12015 | ecosystem: Environmental > Aquatic > Marine > Intertidal zone | place: USA... | reverse complement strand
TGATGTCCTGACGCGCTCACGTTGGTTTTCAAACCGCAGTTCAGCGGCGTCGATCAGCGATCGTATTTTGTCCTCAGACTTACGCACGGTGTCTTCAATTCTGTCAGTTTGTTGTTCCACACGCAGGAGATCGTCTTTTAACCCATTTTTTATATCTCTGGTGTACTCGACAGACTCTTCTACCTTCTCTGAAATACCTGTAACCTTGGCGTCCATAACGTCCATTTGTTGTTGGTACGCACCTAGGTCTAAACCGGCCACTTCTTCGATCTTTTGGTATAGTACAAACCCTCCGTATAAGCCGCCAACAACAGTGGATAGGAAAGCAAAGATGGCAAACACAGAACCCATTGTCAGTTTAAACCCACCTGCTTTGATTTCGCGATCGCCAAGCCCATCTATTCCATCCGCTATCTTTGTAGTATCCATTAGTTTTCAAACTCCATCTCGCCACCAGCGCGTTGTAAGTTCTTTAGCTGTTCTAATTCGTCTCGTAGCTTTTGTATCTCTAGCCTACGTTGCGCTAACTCTATCTGGTAAAGGTCGTCACAGTTAATACGAGCCTTGGGCTTGTCTAGTGGTATGACAATACGTGCGTACACACCTATGTCCTTACCTTTATTCATCGTGTTTAACCCCGACAGCACACCTGTTACGCCATACTCTAAGTTTACACCACCGCCGACAGCGTTACTGCAACGCATATTACCTGTCGAAAACGAGTCTGACTGGTAGTTCATAGGTGGGCTCGGTAGTGTCAGCGCGAGTGAGCTGCTGTCTGCTAAAGCAGAACTAGATAACATGCAAAGAACAGCTACTACTCTCATGCGGGCATCCCATCTAAACGTGAGCATATCCTAGACGAGATAAGCGTTGACGACTCATAGCTCTTTTTTACTTTTGACGTTGTGCACAGGTATACTGCTTCGTCTAAATCGACTTTTCTGATATATACGTCAAAAGATTTATGCGCTTTGTACTCCACAGTGATGATCTTATACGTACTAGAGAACGGAATGTTCTGCCAGTTGAGGTCGAACAACTCTATTTGGTAATACTTAATTTCTTCCCGTGAGTTAAACAAAGACATCTCTACCTTTACAACCCCACTAACATGAGACGGTTTAAGTATAGGGTACGCAGGCGTCATTTCGTGCGCAGAAGCACAGAACGCCCAGAGCATAAAGGTTATGACCAAACTACTTCGCAATGCAGCTCGCCTGTACGACAGCAGTGTAAGTGCCACCAGGTAGTGGTTTAGCTGAACCATAAGTAGCACTGGATGCAGTGCTAAACCAAGTAGACCCTGCAAGAGTAAGATTAAAGTTTGTAGTGTTACCCACTACTGTCTTAGCGGCTTCGTAGGCTGACATGCCGGCAACAGATGTTTGTGTGACGCTTGTACTACCTGTCCATGCAAGCGTATCTGTAAGCGAAGGCGATGAGCTAAAGGATGTTGGGTGTGTTATACTAGCTATATAAGCATCCGCGATTGAAACGTCATACCTCATTACAGGTAGTACACCACCGTCAGCGGGAGTGGTGCTTAGTTTGCTGGCAATCGGGTTGCCGTATGAACCTGATTTAGTTGTCTGGATAACACATTTAGCTTCTACGCTACCCGTAATTTCAACGTTCGCCAGTGCGGGAAACGCACATAGGGAAAGTATTGCTATAGAATATTTCATATTAAACCTCATTGGTTGTACTGCATGTCGACCATTTTCTCATGCAGAAGTTGTTGTGCTAGGTTGTTACGCAAGGCTTTCTTGTTGTCAGCTATCTCTGAATCAGCAAGACCGGGGGCGTCAGCATACACACCGCCATTAATAGACGCGTTATAGTACATAGCTAAGTTTGTTTGTTGGTTAATAGCCATTATAATATCATCTTGCCCTTGCGCCTTAAATAAGGTCAGTGCGTTGGCAGACGCTGTTAGACCCATCTCAATTCGTGTTTCTTCTTCCTCTTCCTCTTCAGAAAGTATTACGTTGCCGTCTTCGTCATACTGAAACTCATCCGCTTCGATCGCGGACATAGCCGCGTCGTCGTCTAAGACGTCGTATAATTCTACCACAGGGATAACGGGTACCGGCTTTACATAGCCCGGACATGCAGGGTTTGACTGTTCATCGTAACATTCGTCTATTCTATAGTTATATATAACCATAGCGTCTTTGACCGAACCTTCCCCTTCAACATCAATCGAACCCGCACCCCATTGAGAAGCTGGGATGTTCGAAAGGGGAAACGATCTAACAATAGTGTTTCCGGGAACTCCTGACCAATCGTCTGTTTTTCGAAAGATATAGCCATCTGCGTCAGCATTCTTATTGCCAATATGGACTTTCATGTCAGCGTCAGGGTCTTTTATCGTGGTGTACTTATATAGTAAGCCGTTAATATCAATGCCCGGAATATCAGGCAAAACAGAACTCATGCTCCAGCTTAATGCTGTAGACGCAGCGTTCCCTGTTGTCCCATAACTATAGGGATCACAAGAAGAGTAAGAAGGCCAGAGTGCTAATAATAACACTAAGACCTGTTTTTGTTTCAACATTCTCATTGAAAATCTTCCTCATAGGATTGTTCTGATCTCTTTGTATTTCTTCCTTCACGGCTTCCATTTCCCATGCAAGCCTAGCTTTATCCCCCACCAACCCATCCTTGGGACAGGGCGTCCCCGCGTTGAGCATGGCTTCAAACACGCGAGAATCCTGGCACATTACGGATACCGCTGCCACTTTCATCCCCATATCGTACATGGTTTTGGCGTTCTTTAATTTTTCACAGTTCATGTCTCTGACAGTACGACCCGCAGAGATACCTAATATTTGTGTTTGCACAGCACCCGCTACGCCGACAGTACATAAGTCAGAGTTACTTGCGCTGATCTGTGGAGAAATTGCAGAAGGTGGTGGACTGTTAATTGTAGTGTCCATAGTGCCATCCGACCGTACTGTGCTTTCGGACTTGATTGTATCGTCATCATCAGCAAAAACAGTGTTGCCGATGACAAACCCTAGCGTACAGAAAAATGCAAATACAACTAGCCGTGTCATGGTCGCTCCACCAGCCTATCGAGCTTTTCTTCAATCCTGTCGAACTTACTCATTATTTGCCCAAGCACCTGGTTAGAGTCAGTTTTAGTGACATACTCTTTGGCTAATTCTTCACGAGTTCTGTTAAGTAAAATTTGGACGCGCTTGAGTTCTTCGTGGTGGGTTTTAATCCACCAGATTATAAAACCGAACCCTGCGGTTAGCCCAACATTCCAAAGCGCGTCCATTTGCATTACCTATCCTTACATATATGTTAACACGTTAACATCTATATTGCCAGAGTTACTCAGTTTCGGCTTCAGCTTCGTCTAATGATTCACGTAACATCTTTGTGAAAGCATCTTTACCAACTTTAAGCTGATCTAAGTTAAACTCTGCTGATCCAATCTTTTGACCCAATGAATTAATGTGGTTAATAATAACCTTCTGCGTGTCAGTTAATTGGTCTTCGGTGTAGTCTTTATCATCAATCGTAATAACCTTTTTATCTTCAGTCATTTTGATCTCCTTTAGTTAAGTTAAAATTACCAAGGCATCCCAGATGCTTCGGCTGTCTTACGTGCAACTTGTGCAGTAACCTTACCTTGACGGTTTGTTTCGATACGAGCTTTTGCTTCGTCGGCTGTTTCTTCGCCTTCGATTAAACTGTCGTATACCCAACCAAGAACTGTAGCTTCTGTTAGGTCAGCATACGGTATAAAGTCATCCGAGGATGGGTCTGAATCTAAACGCATCTTGCCACCTTCAACTGCCGAACAGTCTGTGTGAGTATTGTCTGATACGTGACATTCCCAATAGACAGTCTTTACGTTGCCTGTTGCGTCATCACGAACCATGTTGTTGATTTTCCATGTTGTTGTTTGTGCCATTGTTTGTTTATCCTTTATAGCTTTGTAATGTTTTTATGAGTTCATAAGAAATGAAATTGAATTACCACCTGCTGGCATTTGAACGGTTAAAGTATTATTTGCAGACTTTCCAAAAGTGAGGATATTACTACTTCCTGCCACATGGTGTACAGCTGGCATATGATTTCCACTGAAATAAAAATGTAGGAAATACTGACATGCCCCAGTGGCTGTACCTACGTTGCCATGATTTGAAGCAAGAACCATACAAGCTGCTCCACCACTTCCTTGATTTACAGAAATCCCAGTGTCTGTAACAGTGTTGCTGTTTATATCAAAACTTTTTATACCAAAAGCTGAACCTACTTGTAATTGTGCATTAAGGTCTGTTCTAGCAGTACCACCACCTACCAGTACAACATCATTTCCAGCATCAACTTTAAGCATATTAGCTTGATTGTCACTCTCAACACGGAAGTCGAAATCATGCCCGGGATCATTAATAACCAAATCGGTGGTGCTAATATTCACCCTTGCAGCAGTATCCCCTAAAGCACCTGACCTAGTATAAAAAGTATGGCCTTGGGCAAATGGGGCCATACTATAACCAACTACTTGAGTGTTAGCATCAACAGTACCCATGTATAAGTATCCACCAGAACCCGTGATACCCTTACCTCTTATGAATCCCCCGTAATTAACACCTAAAGTTGTATCGCTCAAGTACAGTTGACCCCCAGTTGTACCCGTATCAAATACTGTTAAGTCACCATGTGTAGTGCTGTTAGTACCAATAGCTACTGCGTTATTCCCACCATCCACAAACAACATATTAGCGTTGTTGTTAGACTCAACACGGAAGTCTACGTCTATGCCGCCCTCGTTGAAAACACTTTCAGTGGGCTTTAATCGCAGTGTCTCAGTAGAACCGTGACGGAAACGAAGCGCATCCGAAGCGCCTAAATCCCAAGAGGCTAGGTTTGACGTGTAGCCAAATGTATATCCGCCGCTGTCGTTAGCAAATGTTGTAATGTCACTCTGGGTTCCTGAGTGTACGTCTAAAGCTCTATTCGGTGCAGACTTATTAATGCCCACTCGGCTTGTTCCTGCATCCACAAACAACGCATGAGTGTTGCCGTCACTCTCAACACGGAAGTCTTGGTCGTTGCCGTCTTCATTCACGACGACAGTGCCGTTCCCCATAGACAAATGAGAAGTCATCGTGCCACCATATGGACTAGACCAGCTATTCCCGTTGCCAAATGTCGCTCTGCCGTTGCCAACAGAAATAACAAAGGGATTGCTTGCGCCGCCGCTATCTTGGTTGCCTATCAACAGACTTTGCCCACCAGCGTTGTCTGTAATAGCAAGGGTGCCTGCGACATTGACGCGGGACGGACCGCCTATGTAGCCGCCAAAAAACGTTTTTCCGGTACCCTGAATACGCAAATCCCTATCGTTTGAAACACCAGCCTCAGTAACTTCAATCTGCATCGATCCGTTACTACCCGAACCCGTGCCATCTTCCACCATGAAGTTAGCGCGGAGGTTGGTGTTGTCTGAGTCGATCAAAACAAGTTGTGAGTTAGATTGTGTCGACTGAGATGCTGGGGAACGGGAATAAATCCCAGGGCGCGATCCTGTAGCTGTAACATCAAATGTCGCGGTGGGGTTGCCGTTATTGACACCCACTTTGTTTTCGCCCGCATCAACAAACAGCATATTAGAGTTGCTGTCGCTCTCAACACGGAAGTCTACCGCACCACTGCTACCTTCATTTACTACTAAACCACTTGAATATTTTGATGTGACCTGCGTTGTACCCATAAAATCATGCTTCACAGCACTTATTGCAGTAGCACCAGAGGGTAGGCTTTCTGATCCAGTATCAGTAACGTCAAAAGCCCACTGCCCCGGGGTTTCCACATAAATGTCTACACCAGCAAAAGTAGATGCCCAGTTGACGTATATATCATACTCGTCATTTGTACCTGTTTGCTTCCAAGCCACTGATGCAACATGGCTATTACCGCTTGTTTCAGACCAGAAAGTACCGTTAATAGTGGTGACTGAGTTGTTGCCTCTAAACAAAATAGTTGTTTCACCAGCAATATTTCCGGGGCTGTAACTTGATGTACCCAAAATTCGGATTTTCATAGACCGTGACGCAGATAAACTAGATGCTGTGCCAATTTTATAATAGTTAGCACTTCCAGATGTGCCTGTAATGCTACTGAACCCGGGGACGGTGTATCTGGTTCTAAAAGACCCTGCAATATCTAATGCATAAGATGGACTTGTGGTTGCAATACCAACAGCATTATTCCCACCATCAACAAACAGCATATGACTATGGTTGTCACTCTCAACACGGAAGTCTACGTCATAGCCTTCTTCATTCAATACAGTGGATTGGTAGGTCATATCAATGTTATTGATATAAGCTGAACCGCCCGTTGCACGCATAGACCTCAGCGTCACACCGTAGTCACCATAATTTCCGGGGCTGTTAGCTGTAATAACTTGTCGGTCATTTGAGGGAGATATGCTTAAACTGCCGACGTTCCCAGTACCGTTAGCAAACTGTGCGTTGCCAGACACGTTAAAGGTTGAAGTAAGTCCGCCAGCCGCGCCAACAGTAACGCGGTTACTACCACCATCAACAAACAGCATATTAGCGTTGCTGTCGCTCTCGACGCGGAAGTCGCGGTTATCACCACTGTCATTAAATACAGTTTCAGAATCTCTCCAATGCATAATATCTAATATATCATCATTAGCGGCATTAGGCTGATATAGCCCAACATTATTTTTTACAAAAATATCACTATAACCTGAGAATGCTCCAGATGTATTCCCCGACATATCAACACCAAGTGCTACACTATTAGTACCTGTCGTAGCGCCAACTAATGTTGCTTTATATGAGCCACTACCATACCCTAATTTTGACCCTTTAATCCCCATCCAAGAAGAGGAACTTTCACTTACATTAACTCCTCCTGAGAGGTGGAGGTCTTTGAAGCGACCTGCTGAGTGGCCTAAGTCAACTGTATCATCCGAATAAGCACCTGCGTTAGTCGCTGGGTGAAAACCTGTAGTGTTGATGCGAAGTGATTTAGAAGTGCCAGCGTAATATGTTGCGCCCGCAACAGTCCCAATACTACCTACAGTTGTGTTGTCTTTGCGGAACTCTGCAATAGTACCGTCACTAGTAGTTCTATTTAACAATAAAGGATAATTACCACTTTGAGTTGCAAAAACCTGCCCATTAGGACGTAACTCAACACCTGTAGTTGCTATTGTTGGAGCAGTTTTACCCACCAACAACCTGCCTGATGAGTCTATGCGCATACGTTCTGCGCTGTTGGTATTAAACACCATGTTAGAGCCAATAGCGCCTAAAGTGACTCTGGATAAGTTTCCAGTTAAAGGAGTGCTGTCGTCAGCGAATCCAATAGTTGCAGTAGCATCTCCAGACCTAAAGACGGCTACCTGATTAGTCGTTGGATGGTTTACATCTAAAGTTGTTCTAGGCGTACTCGTACCAATACCAAATCGGCCTGATGAGTCTATGCGCATACGTTCTGCGGCGTTTACGTTAAAAGATAACGAGTTACCATCATGGCGATAAATTATTTTACCAACATCATTATCAGTAGCGTCACCAAACAATATTTCGCTTACGCTTAAATTGCCACCTAAAAGTTCTAGCTTACTAGAGTCGTAAGCGTTTGCTGTATTTGATTCAATCTTTAGTGTTGCGCCGCCAGAAGAATCATATATGTGAAGACTGTCACTAGGCGAACTCGTTCCCAATCCAAGCCGTTCAGCACTCGCATCCCAGAAGAACTTAGCAGTTGTGCCTGTGTCCTCGTAGAAGCTGATGTCGCCTGTTTTAGTGTCAAACCTAGCAATCTCATTAAAATCATTATTTGCATCGTTTATTGACCTAAAGTACAAACCTTCATAACCAGTAGCGGCAGAGTATCGTATATCCATTTTACGAAAGTTTGCTGTTCCAGCACTGTTATACATGCGGATTGATGAATCGTTAGTGCCATTAATATCTATAGACCCATACGTTAATGCTGTCTCACGTTCCACAGTCAGCCCATCGCTGGTCACTGTGCCAGTTACGTCAATGCCTGTGCTGGTGGTGGCGAGTTTGGCTGAGCCGTCATAATACAACTTAACAAAACTGTCGTTGTCAGCAAATATCATATATTCAGTGCCAGCAACATTCATAAGGGAAAATTCATCCCCTTGTATGATTATATCGCCACCGCCTGTTTCTACAATACGACTATGATTACCATCATGGTAAATCTGCAAGTCAGACCCAGCACCGAAGATGGCTTTGTTGCTGTCACCAAATGACAAGTTGCCTGTCATTGTGCCGCCAGAAAGTTCTAGCTTGTCTGTGTTTAAGTTTGTGAAGTTACTGTCAACTTCAGTGTTTGTTAGGGGCGAACCCTTGCCCGATCTCGTTACTATTGTAGCCATAATTCGCCCCTAACCTGATTAAGATGCTGCTATTGTGATTGTCCAACTGATGGACATTGTGTCATCAGCCGCTTTATTTACGACAGCAAAAACTGTTCGACATAACATGTCCCCAGATGTAGCTGCGTTGAAAATACCAGCTTCGGTTACTGCACCTGTTCCGTCTCCAGCTTCAAAGTTTGACACGTAAACAACTTTTTCGTTGTTCGACCCGATTATGTTTGAGCTGTCGATTGCTTCTCGAGACCCCAACACAGAAACTAAATCAGTCTGTGCGCCAGTGGCAGATGAAGTGCTTGACCCAATTGCCATATGAGACATAACGCTTTTAGACGTACCGATCATTCGAGCCGCTATAAAAGCCAACCCAGTATTAACAACGAGGTTCTTTTCCACGCGCTCGTCTTTAATGTTTCCGGCCTTGTCCTTTAGGACGATGTTAAGCTGACCGGAGAGCTTTAAGTTTTCGTTAATCATAACGATCTCCTAAGTAAAAGTGCGGGAAGCACCGACGTAGTCTTCCGCAAAAAATGTAAAATCAGCATATCCCTGATTTCGTATAGACCCCGCGTCGGTCGAGGAGGCCGTGTCTGTAAACGTTCTGCTAAACGCCATAGTAAAGTCGAAAGTGTCTGTAGCGTGAGCGACATCAACACGAACTTTAAAAAACTGTATTTCTTGGTCGTCTAAAACCGAAGACTCCCCATCAATGTCATCAGTGACGCCAATGGTTTCACTTAATATTTTCTGGTAACTGTGAAAGTGTTCGTCGTTTAAATACGCAGGATCGTCGTAACCTTTTTCAAAAGCTTTGCTGATCTGCTCTGGAATGACCGCAGTGTCCGAAAGGCTCTTCGCAAATTCAAAAACTTGAGCATCACTCGCGTAACCCTCGTCCGCTAGAGATTTGTAAAAAGTAAGCACCGCTACATCAGCAGCTTCTGAACTATCTGACAAGGATTTAAAGAAACTAACAACCGTGTCATCAAACGTAGACGCGCTGTCAACTTCATCTAAAACAAGAAGAAAGTACCCTTGTAGCGCAGAAAGGAACCCAATGCCCGCTTTACTATACGTCGCACTCATACCCAAAGAAGAGTATGCGGCTTTTAGAGCGTTTTGGAATACTGCGGATTTTAGCTTCACGCAAAGTCCTCCCGTATCCTAAACCGAAGCGTCTCATATAAAGTCTCTCGTAGCCCACTAGCACGAACAACTTCTAGCTCGCCCTCGTAGGTTCCAGCTTCTTGGTTTAGGTCGTCGGTTTGCCACTGAAGAATCGCAATTCCCTGTGGGGCAGTGTCAGACTGAATGAATAAGTCTCGTGAAAAAAGCACTGTGCTTTCCCCCGCGCCCCTAAAGTGTAGAGTTGCAGTTGCGCCTGTAAGGTCTGTAGCTAAGTTCGTATCTTCATCCACGAGCGTAACTTTTATCTGTGGGCCTGTGTCGCCCTGTACGTAGTTAAATGATGTAGCCATTACCCTCTCCTTCTACCTCCAGCAAAGTCTCTAAACTGGATGCGGGAACTTACCCCGCGATACTCCCTGCTATTTGCGTTATCTATTTCTTTTGCAAACTTTTGGCGGTAGTACATAGAGAGGTCTAAGTTAGTCCACTCTTTGCCAGGGATCGACGATAACTGAGCTAACGCACCGTAAGAGATACACCGTCCATGAGATTCAAATACCCAATCCTCAACACCAGTTGCAGATAATTTTGTTTTTAAGACACCCCACCCGGAGTAAGAATATTTTTTGTCCGGCGTTGGGTATAACCTAATCGAAGTATCTTGAAATATTGTGTAGTACGCAGGTCTGCCATTGGACCTAAACCGAGTTGAGTCAATGTGTTTATCAGAAACACGACTCATAGGCTGCCCGTCCAACACCAGCTCGTAAATGTTTTCTAGTACAGCTTCTTTTGTCGGAATAAATATTGGGTAGTCTGCTACGTTTTTAACAGCAAAATCCGTTTCTATTTCAAACCTCCAAACTTCACTGCGCTCTAGGAACTTTGCAGCAGCTTCTTGCAGGCTTGCTTCCATCACTATCTCAGGACAACCGGGCAAATGAGGCTGAATATATGGGTAGAATGTACTCCAAAGGGTTGTAGCCATCTATGCCACCGCGCTTCCTGGAGACGGCGCTATGGCCGCATCCACTTGAGTTTTTGTTCCAATAGCCGCGTTAAATGTTTGAAACGCCGAAGACGCACGCGCCTCATTAGCGCCGTACTCAGCATCTTTTGAGTAGGCTCTATACAGTATCCAATCAGTGATTGGGCCAAGGTATATATCGTCTAACAATATTACTGCGGTATTACTATTTGCGGGGTCTAGCTGACTGTCACTAAGTGCGTGAGCGCTTGGCGTGTCAACGTAAACAACCTCGAGCTGCGCTGTCGCAGCCGCCGGAGGATAAACATAAAAGTCTTTTGGGTTACGAGGGTCGTAAGTATAGTGCTGGATATTAGCGGTTTGCGTTTCTGTGTGCCAACTGGGGCGTTGGTCGTCTAAAACACTTTGGGCAACTACCCTAACAACTTTCTTGGTAGAGCTAGAAGCTACGTTTCGTTTGATGTCTAACAATCTAACGGCAGTAGGAAACCCTCCGCTAGAAGCAGTTAATGTCTGTTTAGAACCTGCGGCGCATGTAAATGTTGCACACTTCGCGTTCGCGTCAGGTCTAAGTAAAACTATACTAAGGTACGACTCGTTAAGCCACCGTTGGAGCTCGAGACGTGGCCAACGCACGTTTGAGTCTTGTAAAATAGCTTCGACGCGGGAAATAACGTCGATAACCTTTATGGTCGCCATTAGCCTAGTCCTCTCGTTAAGGGGGTGAGAGGGGGATAATCCCCCCCTCGTTAGCTATTAGCTTGCAGAACCAACTAAGGCCGTTACCAATGCTTCGTTTTTAACAACTTTGCGACCATACACGGCAAGGCCACGAACGATGTCACCAAAGTCAGTTTGGTTACGTAAAGGCTCAGTTTTGCTGATCTGAGAAGCGAACGAACAAGCAGTGCTTGTACCAGCTACCATCATGCGACGTGCTTTAGCACTTGATACTGTGCCACCTGTAGACGTTGCTGATAGACCTGCAACAAGTCCTTTGCCTGCTTGGCCTTTTGGCAACAAGTTAGACACGTACACATCAAAACGGTCTAACATGCCGATTTTACCTGTACGGATTGTGCTTGACTGATCTCCAGTGAAGTAAGCTTGTGCAATGTTTGTTTGCATTAACAACTGACGATCGCGTGGTGAGATGATTAACCAACGGCCATCTTCTGGAACGTTTTGCTCATCTAGTGCTGAAGACATTTGTAAGATTGCGTTTAGCACGTTTGCAGGTGTTGCTTGGTCGATTGGAGCAGTGTCTGTTCCAAGGTTGTAAGCACCTGAGATAGCACCAGCAGTTGCGCCTTTGTTAGACGCGTTTGCACCGGATGTTACGAACCAGTTGAAGAACGTGTCATTTTCAATAACGATTTTTAACTGTTTAGCTGCATCATCAGTAAACATGTTCATTAAGTCCATGTCAGCTTGGTGAGCAAGTACATCGTTTACTTGTACGCTGAAGTATTTACCTTGGTCGATCTGCATGTCTTGGAAGATCGGTACAGGAACTTCAGAAGTCAGGGTTGTACCCGCTCCTGCGTAGTCGTTGATGGTGATTGATGGTGCTTGACGGATACGAATTGTATCGCCTTGGTTTTTGATCTCGCCTTCCCAATCAGTATTGGAAATTTCAGTCATCATTGTGTTCGCGT
>Ga0206682_10004023_pt1 | contig 12195 bp, 8 predicted proteins | sample M240m12015metaG_FD_155444 | JGI IMG/M metagenome (GOLD analysis project Ga0206682, IMG submission 155444) | Ammonia-oxidizing marine archaeal communities from Monterey Bay, California, United States - M2 40m 12015 | ecosystem: Environmental > Aquatic > Marine > Intertidal zone | place: USA... | reverse complement strand
CATCAATTACTTGACCTGTGTTGTTTGTAGTATCACATACGACTCTAAAGTCTGTAACACCACGTCTTCCTTTTACATCTCTTAAGAATGGCTCAAGAAGATTTCTAAATTGAGCTCTAGTAAACTCGTCGTTAAATTCGAAAAGTTGTCCCTTAGCTGCAGTAGATACTGCTTTCTCAATTACAATGAATAATCTTCTTACGTTGATTCTATCAAATGCACTTGGCTTGCTCAATAAGGTTTTGTCTCCAAATAACATAGTACCTTGTCCAGGGAAAGAAACAAGAGGATTAACTCTAGCTTTATAAAGCATGTCTCTATCAGCTTTCTTAGGATTATATGCTAATTTAGTAACTCCAAAAAGTTGGCCTCTTGTTGTTCCTGCAGGTGAAAACCATGCATCAGCAACGTTGTCTGTATTGGCACAAAGACCAGCACAAAGACCAGAAGCTCCTAACCATCTGTATACGTCGTTATATTTATCATAAACATAAACAGCGCCAGAATCTGTTGAAGCGTAAGAAGTTGAGGCAAGTGTATCAGCCCAAGTTTTTACATCAGCTGCCGGCGTATCTGTACCAACCGAATCTTCAATCGGAGGAGACACAAAAGCCATGCAGTCTTTTCTTGCGTTACATATTGAAATAAGTTTATCTGCAATATTTTTTGCACCATTGGCGTCTGGATATGCAAACAAAAGGTTAACATCAACAGTTTCAGCGTCAGCCAAAAGGTCGTATGAAGTACCAAGCTCTCCGTGAGTTGGTGCGTTATCGTCAGTTCCACCCGCCATAGCCGCAGTAATTACTGCAGTTCCAGTAACGTATGCTGTAGCGCTTGATTGTCCTGATAAAGATTCACCAGCGTCAGTCAATCCAGAAGCATGTCCTGTCCACCAAACATACCTAGAAGTTCTGTTAATTACTTCTTTATAATAGTTTGAAGTTCCGTCTGCCTTATAAGAGTCTGAAGCTTGTGATACAAACGCGAATGTTTCCAAAACAGTATTAGCCGTTCCAGTCCATGCCCCGGTTTTATCTACGATAGCGATGTGTAATTCGTCATTAGAGTGTCCACCAACTGCAGCAGAATCCGAAGTTCCTGGAGCTGCATCAAACTCACCAGCGTGAGCGAATGCCGCAAATGCTGTAGAGTTAGCTGGACATATTTGTACTTCTATTGCGTTACCCAGTACTCCTGGATATCTTGCGATGAAAGTTCCGTCATGTGACAAAGAATCGTAATGATCTTCGTTCTTGACTAATTTTGCAGTTCCGTCAGTCGCGTTTAGGTGACCTGATGCTGCACGTACTACTTTAAGAGCGTTACCATACTTTAAGAATGATGCTGCTGTTAAAAAGTATTTTGCTGTATTGCCGTCCGGTGTTCCGAAGATACTAGCTAGTTCTGTTTCTGAACCAACCGTTCTAACTTCTTCAACTGGACCCCAATTAAAAGCTCCTGCGAATCCACCAATACTGGTTGAGACTGCAGGTATTACGCCCGATGCGTCAATTTCATTGACTTGGACGCCTGGTGATACTTGAAATGCCATTGTTTTGTCCTCTCAATTTGAGTTATTAATAAGTTTTCATAATACGGTTATGTTCAATCAGTATTATTTATATAAATAAAGTTTTAAAGGTGTTCTACCTCAAACCACACATTACCTTCACCGTCACCCGTTCCTTCAGTGACACTACTACGTCCGTCATTAATAATTCCAAACGGCAATAAATCGTCGTGTATTGCCTGTAATTGTTCTTTATACAACATGTTTTTCATGTCGATGTTCGTTATTCCCTGAAATATATCAGTTGTTGTAAACCATGCAAATAATACCAAATTCATAATTAAGTCATCATGATTAGGTGCCTGAGCCTCAAACGAGTTACCCCTCGCAACGAAGGTACACATTTCTTCAATGGTATTAGCATCAACAATATGAAGCTTTTTCTGGCCAATTAAATCTTTAAGTGTAGAACAACCTATCCTTTTAACTCTTCTCGTCATCGTCGCACCAATCGCATTAGCCTTAACCTGCGACTCAACAAACATATTTTCATATTCTAAATCATAGTATAAACCATTACATACTACTGCTCCCTGGTCATTAGATTCTACTATAATATACGCTTCATTATACAACCTTGCGTATTTATAACACATATCAGGTAATAGCATCGGCGATATATTATTATCTCTAAATACACAAACTTGCTTAAACGGGTTTACAGAAGTATCTATAACAGTGAAAGTGCTGTAATCTTGTCCTCTTCCCTTAGATACATCAACCGTCATAACATATTGATGATCTTCAATCGCTTTTTCGTATATGTATAGGTTTTCGTTCCATGTCATTGGCCGCAAAGATTTTTGAGCAAGCAGATCACTCGCATCAATTAAAGTATTGCCTCTACCATGAAAGTTGTTTCCGAATTCTTGGTCAAACTGCAATTCAGACGTATTAGCAATTGTCTGTCTTTTCCACTCGTCATCTCTTCCAGGAACATCCCACCAATCAACTCTAAAAGCTTTATATTCGTTGGTATATGTAGTAGCACCTTCCCAGATCCTATGAAACACATTACCAATACCGTTTGCTGTAGAAGTGATAATCACCTTTGTATCTTTACCAGATGAAACAACCGGATACGTCGAAGTATAAAACTGTGCATCATTCTCGACAAAAGCAAACTCGTCTAAGAACAGCAGGTTAATAGACAAACCACGAATAGAGCTACCAGAAGTAGCTGCTGCAATAATCTTAGAGTTATTGCTGAATTCAATTGATCCTTTATTTAGTGCCTTACAACCTGGCTGTAAAAAGAAAGGTAAATTTTCTAACATTAAAGTAATACGAGCCAACATCTCTCTTGCAGTAGAACCCTTATTTGCAAGAATAGCAATTGTTTTTTCAGGATGAAAACAAGCATACCAAAGCAAATATCCAACTGCAGATATAGACTTACCTGACTGTCTACATGCCAAAATAACAGAAAACCTGTTTTCATTAAAATGATTAAACATATTTTTCTGATAAGGATAAAGCTCAAACGGAACTAGACCATCATCCAGCGATATTACCTTTAAATAATTTATAGCGAAATACGCAGGATCCATCATGCATTGACGATACTCTGTTATTTCTTTTTCGCTGAATTGGCTCTCAACGCCATCCTTTTTTACATTAGGATTACCTAGGTAACCTTCATGTTCATTCTTCAGGCGAGGCATCTATTATCTTCTTTTGTTCTTTATCGTGTTTCATAAATAATCGTTGTAGATCAGTAGTACTTCCTACAAATAAATTATTATTAGTAACTTCCCTTTTACTCTTACTACCGTCAGTTAAATCTCTATGATCTTTCTGTAGATCCATAAGTTTGTCGGTCACATCTCCGATATCCTTTATGGCTTTAGATAAAACCTCAAACGCCCTTGGGTGTTCTGATTCTCTCGCGAGCTCAGCAAGTACATCTAAAGACCGCACTCCAGTTTCAATAAGATCTTTATATGTTTTCCTAGAAAACTCATAATCGTCTTTTATTTCTTTCTGCGCTTTAGTGACTTCGGCTTTTGGAGCTTGCTTTGTGGGCAAGTTCTTATTCAGGCTTTCCTGCATTTTTTCTAATTTATCCATAATGTACCTATGTTATACTTACATTAACAGTATAGTTATCATCCTCATCCGCACTAGAAGGCGTGATAGTAAAATCCATATTCTCTAATATGTTTACGCCACCCGCATCAGCATTAAAGTCTAGGTTAATTTCTCTAATAACACCTTGATCTGCAGTCGGGCCAAAATACTTCATCTTCATAACAAAGTCAAACTGGTATATTAACGCTCTACGGGTTTGATAGTCACCCTCGTAGTCATCTTGTATAGTAACAGCGTTTAATATAATAGGAACATCCTGTTTATAATCAAAGCCAGTCACTGGATTAATTGTTACTGTGTACTCCGGCTGAAAATATGGAAGAATTTGTTCCATAATTTGTAAACCATCATCTTGATTCTTGGCCATAGCAAATAACGACATATTAATATTATATGCTACGGCTTGTTTAATTGTTTTCTTTTTAGTAGAATCTGTTGCGTGATTTTCTACTATTTGGTTTCTTTTGGCTAGCTTCTGTGTGGAATCAATATCCATAGAAGTTATTTCGAATCCCATTCTAGGCAACTTGATCGCCATTGTCGCATCCTGACCAGTTGGTGTATCTAATCTAGATAAGAACTTTTGTTTAGGTCCATATGCTAATGGCACTTTGATCTGATTTAATACGTTACCGCCGCCATCTTGTCTGATAACACTAATATTATTAAATATAGTACCAAATAAAGCAACTGCCTTTCTTGTTGTTGCGTGATAAAAGTGATTTCCAAACATTAGTATGTCTCCGACGCGTCGCCAAACGGATTAGTTTCAGTGAAGTCTAAGAATCCATCAGCCTCTACTTCAAATGCATAGTTTTCAGCTTGATCATCGCTTGGGAATGCTTCAGCATCTGCAACATTATTGATATTAGTAATATGGCATGTAGTATTGGACTTAGATCCGACAATGCCTAGTGTATTAGATACCAAAAAGTCTTTCGCATCGGTACTTCCAGTCACTCCGATATTAGATACAGAAATTTCAGTTGCAATATCTGAAAGCTTTGTTAATGTCTGTATTTCACCATAAACGCTTATTGCTGGATTTGTGCTAATAACCTGTGTAACAGTTTCACCTTGTATAAAGTGATTATTGTTAGAAGTGGAAACTGTCATTCCAACCTGATAAGATTGTTGACCCTGAACAACATCAATAGCATCAATATTAGTTTCGAAATCTTCTTCGTTATATTCGAATAAGCTGCACTGCATTTTATATACAGGTAAGTTAGATAGCTGATAGAACGGTTTCTCATCTTCGACAAATGATATCTCAAAGAAACTATTAGACATCGGTAAGAAGATTAAATCACCTTCTTGAGGCTTATTTGTTTCTAACGTGTTGTTCCATATGCCTACTAAGTTTTGCCACTGTCTCCTGGAAATTACAAACGTAGCTTCGTCTCGTATCTCTAAACCAAATTTCTGGTATAGATCACCCGCACCCTCAAATCCATCGGTGTTTTCAATATAAGCTTCAATAAGATACGCATCATCAAACTTAGATGCACGATCTTCGCCCAGTATGTTATCTCGAGATACTAAAGTCCTAGGGATATAGTAAACATCCTGTCCGAAAATTTTAAGAGATTCTATAATTAAATCTTCATATAAATTTTGTTCGGACTTAACAGCCTGAGAGAAATATACACTTCGTGGCATGCTTTACCCCGTATAGAAGTCGACTGGTTGTTCCCAGTTTAATCTGACTTCTTCATTTAATTTTTCTATTTCTTCCTTTGCGTCTTCTAATATTTGTCGTCCGTTAAACGTAACGCCACCAGGCATTACCATACCTTCGAATTTAGAGAGATTAACACCCCATTGCATTTTAATTAACGCTGTTAGGTATCGCTTTAAAAAATAATCGTTGTATACATCAGTATAAGTGTTTGGATCTAATATTCTATAGCACTCAATAATAATATATTCGTCGACCTCAACTTCCTTCGACCAATCCATATCTATTCTTAATCTGTTTTTATGCCGATCAAAGCTAATATGTTTTGTGTCAGAATCCATAATAAGATCTAACATCGATAACCACTGTTGTGCCATCTCGTATTCTACTAAGGATCCCATATAGCCAAGAGAATACATATCGTTTAAATGCATTTGATATTGAATATCAAACATATTATGACCGCCACTTTCTCTTAGTGGAAAAATTCGAATAACATCGGTGACTAAATCTGGTATAGTTAAATAGCCGTTAGTAATATCATCAGCTGTTACCTGGTGCTTTAAAAAAACCTTTTCGATAGAATCAGCATGATAGTGCTGATAGAACTGCAAAGCTTCATCTACTCTATCTTCCACTTGATCGTCATCTACATTGATTTCAACTACAGGCGCACCCAATGCTCGAAGGCAATAGTCGATTAAAGTTTGTCTTGAATTTGGTTTGGCCATATTACTATTTATACCTTAATTTGAGTGAGTTCTAAATTCATTGATTTTGTCATATTATTTTTCTTTAATAAGTTCCGAATGTTGTCCAAAATGATAAACCCGCTTCCGATTCTCTATGGGTATCGGCCCATACTTGATACGCAGCTTGAAACAACATTTCGTTTTCATGTATATGTGGCTCTTCATGTGTTGCAGTTGTTTTTTGATCTTCAGGTATAACATATGTTATACTTTGAGTATCTATTAAATCATCTTCTGAATACACGCTTACTTCAACATCTTCCATTGCGCCTTCCGCATTTATTTGCCGGTTCTGTGTTTCATACGTACAGTTTGAATATTTTTTAAATGTCCAAGTGATTGACGTTGAATTACCCTCACCATCTCTTGCTACTTCGTATGAACTTGTAATACCCTTGCTACTCATTTAAATCTCCTAGAAACAATTGTTAGATATAGCATTACCACGTGCTCTTAGTAAATAACTACCTAATGGGTGATCCGCATACCCTGATTTTCTTGCTCTTGCGGTGACAAAGACATATGCATTTACATTATTATTTGAATAACATTCCGCTGACGCTTGAGCTCTAAACTGCATTCCAATTGATTGGCCATTAGAGACAGTCTGGAAAGAATTATCCGAAGCAGAGTAAGTTGCACCTCCTCCAGTATTTCCACCTATAGAGTAACTTCCAGTACCTGATGTAGTTGGAGTTGTCCAATCCAGCGCTATTGCTGTAATACCTGTTAAATTAAATCTTCCCATGTTCACATAAGTTGTACTCAATCCAGTAGAAGTTCCACTCGTATTATACCAGTTTGAACCATTCGCACTGGTATATTCTCTTATTTGCAAATAAACATAAGGATCACTCCTAATTAATTTCAGATAAAAACCACCTCCCACATTAAACACAATACCACCTGTAGTAACCTTTTCAGAATATCCTGCAAGCTGTGTAGTACCACTAGATGCTTGACGCATATAGTTAGTAGTAGTCATTGTAGACAATGAAGATGCTCCATAGAAATCAGCAAAATCTATTGTAGTTCCAGAACCTGTAGGTATTGTATAACCAGATGCCGCAGTTAGTCCACGAATATCAGAATCGTTAATAGTTGCAGATGTACCACTACTGCCACCAGCTTCTACGTGAATGGCGTTTAAATCTATTGCTCCTGATGTTTGAAGAGCCATTTGTTACTCAATAACACCAAGTGCCATTTTTTGCTCTACTCCAGCCATAACTTCACCAACTCTAACTAATGTAGCATCGTTGTCATAAGCCCCGTCTGAATCGAAACAAACATTAACCATACGAGTATGTGTTTTTGCTGGATCATACGCATCATCAGTAAATGTTACTTCAACGTCATTGACGTTAGCTGTTGTTTCAATTGTTTCACCTTCGTTATCTGGATCTGGCATAGACGTGGTTCTTGTGCCAGTGTACGCAGATACGATATTATATGAAATTGTCATTCTATTCTCCTAATAAATCATACGAGGTTTATTCCTCTGTATCTATTTATAATAGTTTTTTACTTAGCTTATAGATCTTATTTAATCTTATTTTTTAGATCTTCCATGTCTTGATTTAATTTATCTATTTGCGCCTGTTGTTCTTTCACAACATCCCATAAAACACTTACCATACGAGAATAATCTAACGTTAGTTTTGTGTCTAACAGCTCACCAGTTCCAGGGTCTCTGTTTTCTTTCTCAATAACTACTTCGTTTAAACCCGCTGCCTGAACATCTTGAGCTATAAATCCTATATCTTTTTTGCCATCAACAATCCAATTAAATCTCTTGGCATCTATTTGGTTAAATAGATCCATTGAGTTACCGATTGGTTTGATATTTTCTTTAAGAGATATATCAGAATATGCTGTTACATTACCACCAAAAGTGACAGAATTGGAGCTAAGAGATAATTCCATAGGCCACTTGCCGCCTACCTGAGCCCAAGACGTCGAGTCCGCAGCACCTCTTAAGACATAAAAAATGTTAGAGTTGCAATGAAGCATCGATGTATAATGGTCCGTATCTCTTAAATAAAGGGTTGGACTAGTGCCCCTGATATAAACGTTAGAAGGCTGGGTAGCAGAAGTGGTAATAAAAGAAGAAGCATGATTTCCATCAAGTAAATCTGCGTCTAAGCCAGAGCCTGAACCATCCGTTGAGCTAGACCAAATTTTATTCCAAGACCCAAAGGAATTGTTGGAAATCTGCCTGTGGAACATCTGCTGTTGGTTGTATTGGTTGACTAACTGGAATCCGTAGTGAGTAGTCGTTGAGTGCCGTACTTGAATGCCTTGTACATGGCTTGTACCGGAGGGTAAGTTAGACCCTGACCAGACATCAATATTTCCAGACCTGCTATTTTGAAAGACAGTGTTCATATTACCGCCGGAACCCGTGGAATCACTTAAATTGTTATAAGTGTTTTCGCGTAACCAGCTTGTACCCAGACTGGAGGGAGATAAGTAACGTAGGTAGCCGTCTTGTGAGCAGTAAATACGAGCTAGTGTACCACTTGCAGTGCCGCTAGCTGTGTAAATCCACCCAAAATTAGCGTAACCGTTAGCGTCGGTGCGCATTACTAAGTTTGCACCATTGTTAGTAGTGCTTGCGCTTAGGTTTAAGCCGTCAAGTGTATCTGCATCTAGACCTGAGCCTGAGCCATCGTTACCTGCATGCCATGAAGTATTGCCATTAATAACTACAGAACCTGCTACTGTTAATTTATTTTGTGCCCCGTTAAATTTAATACCATCGTGCGAATAAATTGTGTATGCAGCAGTTCTCGCAACCATAGGGTATTCACCACTATATGAGGTTCCGCCTTCTACTACATTATTGCTTGGGATAGTTGGAATTGTTGGAGCGCCGGTTAAGTTTCCATACGCTAGATAGTAAGACCCATGCTGTCCGTCTAATAAATCAGCATCTAATGTAGAACCTGAGCCGTCGTTGCCGGATGTCCAAATCTTCTGCCAAGGGCGTACTGCACTACCCCACTGACCTCTTAAATAAGTATGTGAAGGGTCACCTACACCCATCGCCATCTGCATACCATGCTGACTGGTCGTACTCGCAGAGTAATGCAATGAGTTAAAGCCATCCCAATGCGTAGTATACGATGAAGGTCGATTATGCGAACTAAGGCTCCAAGCGTCCCAGAAACCTGATCCATAACTAAATATAGTATTAAGATCAATTGCGCCCCAACCCATTGAGCCGACCCAATAATTCGAATCAGAAGTAATAGCTGGGCGAGAAGTTGTGTACTTGTAGGTGTTACCCAAATGGGCTTTTGCATAATTATGTTGATAATAGTCTATATTATTGTCAGCGTCCTCAGTTGCAAACCATCTGTTTGGAATCAGCCTTAGCTTATCAACCCCTCCTAGCCGAGCAAATGCACTGCTGTCTAGTCCATCAAGTAAATCAGCATCTAATCCTGAGCCACTGCCGTCGTTGCTAGCGTCCCAAACTTTTCTCCAAGATTGCCAAGTACCATTGTTCTTACCGCGGAGTGCAATTTGACCACTACGATAATCACCTGCAATTTGATGCTGCCAACTAGAACTATATTGCTGTGAATATAGCGCACCATCAGTTGCATTACCGGAGAAGTTAGTTACGCCGCTAGTGTAGTAACTGATGCCGTTGCTAGATATAGTATCAGCATTTACAGAGCTGTTACTTCCAGTATTTCTGAATGCCCAACTATCAATTTGATCCGCAGTACCCGCAGATGTTGCATATGATGCAGTACCTGTAAGATTACCAACAAACGTACCATCATTAGCAATATAAGATTGGTCTGCGCCGTCTCTTCTGAACTGAACAATTCGATTTGAAGAAGAATCTGATACAATATACCATCTATTTGAGTGATATTGAATTTTACCATTAGCTCCAGGATTACCCGTCCAAGATGATGAGGCAGCTGAAAGTATTGACGAGCTCGTTATATTGATTGCGCCATGGCCAGCAGTAAAGCTAATAACGCCCGATGCAGTATCAGCGGTATCACTTCTTATGAATGATGCGGCATGAAGATTATCGACAGTGTCTGCGTTACCAACCGAGGTTACATAACTTGACCAGTTGGCTTCGTTAAGTACTCGTTTTAAACCTGAACCTTCGTCTACTGTAAATGCACCGTTTTTAACTTTCTGAATATCCCAACCGCCCCACTCTGCATCAAGGAAGCCGTATGTGCCACCCGCACTATAAAGTTGAAATCCGAAAACGCCATTTGACTGCTCCATGTGGAGTCCAACATTACTAGAGTCTCCTCCACGGACACTGAAGTTAGCGTTATTATTCTGCCAACCAGATACATTACTAGGTGATTTAAAGTATACAGTGCTATCGACACCATCAAGTAAATCAGCATCTAAGCCTGAGCCTGAACCGTCGTTTGATGCCCCCCACAGGGTCCCTTGGCCTGCTGTAATCATCACCCCGTTTGTTCCAATATTCATTCTAGCCGCAGTGGTCGAAGAAGACCAACCGCCAAGAACCATTGCATTAGAAGTATCTAAACCCCAGTTAATAGCATACGCTCCGTGTCTATGGAAAGCCATATATGCAGCTGTACTGCCAGTAGTAGATGCCTGTAGAGAAGCACCTCCGCTTCCACCGAGGGGCGAAGTTGCACTTCCTGCAGCTTGGAAATATTTAGTACCAGTGACCGTAACAGTATTTGTAGAAGATAATGTTTCTGCTGTTAAGAATGCAGAAGCGTGTTGCCCATCTAACAGATCGGCATCTAAGCCAGAGCCGCTGCCGTCGTTATATGGATGCCACCCGACGGTACTTGTGTCTGTAGCTGCTATTGTGTGAGTCACGCTTTCAAACGATGTTGCTATAGAAACGTCCCAATTATCATCCCATGTAGTATTAGTATAAGCAGCATACCCGACCATTGCTTCGGTAACTGCTATCTGAGGATAAGACCAAACCGTAGTAGTTTCTCCAATATAAACACAAGCTTTACTATTACTATCATATCCAAATCTTATAGCATAAGGGCCATGATTAGCTTTAACAGAACCAGTAATATAACCAAAGGGATTGTGTACCCAAGTAAGTCCGGTGGGATAATTATATCCTCCAACATGTACTTCAAAAGAGTCATCAGTATTATATTGATAAACAGTAATTTTGAAAGATAACATACTATTCGTCATACCAACAGGCAGAGTTATCTTAATTGCTCCAGTTTCACTTGATCCGTTATTTTTTCTTGCGCCACCACCAGGGAATAATACTCGTAAAGCTTCTCCAGTAGTAGTAGATGTTAATCCTACGTTGTTTGCTAAGTGTACGTTACCACTTTCAACTAAAACGCTGCCTTTTACATGAAGTTTCTGTGAAGGGTCTGCACCCGAAAAGTTTCCTATTCCTACGTTATTATGGTCAACAACAAAGCCATCGGTAGGTTTTACAAGACTTGCAGGTTGTCCATCGTACCCTGTAGCAATATGTATTCTACCATTTGCATTTTTAGCCCAAATACGCAGTTCTGCATCAGAATCATCATGCTGACGAATACCAGTTCTCCAAGCATCTACCGCCCCAAATACTATTTGACCTTCGTAGTTGCCACCATTGAGATAGAGTTTTTTCGCGGTAATCATAGCGTTACCATCTCTCTTCACAATACTGTTATTTACTGCAGTTTCTTCTGCGTTATATCCATCTAAAAAGTCAGCATCTAAGCCTGAACCTGAACCGTCGTTTGATGCCCCCCACAGTGTCCCTTGGGGAGTTGTGCTAAGAGAGCCAGAGGTGCTAAGGATAGCTTTAGTACCACCATTTATGATTAAGTGTAGAGCATGATTAGAGTAAGTTCCGACCTTGCCCGCCGCATTACCTGTGTGAGCAAACATGGTCGTTATAATCCCATCACTAACAGACTTTACATCTAGCCTAGCGTGCTGAGTTCCTGCGATATTTACCCTTCCCTGCCAACCACCATCATTGCTAACACTGCCAGTGCCGTTACCGAACTCGTTATAAGAATTTGAGAAGCTATTTGAACCTAAAAGAGTTGCAAACGCAGAGGCATGTTGTCCATCAAGTAAGTCAGCATCTA
>Ga0206682_10004022_pt1 | contig 12197 bp, 13 predicted proteins | sample M240m12015metaG_FD_155444 | JGI IMG/M metagenome (GOLD analysis project Ga0206682, IMG submission 155444) | Ammonia-oxidizing marine archaeal communities from Monterey Bay, California, United States - M2 40m 12015 | ecosystem: Environmental > Aquatic > Marine > Intertidal zone | place: USA... | reverse complement strand
TGAAAAGTCTGTTAAAACTCCCGATATATCTTCTGTTAAGAAACCTGATACTACTTCAACAGAAAAACCTGATACTACTTCAACAGAAAAACCTGATACTACTTCAACAGAAAAACCTGATACTACTTCAACAGAAAAATCTGAAACTACTTCAACAGAAAAATCTGAAACTACACCAACAAAAAAACAAAAAGGTGGTAAGAAATCAAGAAAACGTAAAAAGCGAAGGAAGACTAGACGTAAAAGACGTAAACGTAATAAATCTAAAAAAGGTAGAAAGAGTCGTAAAACTAATTAGCTAGTGCATCTTGTTCGTGTTTTTCTTTAAATTTTATAAATCCAATACTTTTTTCTAGATCAAAAGATGTACCTAAATGGTCTTTAGCTATTTCATAAGCTATTTTATTTTTTTCATCTAATGAATCTAAATAGTTGCTTAACAGTGTGGATTTTTTAGGAGTTTTGACAACTTTAAATTTACGAGGCATAATTGATTTGATATATATTATCAATTTAATATTAAATCAATTTTCAGTATATTTAATAAAAAAAAGCAGTTTGTTTTTTAATTTAACATCGGATTTCATCATTATTTTTGTTATGCTTGTATCTATTTCATATTGATTTGTTGAGAGAAATGTTATTAAACTAGGTAATTCATCTACACACATAAGATTTTGTGGATTGTTTATACTTTTAATAGCTAATATACATGTCGGTTCATCGCAACAAGGACTTCTTTCTTTGAATGGAGATAATTTTGGCGGATTTACTCGCTGTACTAATGTGTTTAATGGTCCATTAGGTTTAATATTAATTGTAATAATTTGTTTATAACATTTAAAATGTTGATCTAGAAATGGTTCAACCGATAACAAATACATTATATATTTTGATAATATAAAACTTAAAAAATTGAAGTGACATTTGCGATAATATAAGTTTTACTAATTAGAAAGATACTATGCGTGATCAATCCCAATATACCCCCCAAAATCTTATTGATTCTAAACTAGATGATAGCGATAGAGATAATTCTCATCAAATATATAGATATAAATTTCAACCTAATATAATTGATTTACTTACTAAATTTAGTAAAACTCACCAATATGATCCAAAGAAAATATATAAGGAAGCTTGGGAGATGTTTGTTGAAGAAAACTCTGAAGAACTAGGAAGAGAAGTTATTAGACTTACAGAATTAGGTTATGATGGAGATTGTTTTGATAAAATGTATAAAAGTGCAAGATACTATTTTAGAAAGAAAAAGCTATCTAAAATAGAACCAAAGAAACGAAGGAAATATATTGCATGTGATAGAGATGTATTGGATGCAATGGATGACCATATTAATCAAAATATACAATCAGAGGATTATAAACCATCTGACGGTTATGATAATTTTGTAAACTCTAATCAGCAATTAATTTTGTTAGAAATTAATCGCATGATAGACAATGGATTAAATGATAATAATGCTATTGCAAAAAAAATAAAGAAGACATATAAAAATCGCTATTTTCAGATTATGAGATCTGCTTGATTAATAATAATATCATACAATTTTATATGAGTGAATTATTAAGTCAAGGTGGATATGGATGTGTTTATTATCCTGCACTAACTTGTTCTGGTAAATCCGAATCCTCTAAAAAGCATGTATCTAAGTTACAACGCAAGGATTGGGCAGCACAAAATGAGATTGAAATAGGAAATAAGATTATAACAATTCCTAATTATGAATTATATTTTTTACCTATTACATCATCATGCGATATTAAAATGTCTTCTGTTGATGATAAATTAGTGAAAGATTGTAGAGTAGTACAGAAAAAACCAGATAGTGAGTTTGTTTTAATGAAGATGGACTATTTAGAAAATATATCATTTACTAATTATCTTAAATCATCAGGTGAATCTAATGCACATCTACTATTAAAAGTTATAGAGTCATATAAAAATTTAGCTTCCTCTCTTGGTTTATTAGCTGATCACGATGTAGTACATCATGATTTAAAAATAGATAATATATTGATAGGTGCAGATGATAATTTACCAATAATAATAGATTTTGGGATATCTCTCAATTTTAGTAATGTTACTGTAGATGATGAAAGACTTAATGACTTTTTTTATGTTCATGCAGCAGATTATTATCCTTGGCCATTAGATGTCCACATTATTAATTATATTGTACAGGTAAGATCTGATAGTGATTATGGTCCAATAGTTTATGAAGAATTAAAAGAAATAGCCTTAGATTATTGTAACGGTAATCAAGCCCTAAATATATTTAGTGATGATTTTTTAAAAGCATATAAGGAAAAATGTTTTGTTTATATTAAATCTCTAGTTGGTTTAAGAAATTCTGAGTTATTAAATATGTTATTAAAGAATTATAAAACATGGGATATCTACTCTCTTAGTATAATATATTTGAAATTAATAGGTTACATCTTTGATAATAAATTTCCACATACAGAATTTTTATCCGATTTTGTTGAATTAAATTTAATTAACATATCTCCTAATCCAAACGAGAGATTAGAATGTAAAGAATCTGTTAATTTTATTAATAATATTATTTCAAAAGAAAATTCTTTGCGTGATTTATCAAAAACTATTAAAAGTATAACCGTTGATGAGGATACCTTATCAAAATCTATATTGGAAGGACAAAAATCTATAAATATGAAACAAAAAAAGATATATAATTTTTAATTATCCGATTTACCTTTCCTTTTAGATTTTTTATTTTTTTCAGGTTTTTTTTTAATATTTATTTTTGCAATCTCTATAACATCTTTCAGTGGTTTTCCAGGGTTTGCTTCCAATTGCGTTCGTAAATATTTTATCCAATCTGACATATATAAAATACCAATAAAAAATTCTCTAAACATAGTTAACATATAGTAAATACATTAAATATGATTTTTAAATATAATTACTTTCATATGTAGGCTAATTTTACCTACATATAAAATATCATAATAAAAAATTGAATTTAAAAATAATGATTTTAATATAATAACAACTATAGATAATAATGCCCAAAATAACAGGAGGTGGTAAAGGACATAAAAAACGCGGGAGAAAACATCAAGGAGGTGGCGGTGGTTTCTCCAATAAAACTAGATTCTCAGAAGATCCTCTGGAAATGTATGCAGTGTGTACTAAACAGTATGGTCAAGGTAATGTAGAAGTTACCTGTCATGATAACGTTAGTAGAATGTGTGTAATACGTAAAAAATTCAAAGGTAGAGGTAAGCGAGATAATGCCGTTACTGCTGGTACATGGCTATTAGTAGGCAAGAGGGAATTTGAGGTTAGAGCTGCCGGTAAAAAAGAAAAATGTGATTTACTTGAAGTTTATAGAGATAATGATAAAAGTGTTTTACAGCAACATCAAAGTCATATTAATTGGAGTATATTAAAAGCTCAAGCACCTCAAGGTGATGATGATGGTGATGATGATGATGCATTTGACTTCGTAGATGAACGTACTCAAAAATATGCTGATCTTATGTCTGAAATTATGCCACAGCATAATAAGAAAATTGATACTACAGATAATAATGATCAAGATGATTCATCTACTAGTAATTCATCGGCCGCAAGTTCATTAGGAGGAGCAGCTTTTATGGACGAAGAGATTGATATAGACGATATTTAATCTATAGATTGATTATCTAATTCATCTTTAACATCTTCATTTTCATCTTCATTTTCATCTTCATTTTCATCTTCATTTTCATCATTACTCTCTAGATCACGAATACTAGCTAATATAGCCTGTTCCATTTGTCTTTCTTCTTCACTTGCTAATAAAGAATCAATATATGAATGAGGTACAGAAGTTCTGGGGTTAGGTTGTTGATATAAACGGGATCTGGTATTAGTAGGATTATATGCATGTCTTAATGATTGTATTAATGGTTGTACATTATTAACCTCTTCATCATTCTCTTCATCATTCTCTTCATCATTCTCTTCATCATTCTCTTCATCTGTATAAAATTTTTCTTTTACCTCTTTAGATTTTAATTCAAATCTACAAATAGGACACTCATTTTTCTCTTCTTTTAACCATTTTTCAATCCCTTCTGGTGTAAATACATGTCCACATGGTAATTCTATTACCTCGCTATCATCTTCAAAATCTAAATAATATATTGGACATGATTCATTAGTTTTACTACTATTTTTATATAAAACTTTTTTTAATTGTTCTTCACCTTCTTCTGATAAAACCTTTTTATATTTAGGTTTTTGATTAAAACTATGCATTAATAATCGTTCTATACTGTTTCTTGATGATCGTCTACGTCTTATATTAAATGTCTGAGGATTTAATATTAATTGTGTTAGATTATTTATAAACATTTCAGCACTCATATTACCATTATCGGGACGAATAGATTCCAGATATTCTTGTTCTTGTTCTTCTTGTTCTTCTTGTTCTTCTTCTTGTTCTTCTTCTTGTTCTTCTTGATCTTGATTAGATGAAGATATAGTTACTGGAGGTGGATAATAATATGATCTGCGACCAGTAAAACGGGGATTATTAAATAGATCTATAAAAATGTCACTAACATTTTCTTCAGTAATTATTATATTATCAGATAATGTATTATATGAAGAATCTACATTCTCTACATTCTCTTCATTATCTTCATCGTCACCATTATTATTATTAGAATTCATTTGTTATATGTATATTTATATTCTATATTATTTATTACATTTTTTTTAATCATTTAAAAGTTGAATGATTAAAAAAATTACAGCATCCGGGAATTGAACCCGGGGCACTTCCTTGGAAGGGAAATATGTTACCATTACACCAATGCTGTTGACTTATATTATATCAATAAAAAATTTATATTTTATATTTTATAATTTATAATTAAACAATTGCACTATTAGACTCAGGGCTAAAGATTTTATAACGAGGATGATCTAATACCTCCATAAGCTGACTCATTGGTGTACACTCACGTAGACCATCAATTCCTTTGTCACAGAAGATATTTAGTAGAGATGGACTGAATCCAGAGAACATTGTCGCATTTTTCTGACTGCTTAGACTAGGAAATCCTGTAGTAGAACGGAGATTCCAGAAGAGGATATGAGGTACTTTTGTATAGCCATAAGCAGCATACATCTTTTCTATGTGTTCCCACATACTATCAGTAAGACTCTCATTACCCTGGTAATCAATCTGCATATCTGAGAAGACAGCAAGGACTAGATCACCTACCTGATCACTAGTAAGCTTAGCATTAACACTTGCGTCTAGCATAAGCTTCAGAGCAGCAGTGAAATTTGTATTCATACCCCAATCATTTATTCCGCGAATAGTTTGTACATCTCTACAAAAGTTATCATCCTCCGGAAGCTGACACCATCTAGGTGTAGCTGAGAATGACATTACTCGCTTTCCTAGTGATGATTTCTCTGCTACACGAAGACCCAAGCCTATAGCAGCATTCATTGGATCTCCATCCATACTACCAGACGTGTCTACCATGGCAATAATATTTCCTAGATTACCAATTTTATCTTCACCATCCTTCCACTGAAGATTGATACGATCTACCTCAGATTGATCACTAGGGCGATAAGCTTGTTTAACAAGATCATTAAGTCCAACTCGTGATCCCTTGACAGTCTCACCATTCTTTACTTTACTAGCTAGCCAATCTTCATAGTTAGCAGCAGCCTGAATACGATCCTCATCTGTACTACGCTGCTCACCAGTCTTAGTTTTATTACGAAATGCTTTACTACTACGAGAAAGTGTTACAGATGTAACATTTTTATCATAATCAATTTCACTCCATGTATTACCGCACATATTGACCTGTGGGGTTTTAAGAGCTCTATTAAGAGAAGCAATTAGAGTACGATAACTACCATATGCCTTACGCTTAGCCCCTTCCAAAGCAGTAGGATTATTAGCAGTTTCTAGATAACAAGAATAATAATCCTTTGCTAGAGGTCCAAACATTTCTCCAAATTTACTCTTAGCACGTGGCACCCAACGACCAACTAATGACTCTGGTGCTTTTCCCTCATTAAGAAGAGCATGATCCTTATGTACTTGGTCATTAATAAGTTTAATCATAAAGTTACTTGTCTCTTGAGACCAAGTAAACTCACACCACATATATTTAATATCTTTCCAAGAACCGTAAGGGTGTACATCCATTTTTGTCTCACCTTCGGTATCTTGAGTAAGTGGATGAACACTGTAATAAATCATTTTTCTAGCAGTATCTCCTAGTCCTGCTTTATCAAAAGCATTAATAAGATACCATCCAAGCCGATATTCGCCTTTACCAGCAACAATATCACGAGTTTGAACCGCCATTTTCTGAAGAGTCCAAATTAGCTTTGCATCGTGTGTATTTGATGATGCATAAACTCTAGATACTAAATTTTGATAGCGACGCCCTAGTCTTTCCATCGTACTTTTATCACTAGTACGAGTTAGTTGAAAGAATACTTGAAGAATCTCTTCCTTCAATTCGTGTGACCAACCATATTCAGAATGCATGTTTTCTCCAAGTTGTTTGGGAGTGTAATTGTCAAGTGCTGCTGTTAGAGAACTCATTGTGTGTGTTTTAGTTTGTTGATCAATCTTTAAGTGCTTTACGCTTTGTCTTTTTGTGACGGGAATGATTAGAAGTGTTAAAATAAACCTTCTTTGTTTTATTCTGATTCAATTTTTCGGTATATTCATAATAAACTAGAAATATGCTATTTAAATCATCAAACATTTCAATAGTATCATGGAAACTAATATCTTTTAATTCTCTCAAATAGTCTAAAAATCTGTATTCCTTCTCTTCTAAAACATATCCCTTAATTTCCGAAGGTTTTAAATCTATATTATGTTTTATTAAAGAAATTAATTTATAATTTATCCCTTCATCTTTTTTCTTCTTTTTTATTAGATTTAATAACTCTATTTTTTTTAATAAGTTATCATTTTGTAAAGTATATTTATCTTCTTTTACTTTATCTAAGACACAATTCTTATTAACATATAAACTAAATACTTTAATTGCTGTTACTTTATCTTGATAAAATCGCTCATATACCTTTTCTTTATTTTCAAATTCATTAATCCATTCAGTTTCTAGTTCTTCCATTAATATAAAAAAATATAACTATACATTTTTTTAAACTAATTAATAATCATCACTATAATATTCATCATCATCACTATATCCAATATCGTAATGACCATCATCTTCTGCTATTTTCTTTAACCATTCTTCATGATGTACATGATCATCCCATTCCCAACTGTATATATAGTTGTCATTTGGATACATCCAATCATTCCATTCTTTATATTCTTTTTCTTTCCGTGCTAAAGCTAGTTCTGCTGCTCGTTTTTTTCTATACTCTTCGCGTGCCATAAATTCTAAATGTTCTTTAGTTGGATCACCATGTTCATGTTCTATTCTTTTGGTTTGTTTATTATATGATAATCTTATCCATCCAGGTTTTACTGGTTCTCGTGGAGGTGGCGGTGGTGGTGGTGAGCTTTCTGTTTCTTCTACTATATTTTTCCATTTGGTAGTTGGTTTATTTTCTTCTTCAGTATCATCTGTTTTAGAAATTGTTTTAACTACATTTCCTGCTATATCTGGAAAATCACCTTCTTGTTCTTTGAAATTTTGGGCTACTGCGGTCTTGAATGCTGGTTTTTCTTTTGGTAACATTCTAGTAACATGTTTATTTCGTGATCCTGGAGCAACATACTTATTACCCTTAGATGTTTCTATTGTTGGTTCTATTCCTGGTAATGGCATTGTGCCCGTCATATTTGCAATAGGTCTTGCTTTATTTGCATCTTTAGATTTTCTATTTCTAAAGTTAGTACCTGATGAGTTACTAGCTTCATCATCACTCTTTAAAGAATCAAATCTACTATTTTTTTTGTTTTTATAAGAGTTTGTGTTAGGTCTTTTTTTAAATTTAATACTAGAATCACTAGCTTCATCATCATTTAAAGAATCAAATCTGCTATTTTTTTTGTTTTTATAAGAGGTTGTATTTGTATTTTTTGTTTTAATACTAGAATCATTTGCTTCATCACCCTTTAATGAATTGAATTTACTATTTTTATTTTGTGTATTTTTAAATTTACTCTTATGTTTATTTTTGTCATCTTTGCCCTTTAAGGAATCAAATCTACTCATCTTAGTCGTGTGTGTGTGTTATATGTACACTTATATACGTAATATGTTTAAATTATTTAAACAAATATTCAACTTCAATTTTTTTATAAACAGTTCGCGGTTTATTTATACATGTATAACAGATTTAAAGCTACAATCATATAATTATTTGTAGTTCGCTAAGCAACCATAATTTCCTACCAGCTAACTCTAAACTTAACTCGCTTAATAGTAAATGTTCATATCTAAATATAGAATCATAGAATAATACAGGAAATTGCATCACAGTCTCTAGGAGTCTGTATTTTTTTTTAGTGAACTCATTTTTCAGTGCATTTTGCAAAAAATTGAAATACTTTTTGCTCAATTCAGTGAGAGTATCAACAAACTCCTCGTGACTCTCAGACGTCTTACTACAAACCAAAACATCATGTCTTCAACAACTGTTCAGCATTTTGACCTTTCCACCTTCAAGGCTAGTGAGCCTTCCATCTGCATCCCTCGTGTGTTCTCCAACATCACGAAGGCGCGTGTAGAGGCTATCTTCAACAACCTTGGGTTTGGGGAGATTGAGCGTGTGGATATGGTACAGAAGAGCAACGCTAAGGGTGACAAGTACCAGCGTGTCTTCATCCACTTCAAGGAGTGGTCTGATGATGACCAGACCACTCAGGCTCGCCAGATGCTCCTTTCGGACCAGGAAGTCAAGGTTGTCTATGACGATCCTTGGTATTGGAAGCTCTCCGCCTCCAAGAGCGTGCGACCTGAGAATCGTACTCAGCGTCAGCGCCGGCCTGCACCATTCCTTGACTTCACTACTAGTTCTGCTGGAACTAAGGAAGAGGGTGAATGCTGATTCGGTCTAGCGTTATAAAATTCGTAAGTTAGCCATATAAGTAGAGGCTTAGTATCTACTAAAACACAAAAAAATTAAAAAAACACAAAAAAAAATAAAAATAACATCCCTACATTTTGGTAATAAGGAAAATTTCCTTTCCCTTTAAGGGTTTTTTTTGTAGTTGATTTTTTTCTTTTCTTTAATTAATGGGATCGTGTTTATCAATTAGTATCGCGCTAGCTTCAATTCATGAAAATAATATATGTATTCGCTGTAGAAAAACTCTTACAAATGAGAATAATAAATATATACAGTTTAAAAAAATGTATATGTGTTTGGATTGTAACGAATTTATTATTTCAACTTCATAATTGAACAAATTATGTATTTATAAAATGGTTATAAATACATATAATAAATTATATATAACATGTCTATAACTGTAGATCTTACTTGCTTTAGTTTTAGTTGTAGTGATTTGAATAAACAACAAAGAGAAAATATAAATTTTACTAATAAAATTAGGTTGCCGCCATCTGTTTTAAATACTCTGATGAATGATAATGGAGAGAACTCATTAGAATTCCCCCTTTTTTTTTCTGTTAAAAATAAACTTACATCTTATTCAACTGTATGTGCTGTTCATGAATTTTCTGCTCCAGAAGGTGTATGTAATATTCCTTTTCATATTATGCAAGATCTTTCGGTAAATGAAGGTGAGGAAATTGAAATACAGTTAGCTTGTTTAGTGAGTGGTTCTTATATTAAAATTCGTCCTCATAAAACTAAATTTATAGAATTATCTGATCCTAAAGCTGTATTAGAAAAATATTTAAGTCTAGACTATCCTGTAGTTACAAAAGGTCATACTATAGTAATTAATTATAAAGATATAGATGAACAATTTTATATTGATATCGTGGATTGTGAACCTGCTGATACTATAAAAATTATTAACACCGATGTTAATGTGGATTTTGATACTCCGTTAGATTATGTAGAACCTAAACCTAAGAAACTAGAAACTAATTCTCTTGAGAATACTAAAATTGATTCCAATAATAATCAATTAATTAATGATTTTAGGAAAACAAATAGTAATACATTTATACCATTTTCTGGAACTGGTAGACGATTAGGTTCTGAATAATCTATATCTATATAATATACATATAGATGACTGATTATACAAAGTTAATTGAATCTAATTATAGTGATGAAAATGGAAAAAATGATGTAGAACATATAGTTGATGATATAACTAAACATATACTAATAACCGGTATTTATGATATGACTTCAGGAATTGATTTAGCAGATCAATATTGTAAAAATTTAAAAGGTGATGGATCAAAAGAAATATGTGGCACAGGTAATTATAATAAATTGAATAAGGTTATTTCCTCATTACCTATTTATTTTTTGATAGCTCATTCAACTGTTGATATACCGTTATTAAGAACCGATATGAATAATGGTAATGGTAAATTATCCTTTAATGATACTGATGTATATCAAAAACTTCCTGTGACTGATTCATTAAGTACATCTAAGTATTTAATTAATACAACTACTTCTGGTGGTTGGGGATTACTAGATGCAGACGCTGTATGTATACCAAGTGATCATATTTTACGAGAACCAGCAACAAATATAAAAAGGTATTTTTTCAAGCCTGCTACAAAAGACCCAGACTTCAATTGTGAAGATAGAATTGGTCTATATGCAAAATCTTCTGATGATGATGATGCTGAAGAAATAATGACTAAAAAATATCCTCCATTATTTAATTTACCTGGTACCAATTATATTGATAAAATTCATCAATTTGGTGGTGATAAACTTACAGGAGGTGGATTTGGTATAATTAAATTAGATAATCCTAGTAATACAACAGCACAGGAAGTAGTAGAACAATGGCAAGAACAAAAAGAAGAAGAAGATGATTATAATGAGAGGGATTTTGAAAATAATGTATATTTTTTAACTGATAAAGGAGGTAACATAAGTAGCGAAGATAATGTTCAAAATGATAATAAAGGGGTAACAGCCAATGATGTAGCTATATGGAATCTTTTGAAAGAGAATTGGAAGTTTGATGATTATGTAAATGAAGATGGTACGTCATCCAGTATGGGAGCATCAAATGTTAAAATTAGTGATATTATTAAATTAGGTGGACCAGGTATATATATATCTTTATCCTGTAGTGAGTATTATTTTTCAGTTAATGGAGAAAAATATGAATTGGAATTAGGGTCAGATAGTCCTGATCTGAAATTAGTACGTGAAATAACTGGTTCTTTAGGTTTTGTTGGTGCTATAAATAGAATTAACTGGGATAGTTTTACTGGTGTTATGAATTTCAATCCTGGTGTAAACACTCTGGGTTCTGCTAATCCTGGTACTGCATCTATGCAAGTTCCGTCACATATTAAAGGTGGACAAAAACGTACTAGGAAGATTAGGAAACTTAAGGATAAAAAAACGTATAAAAAAAAATATCACAAGAAAGGTCTAACTAAAAAGAATAGGAAATATAAGAGACAATCACGTAAGAAATAATGATTTTATTATTAAAACTAATTAATAATAACATCTCTATTTATAATAAATGAAAATTAACAAACTATCTGACTCTAAATACGAAATTTCTGGTTTGATTAGACCTAATATAATTAGAGATATATGTGAACTATTCAATATTTCTACTTTAATTAAATCAGATGAAATTGTACTTAATGATGTTAATTCAGTTGTTACATATAGAAATTGGGAAAAAGATAATCATCCTTTAATTGATTATATTTCATCTGAAAAAATATTTGATAACTTTGCCGCTATATCATTATATTTAGAGAAGTTAGGTATGCAATTATCTCATTTAGATCCTACACATATACTAGTGGTAAATTCTTCTATATTTATTCCTATAAACCTAGATGATTTATATATAATTAAAAAGTCATCTATAACAGTTCATAATATGTATGACAAAAATAATCCATATTTATCATTAGAATTAAAAAATAATACTAAAATCCCTTTCACTGTTAATTATAAATGTTTTTATTCTAGTTTAGCGTTATTAGTCTATGATAAGTTAATAGGATTAAAAAAAGGGTCTCATTATAATGAAGATTTACTAGTTATTTATGGAT
>Ga0206682_10004021_pt1 | contig 12198 bp, 19 predicted proteins | sample M240m12015metaG_FD_155444 | JGI IMG/M metagenome (GOLD analysis project Ga0206682, IMG submission 155444) | Ammonia-oxidizing marine archaeal communities from Monterey Bay, California, United States - M2 40m 12015 | ecosystem: Environmental > Aquatic > Marine > Intertidal zone | place: USA... | reverse complement strand
TCTGCGAATTCTACGAGGTCTTCTGCGAACTCGCTTCCGTCTAGCAGCGGCAGCTCTCTGTTGGGCTCTCCTTCTAGCAGCGGCAGCTCTCTGTTGGGCTCTCCTTCTAGCAGCGGCAGCTCTCTGTTGGGCTCTTTGTCTAGCAGCGGCAGCTCTTTGTCTAGCAGCTGCTTGTTCTCGTCGTCTTTTTTCAGCTTGCTGTCTAGCTGCCTCAGCCCTCCGTCTAGCGGCGGCGGCCTCCCTAGCTCTTCTAGCGGCGGCAGTAGCGGCAGCATCCGCCTGTCTTTTCTTAATAAAAGCAAATGCTCCACCCCCACCCAAAAGACTTACTGATGAGGAAGACGCTGAGGCGGCGCTCGCCATCATCATCATCATTGCCATAGCCATATTGATACTCTTATTATAGATCTAGAAATTTTTAAAGTCAAACACAAAACACATATCTTTGTGTGTCTTTTGTGATTGTGAAATCATATACGAGAATTGATTTATTGAACAACTGTTTTACGGTGACGTATTTTCTTAATTATGGCATCAACGTTTGTCTTGGTTGGGATGAGGTTATCTTCCCAATCCCAAAACACCATATTACCCACAGGGATCTTATGATCACTCGTCACTAAGCAACTGACAACATCATCCACCCTGTTAGTGGGTTTGGCGTTAGGTAAGTTCTTGACTTGGACGTACTTCACACCATCTCTAACGTAGTGTTTTCCCGTAACATAAATGTCTTTCTTAAGTTCGGGTGAGTAGATTTTGTAGTAAGGATCGTTATAATTCTTAATCTTCATGACTGCATCTACGACGCTACCATTAATTAGGGTATCACCTAACTTCAAGTTCTTGATTAGTACCATTTTACCACTTCGAAGTTGAATGGGGGTCTCGGGGGAGAAGCATCGGAAAAACCGACCAACACGCCTAAGAGCTTTGCGCCTTTTTGTAAAGTGACGTCCAACACGTCTGAGAGCAGCGCGCTTTTTGAAAGGGTTAAGTGCTTTGAATGGGTTTAATTTACCTAACATACCACCGAAAAATGCAGCTACGCGACTCCAAAAGAAAACCATTGCCAACACTGGACTGCTCACAGATGATGAGCAAGAAGATGCCATACTAGACATCATAAGCATGGGCATCATATTAGCAGCCATATTGACCACTCTCTACTGTAGTCTCATAATTTTTTTTAGATCTATTTGTTTTAATTGGAATAAGGTTATCTTCCCAATCCCAAAACATTTCCTTCCCGACTGGGATCTTGTGATCGTTTGTGACAAGGCAACTGACGACATCATCAATCTTTTCGGTACGCTCGGCAGTTGGTAGGTTCTTAACTTGGACGTACTTGGTACCATGCTTTACGTAGTGTGATCCCGTAACATGAATGTCACCAATTTTATAATAAGGGTCATTATAGTTCTTAATTCGCATGACCGCCTCTACAATACTACCATTGACCAAGGTATCACCTAACTTCAAGTTCTTGATCATCGCAGTTTTACCATTTTCAAGTTGAATGGGAGTTTCAGGAGCAAAGCACCTAAATCTGATTCTAGGACGCCTGAACCTAGGACGCCTGATCCTAAGACGCCTAAACCTAGGACGCCTAAACGCCCGCTTAAATCTACGGAAACCCTTACGCCGTTTTCTGAAAAACTTTTTCGCTCCTCTCCCAACCTTCTTGAAACCTCTCCCAACAGCCCTAACACCCTTTTTACCCACACCAACAACAGCCCCGACACCCTTTTTGGCTAATCCACCAACTTTACCAACAGCCTTAAAAGGATTTAATTTACCTAGCAGTCCACCAAAAAATGCAGCTACGCGACTCCAAAAGAAAACTATTGCCACTAATGGACTACTAACAGAGGATGAACATGAAGATGCCATACTAGACATCATAAGAATTGGCATCATATTAGCAGCCATCTTCACAGCCTTTATTACATTCTACTGAGAAAAAAGTACATAAAAGTATAAGACACAAGTAAGATATGTTCGAACTCTACACAGATGGATCATGTCTCGGAAACCCCGGTCGTGGTGGGTGGGCTGCTATAAGTAAGGACTTCAAGATATGTGGAGCGAAACCGAATACGACAAACAATATCATGGAAATGACGGCAATCATAAAAGCACTCGAAAAATGTGCATTGTTGAATGAAAAATGTGTGCGTATTTTCACGGATAGTAATTATACAAAACAAGGAATAACCTCTTGGATTCACAACTGGAAGAAAAATGGTTGGAAGACTTCTTCGGGTGGTGATGTTAAGAACAAAGAATTATGGATTGAATTAGACAAATTAAGAGACTGTTTTACTATGATAGAGTGGAGATGGGTTAAGGCACACAATGGAGATCCTAAAAATGAAGAGGTTGATAAATTAGCCAGGGAGTGTGCGAAAAATTTATCCGTATAATCTAAGTCCATGAGTGTTCAAAAGAAAGACGAACACTGTGAGTGGTGTGAAAAACAAGAAAAGTTGCTTATAAAATGGGCTGAAAAGGCGGCTGGATACCGCTGGTTACATAATCACGCACGCCTATTCTACAAGAAACAGAATGATTGGTTGTCTTATCCTAGTATTGTCATAGCAAGTATAACAGGTGTGGGTGGTTTTGCAGTTCTGAATCCAAGTGGTAATGAAGATGTGTCACCGGAGACTAAGAATAACATAATGATCATTCAGTATTTCTTTGCATTCCTGAATGTTTTGGGGGGTATCTTAACAAGTATCTCAAAATTCAGTCAGTCTCTACCTCTATCTGAGTCACATTCAGCGATGTGTGTACAGTGGTCAAAGTTTTATAGATCAATCGATATGGAAATATCACTCGACGTTAAGCATCGGTCAGAGGTGGTAGAGTTTCTTATGAAATCTAGGGAAGAATATGACAAACTCTTGGACGACGCACCAGACATACCAGCTATAAGTATACAGGCATTCATGGTACAATTCCCCGAAAAAGAAAACAAGCCAGATGTATGTAACGGACTCTCGATTGTCGTGAGTGATGATGCAGCATCTATAGGGTCACGACAGCGATCAGTGTCTAGATGGCTCGGTGCCTTCAAGGCGGTAAAAGATGACAGGAGAAAGAGTCGTGACATTGAGATGGATGAATTACAAAGACTTGAATCAGTATAAATAAAATATAGATTAACTATAAATGCAACGATTACCCGCGGTCTTCCTCATCACAATGGTGTTTGGACTCTTTTACTTTTTGATTGATAAAATGAATCCTAAATCTTTTGGTTTCAAGACTATGTTAGATCCTTTTTACTTCTCTTTTACAACGATGTCGACCGTTGGATATGGTGATTACTCTCCAAAGACGGATATGGCCAAGATGCTTGTTATGGTTCACCAGGGTCTCCTCATTGGTGAGATCATTAGTCTTTTAGGTCTTGAATCCAACTCCAGTATGTCTAACCGTATGGCTCAGTTAAAGAACATGGTACCTCCTATTCCATCTAAGATGGCTTAAACAGTACAAGATTTATCTGCGAATAGCGCATAAAAAGCGGTTGCTGCTACCGTAGTAGTGACCAAGAGATTCTTGTGCTGTGGTAAAAATGCCATAGACACTATAAGTAGGCACAGTATGTAAATGTACACAAACTGTGCGTATTCAGTGACAGCCCTAGAGTAGCGACTCAGACCCGGTGAACCTGGGTAGGATACAAATGGTGCGTTTGATTCATTATTTACTTGGGTTGGTTTGAAGTTTTGAAAAATAACATTATTCTCATCCACTTTAATATCGTCACGGCTTCTGCACAGTGTATTGAAGTTTAACTGATCATCTTTACACTTCGTTTTGGCTTCAGCTTCAAGGAACTCTAGAAGTTCTTTAGCGTATCCCATATACATTCCAGCATTGGCGGTTCCACTTCCCTTACATGTACCAAAAATAAGGCTTGTGATAAACTTTCCACTTATATTGGGATCACTGGAAAGTAGAATCTTACAATTAAACTGTTTGAAAAGTTCTACGACATTACTTGGATCCTTGTTAATCTTGGTATCAAACCCGTCAAGGAATATGATAATATCTGTGGCATTCTTGGTCTTTAAGTAGTTCATAACACCTTCGGTCTTATCGGAGAACCCCTTCCATTCCGTTCCCCACCCCAAAACCTTGACTGGAATATTAAACTCGTTGTTCGTGAGTTCTTCAAATAAGCCGTGTGATTTATTGGCATATGTCACTATCTCGTAGGACATTTGATATATGCTGATATTAAAATTCAACCCACTTAAAGTCAAGGCTCCTAAATAATATGTGGGAAGGAGTCCCACCGTTATACAAGATGATTAGTAACATAATCAAATTGCACCGTTCCTATAGCTCAGTTGGTTAGAGCGTGGTGCTTATAACGCCAAAGTCACGGGTTCGAGCCCCGTTAGGAACACTCCTTTTAGAATGATTGTCCTCATTGTAAAAAGTGTGTGAATTATTTAATACCCAGGTTTAAGATCATCGGGTGTGGCATCTGGAAAGACGCGTGAGAAAAACAAAGGTCTTCCATGTTCACTGTGTCCTATCGTACTTTTATGAGTTCTGTCTACGTGCATAAACTTACTTAAATCTTTGTAATAGACCCTAGCTCCCCTTGAAATAAGATCCTCGTGTTTCATATCTACGTGGTTATCCATCGGAAAGAAAAATCGCTTGTACCATGTCATATTGTGTACGTTAATTAGGTAGCATTTTGTGCTAGAAATCCACTTCACTTTCTCTAGAGTTCCCTCCATTTTATCGGGAAGTCTAGATAAACAATGGAAGAAACACATATCAAAGTCATCCCCCTTCTCATTGATAACTGATTGGATTTCGTCGTATACCTTATTAGAGTCTATGACTACATTATCCTCAAAAATGACTGCGTATTTTAGACCTTGGTTTATACACTTTTCATAGAACTTCATGTGTCCCATGAAGCAGCCAATAGCTCCCAAGTTGAAGTAAGTTATATCTGGGCGTTTGACATCTGGATCATTATACATCTCTACAGCTTTTTCGTAATAATCCGCATCCACGTGTTCTCGGAACTTCTCAGCCAATTTTGGGGTTCTAGTATCCTTACCATATATGATTTCTAGTGGTATCTTTTTGTCAATGCTACGAATGAATTTTTCACTTCTCGATGGCTCATTCTTCATAGCCAACAAGAAACATTTGAAATCATACTTTTCAAACTTTTTTCGTTTTGTATACATAAGTAACAAGCATACGATCACCAAAAGTATAACATAAACAATCATATTACTTAAACAAGAGAAAATATATACAAATAAGAATGAACGCTATAGATGTATGTGGTCTGTTGGGATCTGCTTTTATTGTTGTTATGTTTGCACCCGAAATTAACCATGTGTACAAACACCGTGATGCCAAAGCTATCAACTACAATTTTCTACACTTGAACTTGACTGCGAGTGTATTGTCTCTCATCTATTCATTCTACTATATGGTCGTACCTATGATCATCACAAATGTTGCCGCTGGTCTTTTCTGCTTCCTAATGTACTACTTTAAATATATATACGAGGTTAAAGAAAAGAATCAAATTACTGATATAGTAGCCGAGGCTCCGGCTCCTATGGTGTAGTTGGTCAACACTGTGGACTTTGAATCCACCACCCCAAGTTCGAATCTTGGTGGGAGCTACATCCTCTCTTAGCTCAGTTGGTAGAGCAGTGGACTGTAGTTCCAAGGGTCACCTGTTCAAATCAGGTAGAGAGGACCATTCCTTCTTAGCTCAGTTGGTAGAGCGACAGGCTGTTAACCTGTAGGTCGTCGGTTCAAACCCGGCAGAAGGAGACTGTTGTTTTTACAATGTGTTATATCCACATTGTAAAAATAACTTAAAAGCGTAGTTCTAGACATTAGTAATGACCACTATCGCCAATTTTTTGACTGCACCTGTCGTATCCTTGAAGAAGAAATTCAGACATCGTCTCGCGTCGTCTACGTTAGATGCCCCACCACCTCCGGTTGATACCACGAAGCAGTGGGATTTTGGTAGTTACTGTTGGAAAGTTACGGTGACGTCCAAAGATCGGGAAAGTGGTAAACTCGACAAAACCTTCATTGGGTATAGCCAGAATATGAATATCGCAAACAGGACTAAGGGTGCTTGTGATAGATTCAAGAAATCTGGAACAGTATGTGGAGAACCGGAATTGGCCATGAAAGGTGGTGAGTGTGATGAAGTCATTTTCATGAGGAAAACTCCAGATGGTCCACTTATTCCAATTACCGTCTCACCTTTTTAAAAATTTTCACTTTGCTTATCTGGGCCTATATACACCGGAGGTGCTTCAAGTATCTCAAGTTCAAGTTTACCTTCTTGAGTTTGAGATGGTTTTACATACGCTATTCGGCAATCATTCGCGCGGAGAACTGGGTTTCCTGTTTGAATTGGTACAACAATAGGTTTACAAAGAAGTGCGAACATTCTATAGATTTAGTTTAGATAAAATTGGAGTCACCGTTTGCTCAGCTATCTTTACTTTCGTCTTTACGTTGGAAATTTTGAGTTTTGTCTCGAGAATTTTGAGTTTTTGTATGTCGCGTTCAGTCTGCCGCAAGATTCGAGCGGCTTCCTCCTGCCGTAGATGGTGGGCGGCGGTGGTGTTGAAATCGTCTGAAATTTGTTGGGTTTTTACCTTTTCGGTTTGGAGGTCATCTCCTCTGGCTAGCAATTCTTTTCTCTCACTATCTGGAATGATCATTACTACAGTAAAGCTACATAATTATCCAAAGTGATACGTGCAAACATTTAAACCTCGTCAATTCCACCCATATACTTGACATTTTTGTTAATTCGACGTAACAGGTTCTTATTTTCTAGATATGCCATGTGCGTACCTGTGACGTAAACGCATTCCCTTGTTATATTAATCGCCATATATTGAGTGCTATTTTCAAAACAGATATCTGCTCTAGACTGTATACGATCAGGGGTGTCTATCATACAATCGAGTATTATATCCAATGGACCCATACCCTCTACGAGTAATTCTAAAGTTTCTTCGGAATTTTTGGCACTTGTGGGAAGCATCGTAATTACTTGTCGTGGTCGATCCATACGAGTAATCATAGATTTTGCGTTTTTATAATTAGTTGATACATGAAACTTTTTAGATTGCTTAAAATCAGCTCCCAATTTAATCCCCAATTCATGTAAACTACTTGGCATTACGAGTCCAATTGACATTATACAATTTTAACGATTATATGTTTTAACTTCGTTCCATCCTTGAATGCTTATATCACTCTCTTCACACCAAGGATAGATAGCGTGTTCATCTCCAATAAAATTGAGAGCTCGGACATTATTTTCAATACATTTATCACATATAGCCTTGTTATCATCAATGAGTAGACCTATATTGAGGGCGCGACATATATCCGCCTTGTGAATTTCATTCGGTGTATAACTGTTTGTGAGTATGACATCATCAAATACACCCGGAAAGTATGTATCTATCCACGCCTCTGTTTCTTCCCGAACCACATCCTGACGTCCAGTGAGAATATACATTTTGTCATAACGCTCTTTAAGATTGAACATAGCTTTTTGAGATCCTCTGATAGGTGTGAGATCCATGAAGTCTTTGGATTGATAAAATTCGTGGACCATTTTTTGTGAAGTTGGTTCATCTACTTCAAATATTTCGCGGTACACGTATCTATATTTAGGTTTACTCCACAATTTATGAACTTGATTATGGTGTTTTCCCATGGGAAAGAGGAATTTTACTAAGACTTCATCGATATCAATTGCGACCCTGTTCATTTATTTATTACAAACATTATTCATAATCTCTAATTACAACACCCACGGGAAATCGGGGAACACCGATCGCGGTAAGGTTTTGGAAACGCACAGTGAGCATCTTCCCCATAAACTTCTCACGATTCTTGTAGTCCTCCTCTCGTTGGATGATGGTACCCTCAGGTCTGACGGTGAATTCTCGATCATCTTGGGTTTTACAGACCCAAACAACTGCGTCTGCGTCACGACCATGACCCGTTTTGGCACCAATAATCTCATATTCCTCTGTCTGGAAATCCTTGTGCTTGAGGAGATAGTTGCTTCGCTGACCAACCTCGTAGACACTGAAGCGGTCACGGATCATGGTGCCTTCGTGTCCTTCTTCAACATGCTTCTGATGCATGAGAGGGAGATCCTTCTTGGATTTTACGAGTGTCGTTTTGACATATTCGTAATGAGGATTGTAGATAGAATCCTTTACATACTCCCAGCGTTGCTCGAAGGTCATCTGAAGCTTCTTCAAATCAAAGAAATCAAACACATGGAACTTGAGCTTCAGAGGGTCAGTCTTGAAAGTGCTGGTAAGTTCCTCAAAGTTGAGGTTAGGGTCAAAGGCTTCACCATCAACGTATTGACCCGGTTCAAGACCCTTACCAAGAACCTCGGTCCCAGGGATAATCTTCCCAGTTCTTGAGATACCACCATCTTTGGAGACAAGTAGGCGAACACCATCAAGTTTGGGTTGAACGTAGAATGGCTCAGAGATGTATTTCTGGCGATCTTCCCATTTGTTAGCGAGCATAGGCAACACTTGGTTACACTTGGTATGCTCATTGTTCCACATGGTTTGGGCTCTCTTGAGAGCCTTTTCGTAACCAGTTTTGACATTGGTTCGTGACTCGGAAAACTTGTCACTCCCCACGATGCCAGAGATCTTCACGATATCCGCAGTTCCATCCTTCAAGTCCTCAACTTTGATGTCAATGTAGCGGTCGCGGTTGTGCTTGTCTTGTTTGATAAGGCGTTCCATTGTACGATAATAAAATATCAGTTTTAAGTAGATGTCGGATTTACCGGTTGTAAATTATGGTAGAATGGAACGACTTAGGCCTCCAGAAAGCACATTCATGCCATTGAATGCAAACACTTTTTGTATGATTTTCATTTTTTTGTGTATTTTAGGGTTGTATAAACGTCACACGACAATTACTCAATCTCGGAAACGATTCCATACTTGAGACATTTGTCTGGGGGTAGATAAATATCTTTTTTCATCAAAGATTTGAATTTAGCTTCAGGGATCTTCGTCTTAGAGAGATACATATCCTTGAGCATTTTCATAAGTTTATCTGTTGACTTCAATTCATGTTTGAGATCATTGAAGCTACCCCACATCTCTGTACTAATTTGGTGGATGAGAAGGTATGCGTTCTTCCCCATTCGCCTCTCAGAACCCCCAAGAAGTACAAAGGTTGCTGCACTGCAACAAGCACCCTGTGCGATAGTGACAACCTTCACACGCGACTTCTCGAGTACATTCATCATGTTTAGGCCAGCATAAACATCACCACCTTCACTCATTATATGAACACGAATCATTGGCTCGTACCCAACAAGTTCTGCCATCTTCTTTAGGAGTTCGATCTCCAATTTTTTAAATTTTTCAACAAATTCAAGTGTATTTTCCCTGTCTACATCCCCATAGAACAACAACTCGTTACCAATAACTTTGATGCAGTCATTCTCCTCTTGTTCCTTGGTTTCATCTTCGGTCGTAGGCATTCTTCAAGGCTTTCTTTACTCTTGTTACGTCCTTTGATTTTAAGCCATTTCCAACAGCGAGATGATTGATGACATCAAAATCTTGAGGGGTTATTTTATACTCAAGTAGGGGTTCTAACTCCCCGTTTTCTGCGTACTTCTTTAATAGGCACAATTCTTCAACCCCCAACCCCATTCTTGATTTTTTATGGATTTCCGAGAATTTTTGTTTACGCATTTTGTAGTTTCCCAACTTGGTCCAACATGAGCCAGGTCGTATTTTATCCCTGATCAAAGGTTCTCCTAGGGATGACTTGGGTACAGTTAATGCATGTAACACAAAATAGGGCATCAAGTTCCAGTTACCTGACTGATATATATACGTATCAAATACATCGGCGTGAGAAAATGAGTTTGTACAATCCAGTATATCTACACCCTTCGAGTCAATGTAGTTTTCTTGGAAGATGTCCCACATGTGACCATGTTCAGCGATACTATCTAGAATTTCTAAAGGTCCAGGATCACTCAACACATCTGCTATAAACTCTTTAGGGGTTTTAAACTCATCAATGTCATCATATCCTTCTAAATATGTGAAGAAATTACGGATATTTCCTTGAGATCTAACAGCTGCTTCGTAGGCCTCCCTCCCTTGATTATCAGTCAAAGACAGTAAAACATCAGGTTTGTGTTTAGGAATTATAACAGTTTCAAAATTTGGATACATACACATAGTAGTTGTAGTCACAATCAAAGATCCTCGTGTAAGTTTGTTACCGTCTGAAACTTGTTCTATAATAGGTTTGAAAACACTATCATAATTATCCACGAATACATGTTTTGTTGACGGCTTAATAAATGGTAAAAAATGTGAATCACGTTTTAAATGATGGGGTAATAATTCTATATGATTTGTATCTTCTAGAACCCTTTCTAATATAAACGATTTACCCACACCGATTGGACCACATATAAACACATTCTTACCTTCACGGATATATCTACGAATCAGATCTATCCGTTTTTCGTGGATTGTAGCTACAACCGGTCTTTTTTTTTGCTCGACTATTTTAATGAAGGAATCCATCGATGATCTTACTAATCAGGCCATAGATTTGGTACTCAAAAATGACGCACTACATGAAAGAATCGTAAAACCTTTAAGAAGGAAAATTTTACCATTCATTGTATCCACGATCCTTACCAATATCGTCATGTTTATTCTTTTGGCGTACCTTGTTCGACGTCTGTCTCTTCTTCCTCTTCAGTCTCAAATTCTTCCACCTCCTCTTCTTCCTCTTCCTGCTCATTAGGTGAAAGCATTCTACCGATCTTTTCAAATGGAGTATCTTGGGTCATAGCCCGTATAGGTGTAGTAGTCTTAGGAGGCTTTAAGAATGGGATTGGTCGCACATCTAGGATTTCGGGTTTGGTAAATATACCGTCAATTGGATAGTCCTTCTCAAAATTAAGTAGAATGTGCTTGGGTATAGGTGGTGACTGTTCAAGTAGAGAATCATACGTAGTTTTACACTCTTCCACAAATTTGAGACCCTCTTTCTTACGTTCATCACGGGGTAAAGCCAATTGCAACCTAATGTTACGTGATAGAGAACCATGACCTAACGCAGCTGTACGATGGTTTTCCATGAGTTCCTGGATTTTCAAAAACTGCATGATTGTAGCTATGAGTCCAGCTATAAGGTTTAAACCACCAATTATAGACGGTGCAGCGGGTTGAATAGATGGTGGTAGTGTGGACTGAGCAAAATTAGCCGTACCCGTTATCGTTGACAAAACAATTACCGGTAAATTGAAACGAAGAGACAATTTTTTGAACATAAGGAACGCTCGATGATGCATATACCTGTAGCACGCAGAGGACTCACCCCACTGGCGAAGTATATTCTCATGGTACTCATTCCATGTTTCTTCCATATTAATTTCTTCACTCATCTTATATTAAGGATGAATATTATATTTATGATTCATCTTGTTTTTCTTATAGGTATCCTAGTTGTACCCTTTACCAATGACAGGAGAGGTTTAGAATTTTACTCAATTTTAATTCCATTTATTTTTTATCATTGGAGCGTAAATGATGACACGTGTGCATTGACTCAAGCAGAGATGGCTATTACGGGTCAGGCAAAGGAAGAGACTTTTATGGGTAGGGTTGTGGGTCCTATCTATAAAATGGAAGAGAACGAAATAAACCATCTCACAAAGACTGTGTTCTTTGTTCTTTGGGGTATAGTTCAATATCGCCTAGGTCACTTTGATAACATAATCAGAGATGTATTCAAGGTTTGGGATGGTAAGAAAATTACATTTGGAAAGGTGTAGTTATTTACCATTCTTAATTAACTCACGAACACGTTTCACAAACTGTTTATTGCGCTTGATCTTGGGATCCGCTTTGATAATACGAAGAAGAGCCGCAGAAGGTATCCTAGGTGAATTACCCTTAGGTTTGGGGGTGGCCTTTAACTTTTTACGCGCATCCTGAAGTTGCTTAGCACTCGGCATTTATTATGTGCACAGATTATTTTCAAAATAAATTGTCCACATCATATAATGGATACCAAAATTGAAGAAGAAATTGGTCGTCTCGAGAAGATAGTAGAGGAAAAATT
>Ga0206682_10004018_pt1 | contig 12205 bp, 11 predicted proteins | sample M240m12015metaG_FD_155444 | JGI IMG/M metagenome (GOLD analysis project Ga0206682, IMG submission 155444) | Ammonia-oxidizing marine archaeal communities from Monterey Bay, California, United States - M2 40m 12015 | ecosystem: Environmental > Aquatic > Marine > Intertidal zone | place: USA... | reverse complement strand
TTGTTTTGGTGTTATTATTTATCTCTCCACTGCAATAATATGGAACCTTTTTTTGACTTCTATTTAATTTATCACAAACCCGTAAAATATATTCTGCCGTTTCAGTCATATCATTGGTTTTGTGAACGGAAAACCCTTTATAATAGTTGAGACTGAATATAGCACTGTGAAGAGTATTGGCCTGAACTTTATAACGATTTGTCCATGTTGATAAGTTTCCTTCTATAAGATAAATAATATTATGATTGTGGAGAGAAAAATGCGATAACCGTAAAGATTGTTCTATGTACCGTCCATCTTTGATGGAACTAGCAAGATCATTTAAACTTTTTCTTTCTATAATAAGTTTTTCATTTTCATCTTCATCACAAATAACAATGTCACCAATGTCTAATATTCTTGTTATTATTTCAATATTATCAAGATTAATTTGTATAAGATATGCTTTTAATAACTTGATTAATTTTCTTTCCCGATAGTCTAATATTAATTTCATATATTAATTTAATCATGTGAAATACTTAAATAAGTTATTTAAATAATAAGTTATTTAAATCAATAAAAAAATTATATAAAAATATATTATATATAATATTATTTTATATGATGGTAAGTATAAAAAATATATGGTTTAGATTACATACTATTGGAATGTATGCAATACCTTTTTTATGGGTGTATTTTCCACAAATAGTATGGTTATATTTAATAGTAATCATATCATGGAAAATCAATAATAATAAATGTATTTTATCAGAATTAGAATATTATTTATTTAATGAAACATTTTTAGGGAAAGGAAAAAAATGTTTTGTTCCTAGAAAACATAGATATATTTTATATATAAACTTTTTATTAGCCATTTACAGTCATTATAATCCATTACAATTATATAATAAAACTTAATTATCTTCTGCGAGATTTTCTTCTCTTTTTCTTTTTCCTCCAGATTGTGTATTTCCAGATTTTGTATCAGATGATGCCGGGTAATCATTATTTAAATGCCATTTTAAGTAAGTTTTTACTTTTTTATATTTTTCTAAAAGTCTTGTTTTTCCTGGAGAATCAGGTAAACTTTTAATATCTTTGGTGTTATCTGTTTTTGCTAATTTTTGTAATAATTATTTTCTTGCTTTATCTGTTATTTTGGAATAAGGTCATGTTCTATCGACAACATGTCTAACAAAACTATTTGGAGGGCTAGGTGACATAATATATATATATATAAAATATTATAATGCAAATAATACTTTATAGAACGCATATAGAAAGATGGTCTTATAATTTATTACAATGACTGAAAAATCTATTATGCAAGATGGTGACATTCACAAAGAAGAAGAAGAATTAATCTTTAATCCATATAATGAAAGAAACAAAGAAATTACAGAAAGTGAGGTATGCGATATTTTAAAGAAATATGGCGTACCAGATAAAGTTCATAATATTAATCTATACAAACGTGCATTTATACATAAATCATATTGTAAACGTCCAAAATTAGAAAATGAAGAAAATGGAATTATTATAGCCGAACAACCATGTAATTGTATGAGACTTCGTACAAAATCAAACGAACGTCTAGAATTTCTAGGAGATGGTGTTTTAGAATGTATTACAAAATATTATTTATATCGTAGATTTCCAAAAGAAAACGAGGGATTTATGACTGAAAAAAAAATAGCATTGGTTAAAAATGAATCCATTGGTCGTATGGCATATGAAATGGGATTGAATAAATGGTATATTATATCAGCCAATGCTGAAGAAAAGAAAACAAGAACAAATTTAAAAAAATTGGGATGTTTATTTGAAAGTTTTTTGGGTGCTCTTTTTTTAGATTTTAATAAAATTTCTATACATGATGATGATAAATGGTTTGATAATGTTTTTGTAACTGGCCCGGGATTTCAAATAGCCCAAATATTTGTAGAGAGTATTTTTGAAAAGCATGTAAATTGGATGGAACTTATACAAAATGATGATAATTATAAAAATATATTACAAGTTAAATTACAAAAGTGTTTTCAAGTTACACCGGTGTATAGGGAAGTTAGTGATTGGGATGAGGAAGAAGGATATCATATGGGAGTTTATTTGTGTTTAAATGTGAAATCACATGAATTTGAACCATGTGATGATAATATTTTGAAAGTAGAATTTTTTGTGAATAATAATAAACCTTTAGACAATATTAAACAATTATTGGTAGATAATCCAGATAAAAAAATGATTATATTTTTAGCAGAAGATAAACATAAGATTAAGAAAAAAGCAGAGCAATCGGCATGTAAAATGGCAATAGAAAAATTATCTTAAGAGTTTATATTTTAATAAGATTTAACATATTAAAATATAAAGTTTTTTTAGCATTAAAATTTATAGATGTCTGAAAGTTTGTTATCTTTATTAAAAAAAAGGAAAGTTCCTGTCAAAATGGAAAAGGTGGGTATTAGGGCACCAAAAAAGGGTGAAGTTCAAGTAGAAACTACAATAGTTGATAGAACCGAAGAAGCACCAGATATGACAGAATTTAGACAAAGATTAAAATTAAATAAAAATAAAACATACAAAACTCTAGTTGAAGAGGCGAAAACTCAACAACAACGAGATTTAGATGTGATATCAACACCCAGTATTGCTATACCGTCACAACTTAAGAAAACCCAACTTCCTAAGGATTTATCTATTATTAAAGAAAAAACTGAAGAACCTAGTGAGGTGGAAGAAGATATTAGTAGAAAAGATGATATTAGTAGAAAAGAAGTTAGTCCAACTATTGGTTCTACTTTAGAAGATGCAGAAAAAGAAGTTGCGGAAATATCACAGAGTGGAGTTCCCAGTTCAAAACCAACAAAAATAACGAAAGCGACCAAATTAACGAAAGCGACCAAATTAACGAAAGCGACCAAATTAACGAAAGCGACCAAATTAAAAACAAAGATGACATTACCGTCACCTGATAATGATGGTGAAACAAAAACAAAAAAAACCCGAAAAACAAGAACAAAAAAAGAAATAGAATCAGTAAGTTTAGATGTTCCTGCAACTTCTATACAAGTTGGTGATAAACCATTGGGAGAACGTTTAGGTAAAAAGGATCCAAATGTATTTATCAAGGCACCTGCATATTATATGAATAATCGCGAAATATTTATTAATTTTTTGAATTCTCTTTTTAAACCTTATTCAGATAAACTCAAAACAGAAGCCGGACAAGATATAACATGTGAAAAAATGGCACAAGCAAAAAAGAAAAAATTTGGTTTAATGATTCATCAACAAATTGTTCGAGATTATATGAACATCTACAGTCCATATAGAGGTTTATTACTTTATCATGGTTTAGGTGCAGGTAAAACTTGTGCATCTATAGGAATAGCGGAGGGTTTGAAAGATACAAAACAAGTTATTATTATGACACCTGCATCGCTTAGAATGAATTATGTAAGTGAAATGAAAATTTGTGGAGACCCAATTTATAAAATCAATCAACATTGGGAATTTATTGAAACAAATGGAAATTTACATATAGAAAAAGCATTAAGTGAAATACTTAATCTTCCAGTTGAAATAATTAGAAAAAAGGGAGGTGCATGGATGGTAGATAAAAAACCACCTAATTTTAATAGTTTAGCACCTGAGAAACAAAAAGAGATTGATAACCAAATAAATAAAATGATTCAGAAAAAATACAGATTTATTAATTATAATGGTATACGTAATGATCATTTAGATAAACTCATAAAAGATTCAGAAGAAATGTATAATACTTCTAATCCTTTTGATAATAAGGTAATTATTATTGAAGAGGCTCATAATTTTGTAAGTAGAATTGTTAATAAAATAGAAAAAAAGACGGAAACTTTATCAATGAAGTTATATGAATTATTGTTGGATGCCGAAAATTGTAGAATTATTTTCTTAACAGGAACACCCGTTATTAATTATCCCAATGAGGTAGGAATACTTTTCAATATATTACGAGGATATATAAAAACTTATTTCATTCCGTTGAGTACTTCAAATGCTAGAAAAAAGATAAACCAGAAAAAAGTTATGAGTATTTTAAAGAAAGATAGATTAGTAGATTATATAGAATATAAACCAACGAGTAATATGTTAGTAGTTACTCGTAATCCATTTGGGTTTGGTAATCGCACTAGTAAGGAAAAATATAGGGGTGTTTCTAAGAGTAAAAAAAGCGAAAGAGATGAGAAACAATTTCTGAGAAAATTATCACAAAAACTAAAGGATAATGATATTGATATGTTAATGGATAATATTAAAATAGAAAAATATAAAGCACTTCCTGATAGGTTAGATGAATTTAATAGATTATTTATAGATACAACAAAGGGTAAGTTTGGAGAATTAAAAGAAGTAAATCTTCTTAAAAGACGTATATTAGGATTGACATCTTATTTTAGAAGTGCGCAAGAAGCACTTTTACCCAAATATGATGAGGCAACCGATTTGCATGTTATAAAAATACCAATGAGTGATTTTCAATTAGGAGCATATGAGGATGCTCGTAATGCAGAAAGAAAAGAAGAAACGAAAAATGCTAGAAAAAGAAAAAAGGCAGGAGATTCAGGTGTTTATGGAGAAACAACTTCAACATATAGGATTTTTTCGCGTGCCTTTTGTAATTTTGTATTTCCAAATGAATTAGTGGACGATGAGGGTAAAGAAGTTTTATTAACAAGACCTATGCCAAAAGAAAGTAAAAAAATAAAAGAACAATTAAAATTAATAGTTGCTAATGCAGATGAAGATTTATTAGATGGTGAAAATGTTCAAGATAGGTTAGATAATATTGATGGACGTCATGATTTAGAAGAAGTTCAAGAAATTAAACAAAATATTCAAGAAAATACGAATAATAATTATCAAGCACGAATTGAAAAAGCCATTGATTTATTAAAAAAAAATGGAGAGAAATATTTAACACGAGATGGGTTAGAAAAATATAGTCCAAAGTTTTTGAAATTACTAGAAAATATTGTAGACCCAGAGCATCCAGGATTACATTTGATTTATTCACAATTTAGAACACTAGAAGGTGTGGGAATTTTTTCAATGATTTTAGAAGAGAATGGATTTGCGAGGTTTAAAATTAAAAAGAATTCTGCAGGGTTATGGGATTTAAATATGACGGAAGAGGATATTGGAAAACCAACATATGCTTTATATACAGGAACAGAGGATGCAGAAGAAAGAGAAATAATAAGAAATATATTTAATGGAACATGGGGTTCAATACCTAGTACTCTTGCAACTAAATTAAAAAAGATGGCTGCAAATAATAATATGGGTGAAGTGGTCAAGGTTATTATGATTACTAGCAGTGGTTCAGAAGGTATTACATTGAGAAACACGCGATATGTTCATATTGTGGAACCGTATTGGCATCCTGTAAGAACTGAACAAGTTATAGGACGTGCTAGACGTATTTGTAGTCATCAGGCATTAGCAGAAGAATACAAGACTGTGGAAGTATTTATGTATTTAATGACATTTACGGAACGGCAGTTAGAGGGTGATCCAAAGGGAGAAACTCAAGAACAAAAAAATCAATTGGTTTCTGTAGAACTTAAGTTGAAAGATAAAAGTAAATTAGATAGTGAACAAGCAATAGAAGAGTATGGTTCGACAACCATTACAACGGACGAGGCACTTTATGAAATATCAAATATAAAGAAGAACATTACTGCTGGTATTTTGAAAGCAGTGAAAGAATCATCAATGGATTGTGCAATTCATGCAGGTTCTAATGCTAAAGAAGGAATTGCATGTTATTCTTTTGGAAATCCTCCACCAACATCATTTTCTTATAAACCATCTTATGGTACAGAAGAAAAAGAACAAATTTCTAAGATTAATAAAAAACAAATTACATGGAAAGCATATCCAATTACTATTAAAGGAATTAAGTATGCTTTAAAGAGAACTAATAAGAAAAATAAAAAGATAGGAGAGGTTTATGATTTAGATAGTTATATTGCTGCTAAGAAGAGTGGAGTAAATCCAATTTTAATAGGTAAAATTGCTCTTAAACCAGATGACCCGAATAAAGTAAGATTTATTATGGTTGGAGACCCAGATTTCTAATCGGAATTATCTCTCCCATCATTATCATCATCTACCTCCACATCGTTATTATCTTCTTCCACCTCCTCGTTCACATTATCTTGTGTGGTTTTATTTAATAATAATTCAAGAATTTTATTTTGCTGTTTTAATATTATATCTTGATTTTGCGTAAGTTTATCCATTTTTGTTTCAAGTTTATCTATAGATATTTGATTTGCATTTGATTTTTTTTTTAATTTATTAAAAATATTAAATGTTTCAAGTGGTTCTTCAAAACTAACTCTTTTTTTTGGAGTATTACTATCGTAACCAGAATCACTATTACTATTATAGTTAATACTAATATTACTAGTATCATCACTATCATCACTATCATTACTATTATTACTATCATTAGTATTATTACTATCATTAGTATTATTACTATCATCGCTATTTAAACGTTCATTTCTTGGACTATCTTTATTTATCCAATTCTCTGCTTCTTTTTTATTTTTATCAGAATATTTTTGTGTTATGTTTTTTAACTCGTTTTCTCTATCTGCTAATGTTTTATTCATAATTGATTCTAAATTTTCAGGAGGCATTGCTTCGTCTTCGTCATCTTCAAAATTAATTTCTTCTGGTTTTTTAAGAGTTATCATATTTTCAAAATTATCCTTTGCTATTTTAACATTTTTATCAAATGAATTATTATCAAATAAATTATCATCATTTACAATTGTGATTTCATTCGTTTCTAAATTTTCTTCCAAAATAAATATATAAGATTTATCTAATATAATTTTATTAATAGCAGATAGATCCTTATATTGATGTTTGTTTTTTTCAAAAGTATCACAATGTTTATTTATAAAATTTTGTAATAATGAAATATTAATTATAAATCCGTTTTCTTCTATAATGTTATTTAAAAGTTCAAGCAACAATTCTTTATTTACATTAGAATTAACTGACATTATTATTTAATATATATTTAAAATATTTAAATAATAAAAACTTTAAATATTTTATTAATTTTATTAATTTTATTAAATTTATTGATTAAAATATATTTTTCTTAGTTTTTTCATATATTTATCAGTAATACGTCGTTTTGTAAATTTTTTAAAATTGTCATTTTTAAGCATTTGAATTATAAAATATAAACTATACATACCACATTCGCTTTCACTAAATTGGTGTCTTCTTTTATTTTCGTGTAAAATAAATTTAGGCAAATTAAGAGCATTAGCCTGTTTTTTTACTTTATTGGAAAATTTATTTATTTGTTTTGGTATTTTCTCTCCATAACTATCTAAATAATATATTTCTCTTTTTTTAATATTAATAAAAAGAGCAACCCAATGAGAACCGTCTTTATTGTGTTTATCTAAATTAAAAATAACGCCAACTTTGAATTTACCACGTTTTATATTATCTTGTAAATTAAATTTGCAAAGTTCTTCCCAAACGCATTCACCATAAGATAAGTGTTCATCGTAATCTATAGGAGAAGGACCTATAAACTCAAAACACTTGTATGTTTTTTCATATTGTTTCATTACTTGCATAATTTCAACGCTTGACAACCATTCATCTGGTTTTTTTTTCCATTCTTCGGGTGCTTTTGGTGCAAATGTATTATCTTTAACATCTAATGATATATTTTCATTAAAACACTTATGTTTTAACCAGCAACTTTCTTTTTTACATGTTTTTTTAAAGATAAAACGCAGGTTTTGCCAAATGGTTTTTGGATTATTGCTTGTAATTTTCAATTCAGGATGTTTTGTATTCCATACTTCTTTCATTTTATGTAAATTTTTAGAACTATAACATGTATATCCTAAAACATCATCTTTACTTTTGGGTGCACATTTCTCCAATTTATATTTTACTTTCCTAGTATTGCGGCTACTAGATCTACTTCTTTTTTGTTTTCTAACTTTCCACCTTTTTCTTTTTTGTTTGTTTTTTTGTTTTTTTGTTTGTTTTTTTGTAAACCTTCTTCTTTTTCTTTTTTTTGTTTTTCTGGGCATATAAATTGTTTAGATTTTTCTTTTTCCAAACCTTTTATTCTAAATCTTGGATCTTTAATATCTATTTCCTTTTTTTTAGGGTATGTTCCTTTTTTCTTTTTTTTGGTTCTAACTACAATAGGAATACAGTCTTTAATGGTTTTAATATGTTTTTTTGTTTCTCGTGACATTATTTTATTATTTTCGCTTAATTTAAAATTTGTATTAACTTCTTTTTTTGGTTTTTCTTTTAAATTTTTATACTCTTCTTGTATTATATCTTTTTTATCAATAAATTTATAGTGTTTTATTAGTTCTTGAGAATATTGATAAAAAGAATTATCTACATTAGAATTTATAGAATTATCTCTTAATAATTCTTTAGTTGTTTGAAGTATACGTTTTCTATAAAAAAGAATATCTTCTTTAAGAGTAACTGTATGTACTGAAGTATCTATTTTTTGATTATATTTATCTATAAAATTTTGATTAGTTAAATATAATAAATCTATGCAGTCTTTCTTATTCATTTATTGTTTATTTGTATTATTTATAGGCTTTTCTTGACGCGTTTCATCTTCTTTAAAAGGTAAATCACGAGTTTGTATTCTTGTATGATTGTCAAATAATTTATATCCTAAATTACATTTGTTAGGATTGAAGGCTGAAAAATTTTGTTTTTGGAAAAGTAAATTATTTTTTATATGTTGTTTTTTTGTTGTTTGTGTTAAATATTGATTATGAAACATATCACTTTTTGTATCAGGAATATATTTACTTTGAGGTGCTTTTTGTAAAGGGTGAATTGTATTTCTTAAAACAGTTTCTACATCTACATTTTTTGCAAAACCATTAAAGGGTGCAGATTGGCCTGGATTAAACATTTTGTGTTGGTTGTATGTTGTAAATTTTCCATGATTGACACTTGATGGTAAATGACAATCTAACATAGGAAAAAGAGTAGCATATGTATCAACTGGCCGTCCAAAATAACTCTGTCCAATTTGATGACTAGGTATATTTCGATCAGACATTCTGCTACTTAGTTCTGTATTCCTATCTGTTTGACAATAATAGACATCATGAAGGTTTGTTCCCATATATATATAGTCTAACAAAAATAAGTTAAAAGAATTTTCCTAAAATAACCTATATGTGCGGTATATTTGCATTGTTTAATAATTTAAAATATAGTAAGGAAGTTGTTAAACTTCTATTTATGGAAGGAAAAAATAGAGGACCAGAAAATAGTCAACTGCATTCTATAGATGCATATAAGATGTGTTTAGGTTTCCATAGATTGGCTATTAATGGTTATAATAACAACAATGCAAATCAACCTTTTCAGATAGATAATATTTGGCTAATGTGTAATGGAGAAATTTATAATCATAAAGAGTTATATACTTATCTAAATGTTACACCTAAAAGTAATTCAGATTGCGAAGTTATTATATATCTCTATCAAAAATATGGTATTGAATATACAATGAAAGTATTGGACGGCGTTTATGCTTTCATTTTAGTTGATTTTAATAAAAAAAAAGTATATGCTGCAAGAGATTTATTTGGAGTCCGTCCGTTATTTTTAAATACATTTATGCAAATGGAAGATATAATGACAACTGGTTATGCTTTTGCAAGTGAACTAAAATCTATAGAAGGGTTTGATGAGTTTACAAACGATGTAAAACAGGTAACACCAGGTAGTTTATTGACTTTTAAAATAGAAAATTTTAGGGTTGAATTTGAATCTCAAAAACAAGTAAATAGTGTACATCATTTTTGTAATTTACAGAAAAATACTTATTCCTTAGATATGTTATTTAAATATAATAAACATTTAATAAGTGTATATGAACATTTAGAACAAGCAGTAATAAAAAGAGTCGAAAATACAGAGAGGGAGGTTGCTTGTTTGTTATCAGGAGGTCTAGATAGTAGTTTGGTTGCAGCATTAGTTAAAAGACATTATAAAGGTGATTTACATACATGGAGTATTGGTATGGAAGGGAGTGAAGATTTAAAATATGCTAAACTAGTAGCAGACCATATAGGTTCTATTCATCATTCTATAGTTGTTAGTGAAGAAGAATTTTTGAGTCATATACCTGAAGTGGTTAAAACAATAGAGAGTTATGATACAACTACAGTAAGAGCCAGTGTTGGAAATTGGTTGATATGTAAACATATTAAAGAAAAATCAAATGCAAAGGTTATATTTAATGGAGATGGAGCAGATGAAGTAATGGGAGGTTATATGTATTTTTATATGGCACCAACATCATTAGATTTTGATAAAGAATGTGTTAGATTATTGAATGATATTTGTTATTTTGACGTATTAAGGTCCGATAGAAGTATATCTTCTCATGGATTGGAAGCAAGAACTCCATTTTTGGATAGGCAATTTGTATCGAATTATTTATCAATTCATCCTGATTTACGTCATCATAAACAAAATAATCAATGTGAAAAATATATTATGCGAAAATCTGTAGAAATATTTGGAGACAATTTGCTGCCTAAAGAAGTATTATGGAGAACAAAAGAAGCATTTAGTGATGGTGTTAGTAAACAAACTAAATCTTGGTTTGAAATAATACAAAATCATGTAAAAGATAATGTGTTTGGTCATGTTACAGAAGAAGTTCAAGAAAATATTATTAATAATATGAATCCTTATAAATTTAATAAACCTGAAACACTAGAACAATTACATTATAGAGAAATTTTTGGTAAACATTTTAGGTCTGCTAGTTGTCAAAGAATTATTCCGTATTTTTGGATGCCTAAATTTGTAGAAGCAAAAGATGCATCAGCAAGAGTGCTTGATATATATAGTGAAATAAATCAATAGAAATTATTGTATTTATAATTATGTAGTACATAAATATATATGTCAAAAAATAATCAAAGGAATAAATATAGAATAATGTCAATATCTTGCAAAGAGTGTAATGGAACAGGATTTGTGAAAGTTTTACAAGAAAAATGTCATAAAAATAAATATTGTCAAACTTGTAATAAAGATGAGCGTTGTTATCTGTGTCAAAATGTAGAACGTTTAGGAGCATATACTTATTGTGAAAAATGTTGTGGTGATGGTTATACAGAAAAGAAAATTTATTCTAAAAAATCTAATTAAAATATATAATGAATTTATTTGATTATATATTTGTAATGTTAACATTTGCATGGTATATATTTTATGGATTAACATTTGTAGATATTATACCAAATTCTAAACAAAATTTTTTAAATTTTGTGTTTTATTATGAAGTATATGTATGTTTATTATTAATATTTTACTTTAATCCTTATATAAATATAACTTTAACTAAGGTGAAAAAACAAATGGTATTTAGTGCAGCATTAATGCTTTTATTTTCAATAGGTATTAAAAATATATTAAATAAAGTAACACATCATTTTAATTTTATAAAAGATAAAGTGAAGAATTATTAGCATATTTTCTAATTTGTTGGGCTTTTAAACGTTGTAAACGATCCATTGAACCAACATTTGATTCTACATCTGCTTGTGATTTGTACATAAAACCTTGTTTATAGTTTTGTTTATTTTTCGTTGTAGTTATATCTTGTTTATTTGTTGATATTTGCTGAATATTAGGTGATGTGGAATTTATTTCAGTTTTATTTAGATTGAATGTAGTTTGTTTTCTATTGGCAGATTTAGGTTGTCCAAATCCATCACTAGAAAATAAATTGTCTAAAGTTGTATGAGGACTAGGATTAACAGTTTTTGTTCCGTCGTGAAAACGACTACGCAATGGGCGACAAGGAGCATCTTTAGGTTGGCTTATACCAACATTTTTTTTAAACAATACAAGATTATTTACGAAACATACACGTTTTTTTGTTCTACAATGAGTCATTTATATATATAAATATAAAATTATATGCTAAGAGATTGAGGAAAATATCTTTGTTGATACTCTTTGTCAATGTTAATATTTACATTTACCAATTGATTTTCTCTCCAACATTTCAATAAAAGATTTGTAGGACTTTCTTCAAATTCAAAACAATTATTGATTCTATTTGTATTTAAAAATTGTATAACCCTGTCATTTACAAAATGATGTG